>Ga0105050_10003060_pt1 | contig 23506 bp, 18 predicted proteins | sample FRY01_FD_78088 | JGI IMG/M metagenome (GOLD analysis project Ga0105050, IMG submission 78088) | Freshwater microbial communities from Lake Fryxell liftoff mats and glacier meltwater in Antarctica - FRY-01 | ecosystem: Environmental > Aquatic > Freshwater > Ice > Glacier meltwater ...
ATTCCGAGTCGTTTACGATGCCTGAAAATCACGAAAATCCAAGCATGCCATTTCCGGCCAATCAGGTAATTGCCAAGGCGGTTAGACTGGGAGTGTTTCAGTTTCCGGAACGAAAAATCACGGAGATCGATAATTGGCAAGACTTCCAATTGGACCAAGAATGGTTTAGCGGTCTTTCGTCTGATCTGAAGTTGCATTCGGTTTTGGACGAGCAGAAATTGTACTATCGTCGTCCCGATAGTCGAGTCTTGGACGTAAGCAAAGATCAGGAGCAAGTTAATGTAGACGAAGCGAAGTTGGATTCAGCGCCACCTGAACCGATTGTCGACACGACTAAGGAAGCGGCAAGTTTGACAGAAAATATCAAAATGCCCGAAGTTAAGCCCGAAGTTAAGCCCGAAGTTAAGCCCGAAGTTAAGCCCGAAGTTAAGCCTGTGTCGATTGATACCGCGACGCCGAAGTTGGGCGACGTTCGAGTCGGTTTTCGCTATGTTCCCAATACCGATGTCACATTGATTTCGGCCCAGCATGAAAATAGCTTTCGCCCTGAAGTGACCAAGCATGGCGAACTGGAATTAATGGAACTGGGGATACTGTCCGCCGACCAGGTTTTTCAACGAGCCCACAACGCCAATTCGATGTGGACTTGGATCTTAAGATTCGGCGGTTTCATTTTGATGGGTGTGGGATTTTGTATGATCCTGCAGCCTTTGGGGGTTGCGGTGGACATTGTTCCATTCTTGGGGGGGATCGCAGGTTTCGGGATCGGAGTGCTTGGTTTTGGGACCGCGGCAGTCCTCTCTTGTTTGACGATTGCCATTGCGTGGATTGTGGTTCGCCCCGTGTTTGCGGTTGCGTTGATTGTGGTGGCCATTGGAATGATCGTGTTGTTTGTAATGTTCAGAAAGTCTAAGAAGGTGGGCCATGATCACGGTGTCGAAATCGTGCGGTAGCGGTGTCCAGATGGTGCGGTAACTGGGTGGGTCCGGTCCGTTATCCAATCAGCCGTCTGAAACCTGGGGCGGTGGTTTTGGATGAAGCAAACTACCGGCCACCGATTGATGGTCCAACCCGTTGCAGCAAGGTCATTGCGGGGAACTGAAGTTAACCGTTTCCGTCAGTGATTTTACTTGATCGGTTGGGAACGCTACTGTCCAAAGTGCAAACCCGAGTCGAAGCGCGTGTTTAATGGTCTTTTGATGACATCGACAGGCAGTTTGGCTGCCATTTATTTGAATGCTTGATCTCGAATCGTTGAAGGCGTAACGGAATTGAGCTAAGCTAAAACTCGGATACGGGGCTTTTTGGCCGAAGTTATGTTTCGTGTGTTCAGTTTTGAAGGATGGAGATTTCTTATGAAGCTTTCTTTGTTGCTTGCCGTGGTCGCGATGGCGACGGCCCTTTTGCAAGGCACGGTGGGGCGTGCGGACCTGGTGAATTTCACCGTCGATAACACTCAGTCTTTTGTGAATGTTACCTTGGCGGGTAGCGGGCCTGAATTTTCTCGCACTTCCGGTACATTGACTTTAGATCTAGGGTCATTGGATGCGCCGTTTGGAACGGGTCAGATCACGACATTGAATTTGTTGCTGAACGACGCCATGAATTTTGGTTTGGGAGGCGGACTTGTGACCGTCTCGACGGCTGCTGATGATGTTGAGATCGTGCTTTACACGCCTGGCAGTGCCGGGAGCTTCTCCGGAGATTTGTTCGATCAATTGGGGAACGAGGTTGGGCTGACGGGAACTGCTAATATCTTGGACCCACTGGGCTTGGTGGGCGGAAATGACACGTTAGATTTGTTCACTTTGCCAACGTCCTTGATTGACTTTAATTCGGTCAGTGTGACTCGTTCGGGCAACCAATATACGTTGACGGTGGATTACGAAATTGATCAAGTACTTGATTTGACTGGTGGCCCTTATCCATTGAATCTAACCGGTACGATTGTGGCGACGGCATTTGCTGCGGTTCCAGAACCCAGTTCCTTGTTGGTGCTGGCTGGGTTGGCAGGAGTCGCTGCGGCCAGAAGGCGTCGCCGATAAAGGGCGGTTTTTTGAACGAAGGGTGCCTGGTAGACGAAGGGTGCCTGGCACCTTTGTTTGGGTATACTTTTGGTTGGGTATACTTTTGGGTTGAAGCACCTTTAGAATTGGGTACTTTTAATTTCGGGAGTAGAAGATCGGGTAAAATACAGTTTTACTCTTTAAATCTGGGCGGCAACGCCAACACTTTGTTGTGATCTATTAACCTCGATGGTTCTACTTGTTTGAGAATGAACGATCGGGGTTTTTTATTTGCCGATCATATTGCGGTAAATTTCGATGGTTTCCTGGACCGTGGTTTTCCAACTGTAACGGGCCAGCGATGTTTGCCCGCGTTGCATGATTTGTTGGCGAATGTCGCTGTGTTCGACGATTCGGGTGACCGCGTCCGCGATAGATTCGGCCTGATAGGGATCAAACGGTTGAAATCCTCCGGCCGCGATTTCGTTGAAGATGGGGATGTCTGACGCCAGCACGCAAGTACCGGCAGCGATTCCTTCCAATAGGGGTAATCCAAAGCCCTCCCAAAGCGTGGGAAAGATGAAGCCGAGAGATTGGCGGTAGATTTGCACCAACGCTTGGTCGCTGACGGTTCCTAAATGGACAACATCATCGGTAAGTTGTCGGCTGGCGATCTTTTCATTTTCAGGTGGCGAAAAATCGTCGCCAACGATGGCAAGTTGGAAGTCTAAAGTCTTCCCGTGATTGCGTTGTTTCAAAATGACGAAGCCATCCAGCAGTCGATCGAAATTCTTGTACGAATCGCGTCGTCCGACGAAGACGAAATACGGTCGAGATGGAATTGCGAGGCGGTTTGCCAGTCCATTGGCAGCCACGATCGAAGCGTTTGCCAAGTCGCCAGCCTGCACACCGCCAGCCTGCACACCGCCAGCTTGCACACCGCCAGCTTGCACACCGCTTGCCGGATCACCAGATGCTTGAGGATCGGCGACTTGGTTGAACGCTGCCAGAAAGTGGTCGTCCGCAGCCAGCATTGTGACGGATGTTTTTTCGAGTGGGATGTTAAAGCGTTCGATCAAATCCGATCGCGTCGTTTCGGAAATGCAAATGATGTGATCGGCTCGGTTGACGGCTTCGCGTTTTTTCAGGCTATGGTTCCCTCGTCGATCCATCTCATCGGCGAAGCGTTCGTGGATCATATCGTAGACGGTCAATACTAGCGGCACTTTTCGTTTGTCGAAACGACCTCGGGCTACGTTTTGAAAATAGGTGGGGTGAATGATCTCGGGATTGATTGAATTGAAAGTACGTCGGCAATATCTTCGGTCCAGCGACTTGCGGACGAACTTCAGCCCGGCAGGCACCCAGCGGTTGGCATAGAAGTACTGTTTTAAGTTGGGATGTTTGGGCAGTTCCAGCGGTTGGTCGTTGCCAAGCAGCATTGGTTGGTCAGTGGCCGGCAGTCGTGAAATCAAGTTATCAAAATAACGAACAACGCCGCCCCGTTGAAAAATCGAGTAAATTTCACCGTCGTACAAGATTTTCATTGCGGAATTTTAAGCAGAAATTAGGAGTGATAAATCTGTGTTGCCGGCTGGTATTCCCTTGATAATACCCTGTTTTGAGGACCTAATGAGCGCCCTAGGTCAAACAATTGCGAATTTTGGGTCAATTCAAAGCCAATCCTTTGGTTGTCTTGGGCAGACGATTGACCGTTTGTTGATTTGGCAGTTGCGCTTTACAATTCGCTGCTTCGGTTTTGGTGGGGAACGGACTTACTGGCTTGAGTTCATCGAATTGCCTAGGGAAAGAACATTCCAAGGCAGCACGTGCTGGAGCCTAGGGCTGGTGCGAACTGGCGGTTTCCGATCCGAACGCCGCATGAGCAAGAAAAATTTCGAACGGTCAATAAATGGCGACAACTGCAGATACTTTGGGAAATCAACAGACGGACCTGACACAACAACGCATCTTGGTGCTGGATTTTGGCTCCCAATATGCGCAACTGATCGCTCGGCGTGTGCGCGAACAGTCGGTCTATTGTGAAATTGTTCGGCACGACATTTCCTTGGAAGCGATTGTTCGCCGCCAGCCAAAAGGTTTAATTCTATCGGGTGGTCCGTCCAGCGTTTACCAAGAGGGTGCGCCCAAGTGCGACCCTAAGATCTTTGAATTGGGAATTCCGATTCTTGGTATTTGCTACGGCATGCAGCTGTCGTGCGAAATGTTGGGCGGCAAGGTCAAGAGCCATTCCGCTGGCGAGTACGGACGTGCCCAACTGGAATTGCTTGGCGAAGACCCGCTACTTGCCAATGTGCCGGCCACCAGTCAGGTGTGGATGAGTCACGGGGACCAAGTGGATTCGGTGGCCGATTGCTACATCCCGCTGGCGAAGACAAGCACCTGTCCGATCGCAGCGGTGAGGCACCAAACGCTGCCTATTTTCGGCTTGCAGTTTCATCCGGAGGTGACTCATTCTGAAGCGGGTTCGATCATGCTTGGGAATTTTGTCAAGCAAATTTGCGGTTGCGAAGGGTTGTGGAAATTAAGCGACTTTGCCAAGCAAACGATTGAAAGTCTGCGCCAGCGGATTGGCAATAAGCGAGTCATTTGCGGGCTAAGTGGCGGCGTGGATTCAAGCGTTGTGGCTGCGATTTTGGCCAAGGCCATTGGCCAACAATTGTCCTGCATTTTGGTGGACAATGGTCTACTTCGTGCTGGCGAGAAAGAATCCGTGGTCGAAGCGTTTGGCAAGCATTTCGAAACCGACTTGCATGTCGTAGATGCCCGCGAAAAATTCTTGGGCACCTTGGCAGGCATTACGGAACCTCAAGAGAAACGACGTCGCATTGGGCACGCGTTCATCGATTGCTTCAAGGCCGAAGCCGAAAAAGTAGATGATGCTCATTTTCTAGCTCAAGGCACTCTTTATCCTGACGTGATCGAAAGTGGAGCGGCCCCTGATGGTCCTGCGGCCACCATTAAATTGCATCACAATGTGGGTGGTTTGCCCGAAGAGTTAGGGTTTGAATTGATCGAACCCCTGAGAGATTTGTTCAAAGATGAGGTTCGACGTTTAGGATTAGAACTGGGTCTGCCCGAGGAGATGGTTTGGCGACATCCGTTCCCAGGTCCGGGGTTGGCGGTTCGAGTTTTAGGTGAAGTGACCGAAGCCAAGTTGGCGGTTTTACGAGCGGCTGATACGATATTAATTCACGAATTGGTCGATTCAGGTTGGTACCGCAAGACCAGTCAAGCCTTTGCGGTGTTGTTACCGGTCCAGAGTGTTGGGGTAATGGGAGACGCCAGAACCTACGAAAATGTTTTGGCAATTCGTTCGGTCGATACCAGTGATTTTATGACGGCAGATTGGAGTCATCTGCCCTATGAATTGCTGGGGAAAATTTCGACTCGAATTATCAATGAAGTCAAAGGGGTGAACCGGGTGGTCTACGATATTAGTAGTAAACCACCAGCGACAATCGAATGGGAATAGGCCTGTTGTCGCATGATGAGTGGTCGACCGATTAAATTTTTTGTCGGTTAAAGTTGTCGGATTCGAATAGCCGTTTACTTTTTGCAGAGCGAGTGATTAAGCATTATGGGCAAGCAATACATTTTCCAAATGGAAAACTTGACCAAGAAGATTGGCCCCCGAACGATTTTAGAGAACGTGTTTCTTTCGTTTTATCCTGGTGCCAAAATTGGTGTCTTGGGGCGCAATGGTACGGGTAAAAGTACCTTGTTACGGATTATGGCCCAGCAAGATAAGGACTTTGATGGCGAAGCTAGACTGACCAACGGATTCACCTGTGGATATCTTTCACAGGAACCGCAGTTGGAGGAAAGTCTGGATGTTTGGGGCAACCTGCAAGCCTCGGTCGCTGATCGTCGCAAAATCGTGGATCGCTACAACGAACTTGTTGCCAAGTGTTCCGAACCGTTAAGCGACCAGCAAATGCAAAAAGTCTACGACGAAATGGCGAAAGTCCAGGATCAGATCGAGGCTGGAAATCTTTGGGAATTGGATCGCGAAATCGAAATCGCGATGGAAGTAATGAATCTGCCGCCCAAGGATGCCGATGTGTCAATACTTTCGGGTGGTGAAAAGCGACGGGTTGCACTGTGCATGTTACTGTTGGAACAGCCCGATCTATTGCTGTTGGACGAACCGACCAACCACCTGGATGCAGATAGCGTGCACTGGTTGGAACGACACTTGGGCGAGTACCCCGGGACCGTGGTTGCGGTGACCCACGATCGATACTTCTTGGACAATGTCGCCGGCTGGATTTTAGAATTAGATCGAGGTAAGGGCTTCCCGTTTGAGGGCAACTATACCTCTTGGTTGGTGCAGAAGCAAAAGCGTCTGGAGCTTGAAAACAAACACCAGGATGCTCGGCGAAAGACGTTGGCAAAAGAACTTGAGTGGATTCGGATGTCGCCAAAGGCCCGTCAAGCCAAGAGTAAGGCGCGTATCGGCGCGTATGAGCAGATGTTAGCCGAGGAATTTGCGGATCAACCCGACGAGTTTGAAATCCAAATTCCACCTGGAAAGAACTTGGGTGATTTGGTTGTCAACGCAGAAAATGTTGGCAAAGGATTTGGTGACAAAGTCCTGATGGAAAACCTTTCATTTCGGCTGCCCAAAGGTAGTATCGTCGGTGTGATTGGCCCCAACGGCGCCGGCAAGACAACTTTGTTCCGAATGTTGACCGGACAGGATACTCCAGATTCGGGCACGCTGACGATCGGTCAAACAGTGGAAATGGGGTATGTCGATCAGTCTCGCGACAAACTGGATCCCGAGGCCACCGTTTACCAGGAGATATCGGGCGGTACGGATTTGTTGGACATGGGAGGGCGAACCGTGAATTCGCGAGCCTACGTTTCAAAGTTCAATTTTCGAGGTCCCGATCAGGAGAAAAAGGTTGGTGTGCTGTCGGGTGGAGAACGCAACCGAGTTCACTTGGCCACATTGCTTCGCAAAGGGTGCAATGTATTGCTATTGGATGAACCCACCAATGACTTGGACGTGGATACGCTAAGGGCGTTGGAGGAGGCGATATTGAACTTCGTGGGATGCGTGGTGGTGACTAGCCACGATCGCTGGTTCTTGGATCGTATCGCAACGCACATTTTGGCTTTTGAAGGTGACGGTTACGTGCATTGGTGTGAAGGCAACTATCAGACCTACGAAGAACAACGCCGGCAACGCCTAGGTTTGTCTCCGGACGAACCTAAGCGGTTCCGCTATAAAAAGTTACTTCAATCCTAGCAGTTAGTGCGCCCGGTTGCCAAACGTGATAGCGTTTTTGTGAACTCGGTCGGATTTTCCTGCTGGATTGTGCATTGATACTCGATGATTGACAGTGACGACAATTTCGTGATAAACATAATAGCGGTTTGTGGCTAGATTCGACGGATTCGGATCGATCTTGGTGCTTTGAACAACCCGCTTTAATTCTTGGAGAAGTAGAAATGACAATTTTGCGTAGTGGTGCTTCGGAAAAATACAGTCAGAATTGGTCGTCTGCCTTCGGTAGCGGTTCGTCTGGAAAGTCGGGCTCGGGCAGCGGATCTTCGAAAAAGAAGTCTGCGAAGAAAGACCCCGTTAAAGCGGTAAAGACCGCTAAGAAATCAGGCGGAAAGAAATCGAAGAAATAAGCGATCAGCGTCGCGTTTGTGACAAACGTTGAAGTGACAAACGTTGAAGTGACAAACGTTGAAGCGATAAACATTGAAGCGATAAACATTGAAGCAATGCGCTAAAGGGCGAATCTGACTTTTGGGTTGGTAGGCTTTTAGGGTTGGCGCGCTGATGGGTACACCTTTTCGAAAGTAGCTCTGTGGATTGGTCTTCTCTTTACCAACAAGGTTTGGACTACAACTCTTATTTGTTGCAACATGGTTCGCCGACAGATCAAGGGAAGTGGCAGGCATCGTTTGAAGCTGCCGCGTTACGGCCCGAACAGTTGGACGTGTTGCAGTCATTTAAACGGAAAATGTATCTGCTGTGCATGTCAGGTGCCTGGTGCGGCGACTGTGTTGAACACTGCCCCATTTTTCACCGATTTGAAAGTGAATGCCCCCACATAGAATTGCGCTTCATTGATCGAGACGCTAACGCAGAACTAAAGGCTGCGCTGACTATCTGCGGATCGGCCCGAGTGCCGCAGACGGTGATCCTGAGTGAAGACTTCTTGTACGTTTCGCGACTGGGTGATCGCCCGTTGTCCAAGTATCGCGACATGGCAGCAAGGATCCAAGGCGCCGCTTGTTCGACCGGGTTTGTCGTAGCTGAAACTCCATTGCGTTTGGCTGTAATTCAAGATTGGCTGAACGAAGTGGAACGCTCGCAATTAGTCTTGCAAACATCGCCAGGCTTACGCCAGCGTCACAATGACTAGTGGGTATGGATTTTTAGATATCGTTTCGATCGGATGTGGGTGGCTGCACTGGTCGGACGCTAGCCAGTGCTTGGGCGAATCGACGAAGCGGGCCGCATTCTAGGCTAAAGAATTTCGGTGATCAGTGATCGGTTGGCGACCGGGTTTTCTGTTACTTGAATTGCAGATTCTAGCAAATGGACAAGTGGCAAAGGCGAATTTTCGAAGTTCAAGAGATTTAGCCAAGGTTGGCCGATTTCTAGCCTCTGTCCAATGTCGGTCAGCATTTCCAGTCCGCAGCGATAGTTCAACGTGTCACCCTGTTTTTTGCGTCCGCCGCCCATCTGGATAATGGCATACCCAAATTTTTGGGTATCGAAGCCACTGACGAAGCCAGCAGTCTTGCTAAGAAGCGGTGTACGGAGAAAATTCTTATCAAAATCAGTCAAGTTCCCCGATTGTGCGGCAATCATGCGGGAGAAAATTTCCATGGGGACGCCACCGTTTAGTGTTGCCGTCGCCGCTTGTAACGCTGTGTCGAAATCGGATTCCATTTTTAGAACGATTAAAGATTGTGCAGCTAAGTGTAATGTAAGGTGTCGCACGTCGTCGGGACCTTGGCCTTGCAAGATGTCGATCGATTCTAGAATTTCGCAGGCGTTTCCAATCATTCGGCCCAGGGGGCGATTCATGTCGGTTAATACCGCTTTGGTCGGCACGCCCATGGAAGACGCCACCTGCACGATGCGTTGGGCCAGGGCCCTTGCTTGCGGCAATTCTTTCATGAACGCCCCACTGCCCCACTTCACATCCATCACCAATCCATTCAAACCTTCAGATAGCTTCTTACTAAGGATGCTGGCTGTAATCAGTGGGATTGAGGCGACCGTTCCGGTAACATCTCGCAAGGCATAGAGTTTTTTATCCGCAGGTGCAAAGTCTTGGGATGCACTGACGATCGCGCAGCCGACCTGATCGACGACATTCGCAAAGCGCTCTCGCGTAAGATTGACATCCAGCCCTGGGATGCTTTCAAGTTTGTCCAATGTTCCGCCCGTGGGGCCCAATCCGCGACCCGAAATCATGGGAACGTCGATTCCCAAGGCTGCCAACAATGGCGCTAGGGGGATCGAGATTTTGTCACCAATGCCACCGGTGGAATGTTTGTCTAGTTTGGGTCGATCAGAATTCGGCCAAGTCATTGGGCGACCTGATTCAATCATCGCGGCAGTCAAGTTGGTGGTCTCGTCCAAGGTCATATCGCGAAAGAAAATCGCCATGGCTAAGGCTGACATTTGGCAGTCGTCAATTTGACCCGCTGAATACTGTCCAATTAGCCAATCAATTTGCTGCTTGGAAAGTTCGTGACCATCACGTTTTTGAGAAATGATTTCCGCAATATTCACGATAAATTTCTAGTGGTTAACTGACGAGTGGACGTGAAATGATTTTGCCCGACGCGGCGTGCCGCTCTAGGCCAGGGCAAACGGTTGCCGGCGACATCTTTACTGGGGCAGCCGAAAATATAGCGTTACAGCCCAGTTAGAGGTCATGGGCAAACAGGTGCGCTGGTTTGTATCGCGGCGACCTAGTTTTACTTCTCCGCAGCGGTTATTTCGCCGGTTATTTCGTCCGGAGTTTTGCCCAGCATACGGTGACGCTCTAGGAATTCTTCGCAAAGCATCGGCCACGCTTGAGTTCCCGAGATGCCTTTGGCCAAGCCAACTCCGTGACGGCCTTTCTGGAAAATGTGCAATTCGGCATCGACGTTATTTTGCTTCAGTGCCAAGTAATAGGCGGCACTATTTTGCGGAGGCACTACCGAGTCTTCGTGGGTGTGCCAAAGAAAAGTTGGCGGAGTGTTGGCGGTCACCTGTTTGTCATTTGAAAGTGATTCGATTAGTTTCGGATCCGCATCATTGCCTAACAGGTTTCTTTGTGAGCCCAGATGTGTGGCCGAAGTGCCGAATTGAAGCACTCCGTAGCACAAGATCGAAAAATCTGGGCGACAGCTGAACTTGTCGATCGGATCATTCGCTTTAGCATCGCCCAGGTCAAAGTGAGTTGAGACGGTTGAAGCTAAATGGCCGCCTGCCGAAAATCCAATGATGCCAATCTTGCTGGAATCCACGCCCAAGGATTCTGCGTTGGATCGAATCCAGCGAATGCCTCGTTGTGCGTCCAGCATTGGCGCGGGGTGCCCGTACCCTTTCCCTCGGTGTCGATAATCAAGAATGCAAGCGACCAAGCCTAATCGGTTCATCCAAGCAGCGATTTGAGTGCCTTCGTGGTCCATCGCCAGCCCACCGTAGCCGCCACCTGGGCAGATCAAAATTGCGGGCGCCAATCCAGTGACTTTCAGGGGACGGTAAACCGTAACTTTCGGCTGGTCTTTTGGGGCCTCGCCCAAGCCACCGGGTGCGCCATCGGGCCAAAGAATATGGTCAACCGGCGTAATTCGGAGCGATCTAGCCTCATCCTCTACGGCCGCTTGGGCCGCGATTGCAGCAGCGCTGCTGGAAATGTTCAAAACAGGCAGGGTGATCACGAACAGGCCTGCTAGCAGGGGCAGACATGAGGCGAAGATTGGGAAACGCATCGAGTGCCTTTCAAGTGATGGGGGTGAATTTACAATCAAGCTGCAGTATTTTAACACACCATCCGCATGAAAGTTGTTTTGAAATCGAACACTCAGGCCACCAGAATCACACTGCAGCCAAAATTAAGGTCGGACCTAAAGCACTGAATTCAAAAGGATTCCGCATCCGATCGGTGATGATTTCAAGAAAAATCGCTTGCAACCCATCCGTCAGGGATCGTTTCATGGAGCCCTTCAAAGGCGGAAAAAATGCTGGATTATTGCCGGAAATTCTAGCGACAGACGTGCAGTTATCAAACGTGGACGCCCTCCGCCTAAACATTTTTTAACGGTTGTGACGTTTGTTGGCACACCGTATGCACTTAAGGATGAGCGTCCAATCAGCCTAATTTTGGCAATGGCCGTGAAGCCCCTAGTGTAGTTTGAGTAAGGTGAATTCCATGCCCCTGGTCACTTTACTCCGGTCGACATGTGTTCGACACACTAGGGGTTTCCGCTTTTCTTGAGTCAGCGGTCGGACCTTTGCCTAACGCGATCACGATGTTCGCCAACGATGTTCGCCAACGATGTTCGCCAACGATGTTCGCCAATAATGTTCGCCAATAATGTTCGCCAATTTTGCGGGCTACTGGAAAGCTGATTTGCAAAGCAATCAAGTGATGCCCAATCGACAGGGTGTCGTCTGGCGTGTCGGAGTCACCGCAAAACTAGAGGAACCGGACCCCGATCGGGCTCTGCGGTTTCATCTTGGTACGTTTTCAAGCTTGGGCTGCGTTTCTAACCTTGCTGCGTTTCTAGGCTTGGTACATACGCGATTCTTTTTGCAGATCGCCAAGTTTGGCTTCTAAGCGTTCGCGAATTTTTTGCATCAAAGGGTCGACGGTCGCACCTCGTTCCCGTTTGGATGAAACTTCGATCGCTTGGTCGACATCAATAATGACCTTCATGGGTCGATGAACCCGGCAGCGATCGGTCAAGTCTTCCTCAAACTTTTCGATAGTTTCTAAGATGCGATCATTCGAGCGGAATTCGGTGATATACCGCTCTGGGTAGCAGTCGACCTGTTGGGCTAAGTAAGTATCTTCCAGCATTTGCCAGCGTTGGCGACGTTCATCTTCCGAGGTTTCCGGTTTGGACATTTCGGGGAAAATTTTCATCCGTAAATTCTTGATGCGGATCGCGATGCCGTCGCTCCTCTTGCTGCCCAGCCATTGTTCTTCTAGAGGATGGAGTAGGCAATTGACTAGATTCGTTTGCCGTTGGCGGATGGTCTGACCTTCCATTGTGTTGATGCCATATTGTAATTCTTTCAACGTCAAAAGAGCGGAACCAACTTTGACGACCCGATCGATCAAGGGCATCTTGGTGTTTGGTTTCCAGGTCAGTTTCTGTTCGATGTCGGACAACACTGAATGGCAGGAACGCTCGAGATCGCCTTCGAAAAGGTAACGCAGTCCAACGGGGTGGACAACGACCTTCTTGCCTTCGGCTTCTCGTTTCTTTGCAGCAGTTCTCGCGATGAATGATGGGCCGTCCATTAGTGACATTAATCGATCGTTGGTCCGACTGGTGGTCCCTTCGGGAAAAATCAGCAAGGGCCGTTTGGCTTCGACCAAGACATTGACCGCTTCATCAATGGCTTTTCGATCCAGTCCTTCACGATTGACACTAAAAGCGCCTGCGATTCTTAATAGCAAACGTCGCATGGCACCTTGATTGAATAGGTGCCAACTGGCCATGGCATAAAACAAGCACGGGGTTTCACGGGCGACAAACCCCATCACCACGGGATCAGAGGTCCTTGGGTGGTTGGGTGTCAGCATTATGCCATGACCTTGCTTCATTGATTCTCGAAGTAAGTCCAAGTTGCGACACTCATGATTGATGATTCCGTGGTCTCGTTTCAAACTCTTGCGGAATAAGCCAAGTCGGACCAACCAAGTGGCAACAAAATCTGATTGGATAGGAGGTACGAAGGTGTAGGGCTTTTTAACGAATACGTTTTGCATAATGAATGACTAACACTGAGTGGGCGTTGACACGACCCTATCGATAGTGTGATCGTTAGGTGCCTGAAATAACAAAGTTCCAAACGAAGCGGTTTCAAAGGACGGCCAACACTTTGGGTTCGCTTACGTTTCTACAACGTGCAACTGCGATTCGTGGCCAACTGATGCGCGACCGTTCACCCGAGGGACCAATGATCAATATAGTCTGACCTGTTGCCAACTGAACCGCGGACCCGCGAGAAATGGTGATATGCCAAACAAGACAGCCCGCTTGCCCCAATGTTCGTTGGACCGGCACCAACCCCGTCAGCAGCTTCTTTTTTTCAAAAGCTACTCTTCCAAACTTCCAGCCAATAAGTTGCCATCCAAGAAGCACTTTGCATCCCAAAATGACTGCAACGCTTGCAGGTAACCTAGGCGAGCATCAAGTAAAGACCGTTGCGCTGTCAGCAGTTGCAGGTAGTCCAATTCACCTTCGGCAAATCCGGTGGCAGCTAATTCGACGACTTCTGCGGCCGATGGCAATATAAACTCTTGGTAATTCGCCAATTGCTGGACAGCGGTTTGGTAAGTTTGGCTGGCGGTCGCAAATCGTTGGAATAGCATTTGTTGTCGTTGTCGAATCAATTCATGCGACGCTTGGATGTTAGCTTTTGCCGAATGGATATACCCTTGGCGGCGATCATGGATTTGGAATGGAACCACGATCTGCAAGTTGGTGACGGTGCTGCCGGTAGAATCGTCGTAGGCGACTTGTGTTTGGAAGTCGACGTTTGGAATCAACTCGCCTCGCTGCCGACTAAGTTCGCTTTCATTGCGTGCAAGCATTTGATAAGAATGGTTGATTTCAGGGCTGGAGGCCAAAATCGTGCTGATGTCATACGCCGAATTTAGTTCTTGGTCGGTGGGGACGTATGAACCTGTGACGAACTGGATTTGGGGATCGTCGTGTGTCGGAATCCCGCTTAAAGCGGCAAGGTTTTGTTGCGAGGAAATGTATTGGTTTTTCGCTTGGCTAATTGTGTTGGTAAGGTTCTGAATTTGCAGTCGAGATTGCAACACGGCGACTTTGGAAATCTCTTGCCCTTCGAATAGTTTATTCGCGATATCTAACGATTTCTGAATTTGGGACTTCAATTCATCCAAGACTTGTAGTCTCTGCCTTAGGACCAAGACGTCATAAAACGCTCGACGAACATCCGTTTGCAACTTCGTTCGCTGGATTTCATATTCAATTTGCGACGTTGCAATTTCTTTGTCAACGACACTCTGGCGCAGGTCCCGCTTGGAGCGAGATTCCAACTCCTGTCCCAAGAAGACGCCCTGTTGTCCGGCACGCCCCTCATTGCCAACCTCATTGGCGCTGTAGCCAATTGTCGGGTTGGGCCGAAGGCCTGCCTGTTGGCGTTGGCCCTTCAGGTCGTCGATCTTTGCTAGGGTCCTGTGAAGCCGAGCGCTGTTGGATTGGGCAGTTTGAAACAGAGAGTCGATGCTGGAGCCTGAGTTCAACTCGATCGCTGGTTCTCCCAAAAGGTTCGGGGCTGAAGTCGGCTGCTGCATGTTTGGTGCAGACGCAATGTAATCGACTGAGCCACCTTTATTCATCAACCGCTTGGCTGGTGTTACCAACGTCGGTTGTCCAGGAGCAAGGCTTGGGTCGTCAATCGATTGTTGCCTTGCAAAGTAAGACAATCCAGCATTACTGATCTGAGTGATCGCAGGAGACTGCAACGCTGAATTAACGTCTTGGGCATTGGCGGTGCCGAGGTTAACCCAGACCACTGTCAATGTCGACACGATGGTAAGCGTCGCTGCTTGGCGGAACATGTCACGACCTCGATGATTGGTTGAAGTTTTTATGACCTTTGTTGGGATCGTGCCTATTTGTGCTGCAGAATCACTAAAAACGGTTACCCCTAGCCGTGTTGGAATTATGGCCTTCCTGTTGTATGGTTAAAAACGACTGTCACGGAAAGCTGACCGTGATTTGTCACCTGAAACAAAGCGATGCCGTTCCAAGTTAAATTTTACTTGATCCAAACGACCGTCAAAATTAACACTTGCATTGGCCGAATTGGAGAAGGCTGGGCAAAACAAAGAAGGGAAAGCCAGTCTTGATCGTGTCCTAACTAAAGCAGCACTCATGCTTTGTCGTGTCGTGTCGTGTCGTGCCGTGCCGTGCGATGCCGTGCGATGCCGTGCGATGCCGTGCGATGCCGTGTCTTGACGGACACCCGTTCCGACTTTGATTTTGTGGCAATCTCTTAGTTGAACCCATGAGTGACTGTCATCTTGTGCATTGTGCCAGGAGCCAATCGCACTTGATTTTCCCCGATGTTGCCACACTCAACGCAACACATTTCTGTCCATTGTTGGTCACCTAAATCAGACAATCGCTTTGCTTTTTCAATCCATGGGTTCCAGACTACAATCGATCTAGCATTGATTCGATCAATCACGATTTTATTATTGTCTTGCGTGTTTGATAGGGTAATGGAGTCCGCCGCTGGTTGGTCGGTCTTGAATTGATAAATTCGATCAATCTCTTGAGTAAAGCGAATCGGATTGTTGTCCGGTTGGTGCCATTGCGAAGTCAATTGATCCAGAAACTTTGCGGATTGAAGGCCATCGATTTGGGTTTTCGAAATATCAGAGATCTGAAAGTAACTATGTAAAGCGGATTCAAAGGACTCAGTTTGAGTTGAGGTGTTGGTGACCTGCAACATCATCTTCAAATCTTTGCCAAAAATAGCCGTCAGCAGCACAGCGAAATGATCCGTCTGCGTGGCAAATTTCACTAAGGTCTGTTCGTCGCATGATATAATGTTGATTAGATTCCATTTCTTTTGCCGGACCCAACCGTGCGCCGGAGCGTTGGAATCCTGGTTATGATTGCCAAACCACGGGAAACAGACGGGCACGCCACCTCGGATGGCTCTCCCATTCAGGAAGACCGCCTGGTTACTAAGGAACAGCATCGAAGGCTGCCCTGTCGGCTGGAATTTTGTGATGTGAGCACCGTGGGGGAAGATTTGTGCCTGGCAGTTATCATTAGTGATATTGCAAGCGATCAATTCACCATGGCCTTCGAACTGGATTCCCTTATGGTGCGAAAATTTTTCGTACATGAAATTTAGGTCTTTCGATGCAAGCCGTCTTGATTATTGCAGGAAGTGCGGGCGCTAGTGGACTTGTCTTTATCGTAACAGGTTTTGCCGTTGGTACGTGGGGTGCTGATCGAGCAGTTGTACAATCGCAAATGAGATCGGGAACGGTGTCTTTATTCTAGGTAATCAGGATCAAGCCAGATTTCGTGGCTGGCTTCACGATCCACTTCCCAGGACTTGTAGTTTTGTTGTCCGGTAGCGGCCTTGCGTAGATTCAACGCAATTGTAGACAAATCGTCTAGGCACCAGATGTCATCGGCCCAATCATTTTCTTCAGCGTCCATCGCCAGCTGTCCAACGGTGGAAAGTACGATACCACTCATTGGTGGAATCAGGACGCCAAAAGTATTCATCACGCCTTGTAGTCGGGAAAGCACTGATTTGCCGCCAACCGAATGCATGGTAACCAAGAACGCGGCGGGTTTTCCCATCCAATAGGCAGTGCCTTCGGTCGGAGTCATCATTTCCAGGAATCGTTGCATGGGCCATCCGCAGCTATCCCAATAGGTACCCGTGGCAAAGACGAAAGCTTCCGCCCATTGGATCGCTGGCAGGCAATCCTCTGGCGATTGAACTTCCATCAGTGGAAGTTCTTGGAATTCAAAATTGGATCCGATGGACCGGAAAACTGAAAGCAAAATCGCGGTGTTACCTGCCCCTCCATGACTGCTGCCATTAATCAATAAGCACTTGGTTTTCATGTTCGTGTTCCATCCAATTGTTTGCTTGAAGATGATAGCAACCCAGTGGTCAGCCCGCATCACAATTTTGTGGGTTCGCCGCTTGCCTGCTGAAGGAAGTTGGTGGCGAATAAGCATCCGCACAAACCGACTCCGTTGTCTTGCGAAAATAGATCAATTAAAAAAGTCGATCCCAATCGAATTTACAAGATAGTGTTTCCTCGATCAAAAGTCGTCCCAAGTACGCTCGAGGGTGCCCCAACGAATCAGGGCCACTTCAATGCGACCGTCGGGTTAGCCCAGAGTGGTTGTCTCCGATACAGCCTTCGACGTTCTAGGCCGACCACTCAAATTGCTGACCAATACATGGCGTAAGTTTTGTAAGGTTTAGCCGTCTTTCGGGCCGATGTAGACTTGGTAGAATAGTTACCGGTCTTAACTTTAGGCAGAATAAGCTGCAACATTCGATCGGGATCGTCATTGGGCCGCTGGCAACAAATGGATCCGACGCGAATCAAGCCATTATTCGGCATCCGCCAGTGCGTGTGTCGTAAACTAGCCGAGATGTGCAGTCACTTAAGTTGATAGTGACGGCACATGCGATTTGACTAGTGGCCTGCAAAACAACACAAGCCAGCGTAGCTTTAATTGGCAGAGCACCGCATTCGTAATGCGGGGGTTGTGGGTTCGAATCCCACCGCTGGCTTTAATAAGTCGATTCAATCGGCGGGGCGGATTTGGTAATCCTGTAGAGACTTTCCTACATCGCCCGCCATCAATTGTGGTGTTTTGTCTGCAGCACGGCTGAGAATTTGAAACACAATATCAAAATTCTGCCGCGATTTTTTCAATCAAAAATCGATCTTTTGCCAATCCATCGGGATGCTATCTTCCAATAACGCACGGCAAAATCTTGCAGATCCCGGGGGCAACTGGTGTCGCGGTGTTTGTGAATCGCTTCTCTCAGCCGGCGGTACTGGCCATTGAACCGACGACACGGCAGACAATTTTGGGTGACTTATAAAACTCGGCCAGCAATTGCAGCAATTCGTTGGGTTACATTTCGCGGGGTTCAGTTGGTTGGGGCATCGTGGACCGCCCTCTTGCTGATACGCCGGGAGATTTCGATGTTGACGCGACTGCGATCCCATTCAGGGTGTTCGGTCTCAATGGCCGCGTGCAGAATCACCCGAGCCGACCGCCAAAATCCGTCGCCCGCTGGAAGTCACTGAAGATCCGTTTTTCAATGCAAAAATTTGGCCATTTGATCTTCGATAATCTCGAATTTCACGCCATCAGGATTCATGCAGTCGCCTGGTTGTGGGCTCTGGCAGTTCTGCGAATGTCAATCTTGCCGGGGAAAATGTGAAACACAGAGGTGTCCAGAGCACAGAGATCCGTTAACGCAACTGGGCGTTTATGCCCAGGATGATGTCGAGGTCCTCCACGTCCAGGCTGCCAGCGATCGGCTTTGCATCGCTAGCTGGAGAATGGTTGATCAATGAGTCGTTTTCTAGCAGGAAATGCTGATCGTTCGTCGCTTGCGGTTGCGACTTTAGCCAGAATCGAAATCTGCCTTGGTTTTGTCGGGCAAACTTGATAGTGTCCGCTGTCACTTTTATTTCTTGCCGCTGAACTGTCGTAACTTTGGCGGACGTTAAAACGTATCAGGATTTCCTGAGATGATTACAGAATCTCGAAAAGCAACAGAACTTCCCGGCATTCATACAACGCTACAGTTGGCAGTGGTCACTTTGTGCTTGGTCATCTTAGGTAGCGGATGCCAGCAACAGAGGCGAGTGAATTGGAATCCTTTAAATTGGAAAAGCTTGGAACGTTTACCGCCACCACCGACGGGTAGTTTGAACATCCCTGGCGTTAACCGAGCGTATCCGACCAGCGCTCTACCTTCACCACCCTTAAACTTGCCCGCTTCGCAATTGCCCAATGCATCAGGAAATGTTGGACCGCCTAATGGCGTTGTGAATCCATTGGCCCCAGGCGTCTATTTTCCTAACAATTCACAGCCCGCAACAAATCAAAGTCAACCATGGCAAAGTACCACGGGCGGAGGACCAACGCAGCCGTACGTCAATCCGGCCAGCTCCAACCAGCTACAAGGTTCAGGTGGACCCGGTAATTCAGCAGCGGGAACCTATTCCACGATCCCTGGCCGAGAAGGCTCGAATCCTGGTGGTCTAATCAATCCCAATCTTACCGCTGGGGCCGCCACTAGTGGTGCGTCTTCGTTCAACATGGCCGCGGTTCCAGCGCTGAATTTCGGTGGGTTTGATCCTTTTGCAACATCAAGTATTCCCAACTGGAACAACACGGGGGGGCCAGCGGTTGCCAATGAGGTCAATCCGATGTTAATTCGATCTGCGGCGAACGCGGGAAATCCGCACCAACCTGGATGGTGGCCAACCGAAGTTGCGTCCAGCAGCGGTTCGGGCAACTCGGCTGTTCCAACATCCGGTATTGGGCGAGGCCAATTGTTGCAGCGTTTGGCCAACAATACCAAAGCGATCTTCAATCGCCAGCCGGCGAATTTGGGCGGATTCCAAACGACCGCTCCGATCGAAAATCCAATGATATTGGCGACAAACTACAATGCAGCGCCCGTTACCTACCTGGCGGGCCAAGCGTCGGCACCGGGTCAGTTCCCGGGCCCGCTTCAGGCTAACACGCAAGCGGCAAACCCCAGTTTTTCGCGGGTCTTAGACGCACAAGCTCAGCAGGCTCAGTTTGCAGCGGTGCAGCGTCAAATGCAGGCGATTGCTTATCAGAATGCGCTGGCAGCCCGAGCCCGTGGCGGATCGGGGGCCATGCAAGTGTTAGCTGAAAACACAACATCAGAAATTGCTGAGAACCAGAATCGCTTGGGTATGCGTGCCCCTGTAAATAATGCAGTAGATCCAAAATATTTGGGAATGCAAACACCTCAAGGCAGTGCTCAGGCGACGCGTGCACCGATGTTAAGGACTGCATCGGTGGGACAGGGTATGATTTCTGCCACCGATCAATCGGGCGTGAATTCAAGTTGGCAATCGACGGGAGTTCGCTAGTCGGATCAGCGATGATTGACGGGTTGGGTAGTTAATCCCAAAGTGTCTTGGGGATGGATGGATAGTTGGACTTTCAAAATTGCGAAAGTATTGGCTTGCGATTGTTTCGGTCAATGGTCTAAAGGATGTGTGTTGTGCTTACCTTCCCTTCAATTTCGAGCCTGCTTGTCGGACATCGACTACGGAAATGGCGCACGTTGGTGGGGAAGATTGAAAAGAAGAATCAAGAACATCAATCATTGACCGACCCGCAGTTATTGAAGTCTAGTCTGTCATTGCGCTACCGTGCGCTTAGCGGCGAACCGCTTGATTCCCTGTTGGTCGATGCTTTTGGTTTGGTTCGGGAAGCGGCGGATAGAACGCTTCAGATGCGACACTACCCGGTTCAACTTTTAGGCGGAATCGCAATCCACAACGGCGCGGTTGCCATTATGCAAACGGGAGAAGGCAAGACACTGACAGCGACTTTGCCGATGTATTTGGCGGCCTTGGCTGGACAAGGAGCGCATCTGGCAACCGCCAATGACTACTTAGCCCAACGGGACGCCCAATTAATGCGCCCGATTTATGAAATGCTGGGTATGAAGGTTGGCGTGGTAGTGTCCGATAGCAAGCCGCAAGAGCGAAAGAGTGCGTATGCGGCGGACTTGACCTATTCTACGGCAAAGGAAATTGGATTCGATTTTCTACGCGATCGAATCGCCCAGCGGGGCCTCGAGAACATTCCTGGCGCAAGGTGGGCTGGGATGTCAGAAACCAAACAAGAGCAAGCGGGAATTGTTCAGCGGTCGTTTTACTACGCGTTAGTCGACGAAGCTGACAGTATCTTGATCGACGAGGCCAGGACGCCGCTAATTGTCAGCAGTGCGCCTTCGGGTGATGAAAATCCACTTGCGGATCTCTATCGATGGGCGTATCAAAGTGTAGAGAAATTTCAAGTTGATCGAGATTTTGAGCACGAAGAATATCGTCGCAAGGTTACGTTGACTATCGCGGGACGACGTTTGGCACGCTCGATTGCGAAACCACGAAGTCTGTCCAAAATTGCAGCCCTCGATATCTACGAATATGTGGAGCGAGCGATTGCGATTGAATTGAATTATCAGCGCGAGCGACAGTACATAGTTAAGGACGACGAAGTCCAGATTGTTGACGAATTTACGGGGCGGGTCGCTGACGGGCGAAAATGGCGGGGAGGACTGCATCAAGCCATCGAAGCTAGGGAAGGCTTACGTATCAGCCAAGACACGGGTGAGGCGGCGCGGATCACGATTCAAGATCTATTCTTGCAATATGAACGAATTTCAGGCATGACGGGAACTGTTGCGCGAAGCGGGCCCGAGCTACAAAAAATTTACGATCTGCTGCCAGTGGAAATTCCGACCAATCGACCTCCCAAACGCAAGAAGTTGCCCGATCGCGTGTTTGCCAGCGGCGACGATAAATGGAAGGCGATTGCCGATGAAGTGGTCAAAGTTCATGCCACGGGTCGTCCGGTTTTGGTGGGGACTCGATCCATCGATCTAAGCGAACGGCTTTCGCGATTATTGACCCAGCAAGGGGTAAAGCATTATGTGTTGAATGCGACGCATATTGCAGCAGAATCTGAAATTGTGAAAGAGGCTGGGAATCTGGGCCAGGTCACCGTTGCAACCAATATGGCCGGTCGAGGAACGGATATCAAGCTTTCCACGGATGCATTGGACGCAGGTGGCTTGCATGTGATTTGCACCGAACTCCACGAATCGGCTCGGATTGATCGTCAACTGGTGGGACGTTGCGGGCGGCAGGGAGACCCGGGTACGTTTCGCCACTACTACAGTTGGGACGACGAAATACTCTTGTCAGGGTTCGGCGAAAAGGCAAGACGCCACATGGATTATGGCAGTGCCCGCAGCAAAAAAGAAAACCAAAGGAATTTACTGTTCCAATTGGCTCAAAAACGGATTGAACGAAATCACTTTAAAATGCGTAAACAGCTGCTGTATCGCGAAAACCAAAGGCAACAATTGCAGCGGGAAATGGGGCAAGATCCGTATCTAGACACAATTGAGTAGCAGTTGAATTCTAGGCGGTTTAAGGGGGGGGTGGCGATTTTTGCTTGGTTGATTGGCACTTGTGCTCAATTCGCCTTGTTGCCTGAATGGGCAAAGTTTTTCATAATGGATTTAGTTCCGTCTCCGGGTCACAGGGGAACTGTCCATCTGTATTCTGTTTCGGGCCCAGTTCAGCATGCTTCCGTTTGGAAAGATATCGATTTTGGCTAAGCGCGAACCTCTCGTCGATTTTTCATTGTTCGATCCAAACTCGCCATTGGGCGGTCGATTCGAAATCGATGGTTGTAATCACCAGCGTTTCGAAATGAGCCAGCTTGATGGAATCTTGTTTGAAGATTTCCCAGAGATGAAAATTATTGGCTACAAAGATGTCACGGAAAAAGAGTTTTGGGTGCGCGGGCACATGCCGGGATTCGCTTTGATGCCGGGTGTGGTGATGTGTGAAGCGGCGGCTCAGCTGTCGTCGTACTTTGCCGTCAAATATGACATGCTTGGATGCGATGTGATTGGGCTGGGCGGCATAGAAAACGTGCGTTTTCGTGGCTCGGTTTTTCCTGGGCAACGGTTAATAATTATGGTCCAAGGAACCAGACTTCGTCACGGTGGTTTGATTTATTGCAAGTTCCAAGGCTGGGTCGACCAGGTTTTAGTGGTCGATGGTGAACTAAAAGGTGTGCCTCTGTTTGAAGCGAGCGAACGAATCGGACGCGCGAAACCGGACCCCGTATGAAAACCGACCCGGCGCGAAAACGGACTTTTAGGTGCTTCTACGTGCGGTTAGGGGCGTTTGTTGATCTTTGGCCGGTAAGAGCGTCCCGGAAGTGTCCCGTTTAGGGATTAGTTGCGACTTAGTGCCGTGATCGGCAACATTGTGTGATTTGGTTGGGGATGACGCTGTTTTTTAGGGAATCTTTCCAACGAAGATCAACAAAAAAACGGAGGAGATTCTGACCGCGGCGTTGATTTTATGGAACTTATTCGTTGTTTTCACGGTAGAATAGACGTACGACGGGGATCCAGGTAATACAAAATTTGAGTTGTTAAGCCGCCAACATGCTTCGTTGATAAGAAGCGTTGCCTGAAATTTGACGGCGTGCTTGAATTTGAATTCTTTTATCGAATCAATTGGTTTTGAAAACGAAGACACGATTAGCTGAGCCCGAGTTACCAAGATCGAATTTTTCGTTAAGTCAATTGTGTTTCGTTAGGTCACTGGGTTTTGAAGTGAACTAACCGAAAACACCGACCCAACCTTGCGGATGTGATTTTTTCAGTTGTGGCGAGACTTGTCGAGTGTGGTGGCTGGACTGGCCTTTGGGTTAAGGGAACTCCGGCAAACGAGATTCGGGTTTGGCCGTCGGTTGCGATAAAACCTGAGGGCATTATTTTTGAATTCGGGGATTACTTTTGAATTCGGGAAATGAATTCGGGACAATTCCCAACAGCCCGATCCCAACAGCTCGATGCAAATAGCCCGATGCAAATAGCCCGATGCAAATAGCCCGATGCAAATAGCCCGATGCAAATAGTCCGA
>Ga0105050_10003069_pt1 | contig 23456 bp, 17 predicted proteins | sample FRY01_FD_78088 | JGI IMG/M metagenome (GOLD analysis project Ga0105050, IMG submission 78088) | Freshwater microbial communities from Lake Fryxell liftoff mats and glacier meltwater in Antarctica - FRY-01 | ecosystem: Environmental > Aquatic > Freshwater > Ice > Glacier meltwater ...
AATCCCTCCCTCTCCGCCAAATGAAGAAGGCCCGTCAGGGCCTTTTTCATTTGGCGGACAGGCTGAGTGATCGCACCCGAGAAGAGGGTTCGACAAAACGGCAGGACTGCCGTTTTGGACGCGTCAGCGCCCTCGCGCCAGCGAGGGTGAGCGCCAGGGATGGCGCGAATCAATCCCTCCCTCTCCGCCAAATGAAGAAGGCCCGTCAGGGCCTTTTTCATTTGGCGGACAGGCTGAGTGATCGCACCCGAGAAGAGGGTTCGACAAAACGGCAGGACTGCCGTTTTGGAGGTGAACACGAAAAGCGCGTCCGAGAACGGCGACTTCTACACGGCCTGTTCGATCAAGACCACCCGGCCGTTGATGGACTTGCGAAAGTCCGCCGATTCCCGGTGCACCTATACCGCCGGAACCTCAAGGAGCAGTCTAACGTCCGCCGCGCCGTCGACCACCCAGCGCGGAGAGATGGTCTCGGAACAGTGGATGCGGACATCGCCGATCTGGATGACCAGCGGCATCGGTGCGGGCATGGGCACCGAGACACGGACAAATGCCGACTTCTCCTGCTGCGTCAGGCGCTTCAGCTTGCGTTCGAAATACCGTTACTGGAGTCCTTCCGTCGCAGCAAATTCCTGCAGCGTCAATCCACTGCCAGGAAATCGCTGAACCAGCTCAATCCACTCGGCTGCACTACATCGTCGATACTTCTTCGCTCGATCCTCGCTCAACAGATCGAACGAACCTGGCGGGTTGCCGGCACTAGCGGAAGGACCGGTCAAGGACGCCAATGTCTCCATTCCTCTCGCTGAGGTTAAAGGTCCGGTTCTGGACCGCCTCGAGAGAAGCGATTTTCTTGCCCGGCTGTCGCCAGGTCGCGTGTTTCTGATCACACACGAAGCCATTGAGTCAATGACCGCTGTCGTAGCACCCGCGACGACGCACGCACCTGCACCCGCGAGGGGCGCCTCTCATCCATTCAATTCACCATAGACCTGGGCGCGTATCACAATTCGGACCGAGCCGCGCAACGTCTAGCGCGCCGCACGGGAGCGTTTTGCCGCGATTTGTTACGGCGTAGCCGCAGGCGATGAAATGTGCCCCCCTGGGTCCGGACCGTTTCAGCTGGCCTTACGAGTCTGCGGTAACGGTTTTTCTGCGCCTGCGGACGCTACCTCCTGTGGAGTTGGCTCGCCTGGCAATAGTGCCGGTTGAGCAAGCCACTCTCTGCCACGCAGCATCAGATCGAAGTAGATGGGTGGTAGCAGTTTTACTTTCACAAACCAGGCGGCGCGCTTGGCTTTAGTGCCATCCAGCAGCCAGCTGGGCAGGGACGGCAGCAATTTCCCGCCATAACCAAATTCAGCAAGTACAACTTTTCCGCGTTCAACTGTGAGCGGGCATGAGCCGTAGCCGTCGTAGACCGCACGGGGAGCTTTGCCTTCCAGTATTGCCAGTACGTTTTCAGCGACAACGGGCGCCTGCTTGCGAACTGCCGCTGCGGTTTTGGCGTTGGGTGCGGAACAGGCATCACCCAGACCAAACACATTTCCGTAGTCCGGATGCACCAGTGTTTCCGGCGAAACCGCTAGCCAGCCTGCACTATCTGCCAACGGACTGGTCTGGATGAAATCTGGCGCAGACTGCGGTGGACAGACGTGAAGCATGTCGAAGTTGACCGTGGTGGTGTCTTCCTGACCGTCGCTGATGACTTTGAAGGTGGCGGTCTTTGCCGGGCCATCCACGCTGATCAGATTGTGATGGAAGTTGAGGTGGACGCCATATTTCTCGACATACTTCTCCAGTGCTGGCACATAGTCGGGTACCCCGAACAGCACAGCGCCGGCGTTGCAGAAGTCGACGTTGATGCTGTTCAGCCGGCCCTGGCGCAGCCAGTGATCACAGGAAAGGTACATGGCCTTCTGCGGGGCGCCGGCACACTTTATCGGCATCGGAGGCTGGGTGAAGACTGCCCGGCCTCCGCGCAGACTCTGTACCAGTTCCCAAGTGTAAGGCGCGAGATCAAACCTGTAGTTTGAAGTGACGCCATTTCTCCCAAGGGTTTCGGTCAGACCGTCAACCGCGTCCCAGTTGAGTTTGATACCAGGCGCAACCACGAGTGCCCGGTACTGAATCTTTTCTCCGTCTTCCAGTATCACCGCGTTCTGAGCTGGCTCGAATGCAGCAACCGCGGAGTGTTGCCACTGCACCCCGTTGGGCATGACAGAAGCCATTGTGCGCTCGGTTTGTGACCTCTCGAATACCCCGCCGCCCACCAGCGTCCAGCCGGGCTGGTAGTAGTGGTGCTCCTGTGGTTCAACCACAACCACGTCCAGTTCTGGCCGGCGCTTCAACAGGCTCGCGGCGGCAGCCAGTCCGCCGGCACCGCCACCAACAATGACAACGTCGTGCACACTGTTGCGCGGTGACCGCGGCAGTGCTCCGATGCCTGGTCGTGAGCGCTGACGCTCCAGTCGCTCAGTCAGATTTTCCAGGTTGTAACCAGCGGCAGCTGCAGAACCGAGAATTGCCCGGGTCGACAGTTGTGGTGCCTGGCTCAGAGACCACAGGGTCATAGATCGTGTTCCCGTCCGGCAGAACGCGAGTACGGGGCCTTCGACTGTTTTTAACAGGGATGCAAACGCAACCACATCGGCGTCAGTAATCTTGCCAGATTCTACCGGCTGGGCATGGAAATGCAGGCCTTGGCGTTGCGCCGCGGCAGCGAGTTCATAGCTGTTTGGCTGATCGTCAGCTTCTGCGTCGGGACGATTGTTTATAATCGTTCTGTAACCCTGTGAAGCCAGAGTGCCGAAGTCGGTCACCGAGATCTGGGATGACACGGAAAAGAGGGGAGATATCTTTTTAGTATTCATATGTTGCCTCGCGTCGGTAATGCAGCAGCGCGCGCCGCTCTGTACGGGCCGATCAACACCGATCAACGCGGTGAGAAGAATGTACTCGAGGTCCCGAGTCGTCGGTTCGTTAGCCCACATACCAACGGCCTGACAACCGCCGGCAGCATGCTGCAGTTTGTTGCAGGTGTGTCGTCTTCGAAACGACATCCAGGCGCGCAGCCCGGTATATGCGCAGACTTGTCGGGTCTACAGAGTGTTGAGTGCCTTGAAGCGTCGGAAGATCAGGTACGGTTGTGCGCTTCGCCCACTCTCGTTCGATGATCACGGGTCCTAAATTGCTTCAGGTGAAAAATAAGCAGTCAAAAACCATCGACACGATTTTTCGGAGATCTAAAATTGAAACACGCGCGCAACGTCGCCTCACTTGTCATCGCAGCCGCCTTGAGCGCCGCATTGGCGTGGGATCCGCTACAAGTCGCACCTTCCCCCGCCGATGATCCGACTACGCCGGCAAAGGTCGAGCCAGGAGCCTGTCGGACTTGAGCGATTGTAGAGAGCCGAGTGGGAGAGCGAGGACAGTTTTTCGCGATTTCGAGGCGCATGGCGGAACCATGCAACGAGAAATCGGGGAAAAATGGAGCGTTCTTCCCACCGGCGCAGTAGATCAGTCTCAAGTCCGACAGGCTCCCAGGTTCGCGAATACGATAACGATATAGAGTGCTATCGTCGCGCCGACGAACCCGATCAACACAACGAAGCCGAACAGGAATACTCAGATGACGCACGAATCTGCGACGACCGACTTGAAGTCCTACCGCGTATGGGATGCGCCGACGCGGTGGTTTCACTGGATCAATGTACTGTGTGTGCTCATGCTCGCCGGGCTCGGCCTGGTGATCCTCAACGCAGGTGCGTTGGAGATATCCGATACCGGCAAGATCCTGTTGAAGACCTTCCACGTCTGGGTGGGCTACCTGTTCGCGCTGAACATCGCCGTGCGGATTACCTGGGGGTTCTTCGGCAACCATCACGCCAGATGGCGCCAGATGCTGCCGGGCGGCACGGGCTACCTCCGACGCCTGCGTAGCTACGTCGCGTCGTTTGCCGCAGGCAACCCCGAGCCTTACCTCGGTCACAATCCGCTGGCGCGCATCGCGGTCGCCGGGTTGTTGCTGGTCATGATCGTGCAGGCATCGACCGGACTGCTGCTGGCTGGCACCGACATCTACTTTCCGCCTTTCGGTTCCTGGATTGCACAATGGATCGCCGCGCCAGGCATCGACCCTGCCACGCTGATACCGTACTCGCCCGAGATGTACGATAAGGCCTCGTACGCGGACATGCGATCGTTGCGCGAGCCCTTCGCTCTGATCCATCTCTACAGCTTCTATCTGCTTGTCATCGGCATCGTGATCCATGTCACCGGGGTGGTGATTACGGAACTGCGCGAGGGTGGCGGCCTGACTTCGGCCATGATCAGCGGACGCAAAGCGCTGAAGGGAAGGCCGGTCGATGCGCTGGAACCCATGCCCGGCAAAACGGACCGCAACGACGTCTGAAGATCATGCGCGCCGCGCCTCCAGGAACTCCAGAGTTACGCGGTCTGAACGCCGCTGATGCCGCGCTCCGCTTGCAACGAGAAGGGTTCAATGAACTTCCGCAGGCGCAGCGTCGCTCGCCACTGCGCATTATCCTGGACGTCATTCGCGAACCCATGCTGGCGCTGCTGCTTGGCGGTGGCGTGGTCTATCTCGCACTTGGCAGTGCTCAGGAAGCAGCAGTCCTGCTCGCGTTCGCTTGTCTCTCCGTCGCGATTACTGTTGTGCAGGAGGCACGCACGGAGCGGGTGATGGAAGCGCTGCGTGACCTGACGTCTCCGCGGGCACTGGTGATCCGGGATGGAGAGCGCCAGCGCATCGCTGGACGCGAGGTCGTGCGGGGCGACCTGCTTGTGCTGGCCGAAGGCGATCGGGTGCCCGCCGACGCGCGCGTGCTCACCGCTGAAGATCTGCAGGCCGATGAATCCCTGCTTACCGGCGAATCCGTGCCTGTGCGCAAGACGGCAGGTACCGATGGATCAGATCCGCCGCCTCGTCCGGGTGGCGACGATCTGGCATTTGTGTTTTCCGGAGCCCTGATCGTGCGAGGGGCCGGTGTCGCCGAGGTCGTCGCCACCGGCGCCGGCAGCGAAATCGGCAAGATCGGCAAATCGTTGAGCCTGCTTGAGGTCGAGGCCCCGCACCTGCAGCGCCAGACTCGACGCCTGGTGTTCATTTTCGCAGTAGTGGGTGCGCTGGTCAGCGCCGTCGTCGTGCTGCTCTACGGGATCTTGCGTGGCGGTTGGCTGGAGGCGCTGCTGGCTGGCATTGCCGTGGGGATGTCGATGCTGCCGGAGGAGTTTCCGGTAGTGCTGGCCGTTTTCATGGCGATGGGGGCCTGGCGGATCTCGCAGGTGCGGGTGCTCACCCGTCGCGCCTCGGCGATCGAGACACTCGGTGCGGCGACCGTGCTCTGCACCGACAAGACCGGCACATTGACCGAGAACCGAATGAGTGTTGCCGAACTACGTCTGTCCGAGGGAAGTACGTTCAGGGTAGGTGCCACGGATACGCCGATGCCCCAGCCGTTCCGGGATCTGGCCTCGCTGGGCGTTCTGGCCAGTGCGCCGGAGCCATTCGACCCGATGGAAAAGGCCTTCCATGCACTGTCGGAAAGCGAACCGACAGGGTCCCTCGCAGCCGCACAGACCCTGGTCAAGACCTACGCACTGCGCCCCGATCTGCTGGCTATGTCGCAGGTTTGGCAAGGCGCCCGGGGCGAACTTCTGGTGGCCACGAAGGGCGCGCCTGAGGCCATTGCCGAACTATGTCACCTCGATGTCGTGGCCCGCGCAGCGGTGACGCTGGCGGTCGACGAGATGGCACAAACGGGGCTGCGCGTGCTTGGCGTAGCACAGGCCTCCTTCACAGGCGCTGACCTGCCAAGCTCCCAGCAGGATTTCGATTTCCGGTTTGCAGGCCTGGTGGGGCTGGCCGATCCGGTGCGTGAAAGCGTGCCGACGGCTATCGAGGAATGCCGCAACGCTGGCATCCGGGTGATCATGATTACCGGCGACTACCCAGCCACCGCGCGCGCGGTGGCGGCTGCGGCGGGTCTGAACGGTGAAGACCTGATGCGCGGCGATGAGCTCGAAAATCTCTCCGATGAGAAGCTTGCCTCCCGCGTGCGGACCGTCACCATCTTTGCCCGCATCATGCCCGAGCAGAAGCTGCGTATCGTCAATGCGCTCAAGGCGAACGGGGAGATCGTCGCGATGACCGGGGACGGGGTAAACGATGCGCCGTCCCTCAAGGCCGCGCATATCGGTGTGGCGATGGGCGGTCGTGGTACCGACGTAGCGCGCGAGGCGTCGTCGATTGTCCTGCTCGACGATGATTTTGGCTCGATCGTCAACACCATCCGGCTGGGTCGCCGGATTTACACCAATATTCGCAAGGCAATGAGCTTTATCCTGGCTGTACATATTCCGATCGCCGGTTTGGCGTTGATGCCCCTGACCTTTGGTTTACCGATTCTGTTCGGGCCGATGCACATTGCTTTTCTCGAGATGGTGATCGACCCGGTCTGCTCCCTGGTATTCGAGGCAGAGACTGCGGAGGAGGGGCAGATGCGTCGCCCTCCGCGCGCCGCAAAGGAGCCACTGTTCTCCACGCTCACGATCGCCTGGAGCCTGCTTCAGGGCGCCCTGGTTTTCGGCGTGGCTGCGGCGATCTTTGTCGTGTCAATTCAATACGGGCTGGCTGACGAGCAGGTGCGAGCCGTGACGTTTGCATCGCTGGTGACGTCAATCATCGCGCTGATCCTGGTGAATCGTTCCACCGGCGCATCGATCATGGCGGCGATCCGGCGACCGAACCGGGCACTGGCAATCGTGCTCCCGATCGTCGGCGCATTGCTCGCTGTGACGCTCTTCTGGCCATATGCACGCGCCATGTTCGGCTTTGGGGCGCTCGATGTTTCAACCCTGGTGATCCCGCCAGCTGCCGGGGTACTTGTTCTGGTTCTGCTGGAAGGCCTCAAGCCGCTGTGGCTTATGGCCTTCCCCGGTGTTTCCGAATCAGCCGATCCCGCGTGATTCGGAGCTCGCGCAGGCGAGCGCCGCAGGCCGCGAATATCGCGTTCGCCACTGCTGGCGCGAGTGGGGGCAGGACAGGCTCACCCACCAAATTCGATCGGTTGTCGCTCTGGATGAAGTGGACATCAATTGCTGACGCCGACGCAATCCGCATGACCGGATACCGATCCAAGTGGTTCTGCTGGATCACACCGTTTTTCATCGTGATCTGCTGCATCGCCATCGTGCTGAGACCGTCAACGATCAAACCCTGAACCTGGCCCGGCGCGCCGCTCATGTTGATGATGGGACCGACATCCTCGGCAACGGTCACCTGGTCCTCTCGGAAGTTGAGGTCGGCATCGACCGATACCTCTGCGACTTCGGCGATATGCGCCGCATGGCAGAAATAGAAAGCAAACCCCTGTCCTGAGCCAGGCTGCATGGGCTTTCTCCAGTCAGCCTTCCCGCCGCCAGCCTGATCACGTCAATTGCAGGGCCGGTGTTCCCCGGACCGTACTGTGAAATCCGTGCAAGCCCGACATTCCGCTTGCACCTCTCTGTCTGCCCACTGCAACGGAGCCTGCGCCCATAGCCGCTGCGCCCGGAAAAAACACCCGTTATCCTTCCTGTCCTCGGTTGCGATGGGATTCCTGTTTCGGATGATGTGGCTCACGGAGCCGGGCGATGATCCACAAATTGAACCTTCAATTTCTGACAATCATCCCATCGACCAGCGTCAGGGTTCGATCACAGGAATCAGACAGCCTGGGGTCATGTGTTACCAAGAGAAAAGCACAACCGAACTTTTCGTTGAATCGGCGAAATAGCGCAAAAACATCGGCGGCAGTTTTGGTGTCAAGATTTCCGGTCGGTTCATCGGCCAAAAGCAATGCCGGCCGCGTGATCAGCGCGCGCGCAATGGCAACTCGTTGTTGTTGCCCGCCGGAAAGTTCATTGGGTTTTTTGTCCAGGAATTTTACCAGACCGACTTCTGACAATAATTCCTTGCCCCGGTCCAGACTTTCTCTATTCGGCTTTCCGTGCACCAGCATCAAGGGCATCAATACGTTTTCCATCGCCGTAAAGGCCTGGATAAGGTGATGGAACTGGAATACAAATCCGATCGTGTTGCCACGCAATGAAGTGCGCGCAGCATCGTCCATTTCGCGAGTTGGCTTGCTGAGCAAAAACAATTCGCCAGAAGTAGGCGTATCCAGAAGCCCGATCAAATTCAACAAAGTGCTTTTGCCGGAACCTGACGGGCCTATCAAGGCGGTAAAATCCGACTGGGCTACCAGCATGTCAATGCCGTGAAGAACTTCAGTTTCGGTTGCTTGGCCAACATTGTAGGACTTTTTAATGGCCTCCAGGCGCAAGACCTCCTGTTTGCCTTCAGACATAGCGAATGGCGACGACAGGATCAAGGCGTGCAGCCCGTCGCGCTGGAATTGCAGCTGACAGCACACCGGTTATGGTGGCGATTGCCATGGCAATGGGCACCAGAGTGCTTGAGACCGGAATATAAAAGAGCCCGGGGCCTAAATTGTTGAAAGCCCAAACCAAGGCATAGCCAGCCATGCTGCCCACCAGGGAACCGGCCAATCCGTACAGGGCACCTTGAATCAGAAATACCAGCAACATCTGCTTTTGGGTGGTTCCCATGGCGCGCAAAATGCCGATTTCACGCGTACGTTGCACCACGCTCACCGACAACACGCTGGCAATGCCGAATGCGACCGAAAGCGCCACAAACAAACTGATCATACTGGTCGATAAACTCTGCGAGCTGAGCGCATTCATGAGCTGGGTATTGGTCTCCATCCAGCTTTCCGATTTCAAGCCGGTCAGTCGAGCAATTCTCGAGGCAACGACATCGGCAGTAAAAATTTCCTGCACCGTGACATCAATGACAGTGACGCCACCCGGCAAATTGAGCAAGGACTGCGCTTGCTTCAAATCGAGATATACATAGCGGCTATCGAGCTCGCGCACACCCAATTCAAAAATACCGGCGATGTTGACGACGCTATAGGCGTCAAGCCCGGCGTCCAGTCGCAATTTATCGCCAACACGCAGACCCAGGTCATCGGCGAGCAATTTACCAATCACCGCGTCACCGGCACCCACTCTGAATTGACCGGCAACAATGTCATTGCTGATGGGAATGATTTTTTGATAGCGCGCAACGTCAATACCCACCAGGGCGACCGATTCCAATGACTCGCCGCGCCGGGCAAAGGCTGGGCCAGATACGATGGGAGACACCGCCATCACCTGGGACAATTGATCCAGGGTTTCAACCACTTGCTGCCAGTTATTGATCGAACGCAATCGCTGCGGACGCTTGTCTTCCAATACCAGTTGAGTGGTACCTATGGCGGTGGGAAGTATGCGATTGACCTCATCAGGCGCCTGTATTTTTATATGTGCCTGGGTGCCGAGTGTGCGTTCAATAATATTGGCCTGCAAACCGGTGATGAGAGCAGTGATGAACACAATTACGGAAACACCCACGGCAATGCCGACCAAAATCAAGGCCGTCTGGCTGCGGCCTTCACGCAGAAACTTGACGGCAATATTCCATTCGATCCACATGTCTCTCAGGCTCTGCTCATTTGAAGTTCAACGGAAGTTCTTTTCTAGTGGCCGGATCAACTCCGTCTGCCGGCATGGTTTGTAGCTTCAAGCGAACACGATCTCCGTCAGCAAGCTTGCCAGCGGTATCGGCCAGCACCCAATCCCCTGCCTTTAGTCCGGAGACAATTTCAGTCATCACCAAACCACGTAAACCCAAACGGACGTCAACTTTTTTTATCTTGCCCTTGCTGACGCTGAATACCGTTGTTCGTCCACCATCAATATTGGCAAGCGCGTCATTGGGAACCACCAAGGCTCGCGCACGACGACCGGTTTCAATATTCACTGACACCGTCATGTCCTGACGTAAATTGTCGGGCACAGGATCAACTTTCAAACGAATATTGACGGTCCCCTTTTGTGGATCCACGCTTGGAGCAATGAAATTTATTTTGGCAGTAAATGGCAGCTCGGGAAATGCATCGGCAACACAAACTGCAGGTTGTGAAAGCTTGATGACCGAAAGGTTTTTTTCATCCAGTGGCACCAATAATTCGGTATCACCGTCACGCGCAACTTCCAGCAAAATTCGTGTCGGTTGAACCAAATCGCCGGGTTCGACATTGCGGGTCAAGACGGTCCCAGTGACTTCTGAGCGCACAGTGGCCTTTGCGAGCAGTGCTTGTGCTGACGCCAATCTTTCCAGTAACACGGTTTCATCGGAATTGCCGGAAGCCAGCGCTGCGGCAGTCAATCTTGCCCTTTCTGTGGCTGCACGCGCGATGGTTTCCGCTTGCACTGCCTGCTCCATGGTTTCGCGGGCAATCAATTGTCGGCTGAACAAATCGCGCCGTCGTTGAGCTTCACGACTGGCCAGGATCAACTGCGCTTCGGCTTGACGCAACGCAGCCTGTGCTTGTGGACGCGCAGAACGCCCAAGTTGTGCAACGGCGGCCTCAGCTTCACGTACTTTTGCCGATAGCTCATCGGAGCGCAGTATCAGCAGGATGTCGCCGGATTTCACCCGATCCCCTTCTTTTACACGACGCTCCAGAACAACGCCGGTGATTTCGCTGCCTACCTGCACGCGCGATACCGAAATAACACGACCTGTGGCCACGAGGGTTTGCACCAAGGCTCGAGATTGAATCTGATATCCAGCGACACCAGGCCCAAGCCACCAACGAACCAGAAAAAACCCAAGCGCAATGGCCGCCAGCATCGAACCAGCCAAAATCCGTTTGTATGATCGGGTCATGAATGGTGTTTGCAAATTAGCACGATGGCTGAATCATGGTTCTTGACGCCAGGCAATGCGTTCGAGTCACGAATATCAAAATCCCCTTGTTTCTTGATGGCCATGTATTTGCCTGCTCGCACACTGGCCTGGGTCACGATCATACGTCTAACACGCTGATGCATACGCTTCTCTTAACCACTGACACCTGAGGCCTAGGAGTCTGCGCGGCAGAAGATCGACAGGCTGCGGCGGCGCCACTTCGGCCCGATTTTCCGTTCGTTTTCGTTGCGTGGCGCTTAACTCAAGCGCCTCAAACTAACGAAAAATCGATCTCGAACTGACACTCGCCTCGCTCCGCCGCCTTCTGCCGCGCAGACTCCTAGTCCGCATTATTCATGAATCTTCTGCAGCGGCTGCCGATAGACGTGAAAACACAGCGCGTTCTCCTTCCAGGTGCTCGCCGTACTGTTAGTACGACTGCGCGAATTCCAGTGGGCGCCAAACTGTCTTTTCCCGAATCTCGTCACTGGCGATGAACCTTCATGAATAGTCCGGGCCGGAGGTCTATTGCATCGTCGCGCCCGACTCGAGGATGTGCGCGACGCGACCCCGCGTCGCGGTCGATCCCGGCGTCAGGCAGGCTGTCATCCAGCGCCGCCGGCCCGTGCTGCATTGGTGGAATCGTCCAGTAAGAGAACGCATGCCACAGCCATTCCATCGGGCCGTTGCGTTCGTGCGAAAGACACAAGTCGAGAAAGCGTGCTGCACGGAGATGAAGGTGAACACATACACCGCCTGCATGGCACGACCCATGCCGTCTTGGCCGAGTCCATGGCCGAAGAAGAACCCAGTACCCGGCAGTGACTGGGTGAGCGCCATGCGGCCCAGCGGCGCAACCACGCGCGCCCGATTGAAGACACCGTTGTTATCCAAGACCAGCTCGATCAGGCTGACGTTACTCAGGCAGGCTGGCTTTGGTGACCGCGTACGCTTGGAAACAGAGCGCGATTTTCATCGAATCATGCCCACAACACATCCCCCAATCATATCTGATTCGGGTTGAACGTCGTGTAAGTTGTTAGATGATATGTCAATGTATTTACAGATATTTGGGAACTCTGTGGAACTGTACAGAACTCAAGAAAGCGGGCTCCCTCTTTCGCCAGATGATCTCCTGTGGGTGCGGTCTTCTGACCGTGAACGAATTCAGCCGGAGGTTCAGGATCAGAAGTTCGCTCCCACTGGCTGGGTTTCGCCAGGGCCTTTTTCATTTGACGGGCAGGGTGGTAGGTTCGATCCTGACAAGAACACATGCACGAGGACGCTGTATGCCGGATCGACTCCTGAATCGGGACTGGACCACACCAGTTCGATACCCGGATCCCGCCATCGAACATCTGGACCGCCGCTTTGCCCGATATCGGATAGGCAGCGCGACACTGGAACGCATCTGGACCGGCGGGCGATGGAATGAAGGTCCGGTGTGGATCGGTGACCTGCGCAGCCTGATCTGGAGCGACATCCCGAATGACCGGATGTTGCGCTGGAGTGAGGAAACAGGATCGGTCAGCGTGTTTCGCCAGCCGGCCAACAACACAAACGGCAATACGCGGGATCGACAGGGGCGCCTGCTCAGCTGCGAACATCGCAGCAGGCGTGTCACACGAACCGAAATCGACGGCACCATCACGGTGCTGTTCGATCAGTTTGACGGCAAGCCGCTGAATTCGCCCAACGACATCGTTGTTCATCCCGATGGAGGCATCTGGTTTACCGATCCCGGCTACGGAAGCCTCTCACACTATGAGGGTGACAAGGGAAGGCTTGAGCTACCCACGCGGGTGTATCGCCTGGATCCACAGACAAGGCAGGCAACCGTGGTCGACGAGTCGCTGGAAAAGCCGAATGGCCTGGCGTTTTCACCCGACTACAACCTTTTGTATGTCGCGGACACCGGCGCTTCCCACAAGCGCGGGCATCCACGGCAGATTCATGTGTTCGACGTAGTCGAATCGAAGCGGCTGGAGAGTCCGCGGGTCTTCTGTGATTTCGGGCCTTCGTCGCCTGATGGTTTTCGGGTCGATACCGACGGCAATCTCTGGGCTGCGGTTGGCTGGGGAGAGCCGGAGCAGGATGGAGTCCACGTGTTGGCGCCTGATGGAGAGCGCATCGGCATCATTCATCTGCCTGAGTGCGCGGCGAATCTCTGCTTTGGCGGGGTGAAGCGCAATCGTCTGTTTGTTACGGCGTCTGCGTCGATCTATGCGCTCTATGTGGATGCCCAGGGAATGCCTTACAGCTGAGGAGTGTGGATGTGTGCGTTCGTTCGTCTAGAGCGGCCGTTCGCCGTTGCTCGACCAATATCCGACTGGCGTCACGACAGCCAACTCACGAGGTGACACCACTCACTATCGATGTCCGTCGCAAGAAGGTTAACGGAGCACCCTGCCAGTGCACGCCACGCGGTCTTTGTCTGCAGTTTGTCACCCTCGCGACGAACCTTCGCGAATCAATCGGCCTTGTGTGTAGTCCGACAGGTCGAGATCATGGGTCACTTCCCAGTAGCGATGCAGGCTGAAAGGTGAGTTGTTGACCACCCGACCCTGACTGTTTTTGTACCAGCTCTGCACACCGGGATGTCCCCATGCAAGTTGGCGGCTGATGTTCTGGACGTCTTCGTTGTATCGCTCGTTCACCTCTGCCTTCACCTCGAGCGCAGTTATCCCCTGATTCAGCATCTGGGTGATGCACTGCATCGCGTAATGAATCTGGCACTCCACCTGATAGATGATGCTGCCACCGTGCACGATGTTGGTGTTGGGTCCGTACAGGCAGAAGAGGTTGGGAAAGTTTGGCACGGTGATGCCCTTGAAGGCCTCGGGACAGTCGCCCCACTGGGCGGCGAGTGACACACCACCCCGACCACGCACGTCCATCGGCCACAGAAACAGGTTCGACCGGAAACCGGTACCAAGAATAAGGACATCGGCTTCATGCAGTGTCCCGTCGACGGTCTCGACACCTTTTGCCGAGATACGGCGGATGCCGGTGGTTACCAGATCAACGTTATCGCGCGCGAGTGTGCGATACCAGTTGTTGTCGACGATGAGCCGCTTGCCCCAAACGGGATAGCCCGGCACACACTGGTCCAGCAGATGTGCCTTGTTGCCAAGCTCGGTCTGGATATAAGCCGTCAGCGCATTGCGCATATCGTCGCTCGCCTGATTCATCGCACGCTGCGGGTGTTGCCATTCCGGGTCGAGATTCACCGTCGGCCAGGCGCGGTCAGCAAAGCTCCAGATCATGCGTGCACGATGCCACTCGGCGTAGAAGGGCACGTGGTTCAAAGCCCACTTCAAGCCAGCTTCAACAGGTCGATAGTAGTCGCGCGCCGGTGAGACCCAGTGGGGTGCGCGCTGGAACACGGAAACCTGTCCGGCGGCGGCCGCGGTCTTCGGCAGGAACTGAACAGCACTGCAACCGGTGCCAATCACTGCGACACGCTTGCCGGTCAGATCAGCATCGTGACGCCAGCGTGCAGAGTGAAACATCGGGCCAGCAAAGTCCTCCAGCCCTTCGATATCCGGCATAGACGGCCGATTCAGCTGACCGACGGCGCTCACGACCACGTTTGCGCTCAGCGTCTGCTCGGCACCGTTCTTGCCTTTAAAATGTACCTTCCAGCGCTGGGATACTTCATCGTATTCGGCGGACCTGACCTCCACACCGAGACGAATGTGTTCGCGTATGCCGAAGTCATCTGCGCAGCGCTCGAAGTAGGCGTGCAGTTCGTCGCGCTTGGAAAAGTAGCCCGACCAGTTGGGGTTGCGCTCGAACGAGTAGGAATAAAAATGGTTCGGTGTATCCACACCACAATCCGGGTAGGAATTTTCATACCAGGTACCACCAACGGCGTCGTTTTTTTCCAGAACCGTATAGGTGATGCCTGCGTCCCTCAGCTTGGCGGCCATGCCTATACCCGACATGCCAGCACCGATGATGACGACATGAAATGAATCGACTACGTCCGGTCGCCTGTTTTTCGCTTCGGCGAGTGTGGCGCGCCACTGTTCGTCACGATCCACCATCTGCGTCTCTTCCAGAAGCATCGCCGCATACTCGGGCGGTACCGGTTCAGCGACGGAGAACGACAACATCTCGTTGTAGCGTTCGGGGGAAGGCGCGGCGGGCAGCGCGAGCTTGCCGTCACGCACCTGGCGCAGGACGTCGAATGCGGCGGCGCGGATTTCCTGTGCCACATCAGGTGCGTAGTTGCCACTATCGTCCGGGAACATGCTGCCTTCCGGAGCGACGATGGGCTTTGGTGCATAACGTGGTGAGAGCCAGCGCGCATCACCGGTCAGTTGCGCGACGACCATCAGGATATTCGGCAGATTCACGTCCAGCAGTGCAGCACGCAGGTCGTCATCGCTGCCGGGCAGCAGTGTTCCAGAAAAACGTGTGGCGGCGGTCATCGATCAGTCCTGGAAGGTGGCGTGATCATGGAGAATAGCGTGGTAATTGGACGCAGGCGAGCCTCAGGTCTGTTTCCTGTTGAGCGCGTAGTTTTCGAACGCCCGTTCAACCATCGGCCGGCGTCGTCCCTCTGGAACCTTCAGCGCATAATTGGCATCCTTTTCGCCTTCGGACGACAGCATGTGCAGTGCATGCGCCGAGCTGATGTGCGTGGCAAAGCCCTGGTGATCCTGCATCTGATTGACAGCGAGTTTGATCATGCGCAGTTGAAAAGGGTCGTTGGTCGCGATTCGGTGTGCATAAGCCAGTGTCTCTTCGAGCAAGCCTGCGCCGGGCACCACACGATTGACCAGGCCAAGCCCCAGCGCTTCTGGTGCGTCGATGAAACGGCTTTCATACAGCAGCTCCTTGGCTTTGCGCGGATGCATGTCCCATGGAATGGAGAAGTACTGGAAGTTTGCGCCCAGGAACATGGCGTCCTCGGCAGCAAAGATGATGTCCATCGCCGAGGCAACTCACACGGACATTGACGTCCCCGTCAGCCTCGCTGAATGCAGCATCGAGTTCTTCGAGCGGACGTCTGCTTCGGCCGTTTCGATAGGCCGGACGGTGGATCATCACCCGCGCAACCTGTCCGTCGACGTGGTACTAGCCCGCATTATTCATGAAGGGCCTTAGCGAGGGCGTCGAGAGTAGTGAAAACGCTGGGTGGCGCGGACTGGAGCGCGCGCAGGCGTGCTTGACAGCACGTCGAGCACGCGGAAGGAGCACGCCCGGTGTTTTCGCTGCTATCGGCGACCGCAGTAGGCAATTCATGAATAATGCGGGCTAGAGGTCCTTGTAGTCCATAGTCTTCCCCATTCCAACGTTGCGCAGGCAACACCATAACCGATGGTCAGGACACGCTGAAACGTACCTCGCCCAACGTACCGAACTGCGCCAGATATTCTCCAGGCAGTGCCGGGTGTGCGCCACCCAGGGCGCCTGTCATGAACAACTGTCCGGGATTGATCTGGTAACCCACGTCGATCACTTTGTTCACCAGCCACAGCAGCGCCTGCCACTGGTCGCCCATGAGATCCCGACTCTGTTCTGCATGCAGCGTGGTGCCTGCATGGCTCAGGCGAACAGGAATGTCATTCACATCGATCTGTGTAACCAGCTGTGGGTTACCGCAGATAAACCCGGCTGACGCTGAATTTGTCGCAATGAGATCAAGACCATTGAATCGCGTACGACCAAACCCCGGGTCGGCCAGTTCGATCATCGGTACACACGAGGTGACGGCATTGCGTAGTTCGGCCACGTTGTTCATTCTGGCTTCGATCGGTCTGCCGATGTAAAAGCCGAGTTCAGTTTCGATCAGCAGCGTGCGATAAGCCGCGCGTTCGATGCGAGCCCCTGAAGATCGTTCACCTCCGGCAAACAGCACGCCCACGATCGGCTCGCTCAGGCCCAGGGCGGTCTGCAGAGCGGGCGCGTTGGCCGCGGACTTGTAACCCGCGACCCGGTCGAATGTGCTGTGCAATTCAACAAAGCCTCGTTGCAGCGCTACTGCATCGGCCATTGAGAGCGGGGCTGCCGCTGCCGAGGTGGCAGATGATGGTAAATACAGCGTGTTGGCCCGCAGCGCAGCCATGAACCCGCCGGTGATGGCCTGCAGGTCCGGTTGCGAGATTGTCATGACGGGGGTACTCCGGTTGGCTCACTTTGAGGACTGCACGTGGATCATTGTTTGCCCGAAACGACCACTTCGATCAGGTGCGGCCCGCCGGTTGCGATGGCGGCGGTGATGGCAGCCTTCAGCAGGTCCGGATCTTCGATTCGCTCGCTCGACACGCCCAAACCACGCGCCATCGTTGTGAAGTCCAGATGAGGTGACAGGTTCATGAACGGATAATCGCGATTGGAAGTGGCATCGAAGCGCAGGCGATAAGTGTCCAGGTTGTGTTTGAGTACCCGATACTCGCGATTGGCGAGCACCACAAAGACGATTCGCAACCTGAGCAGTGCCGCTGTCCACAACGACTGAATGGCATACATCGCCGAACCATCACCGGTAATCATGACCACCGGTCGGTCGGGCCAGGCGACGGCCACCCCCAGTGCGCCGGCAATGCCCTGACCAATGCCGCCACCCCGCTGACCAAAGTAGTCACCGGTGGCGCGAAAGTCGAAGACACGCGCGACGTCACCGGTTGCGGTAACTGATTCGTCGACCACCACCGCATTGGCCGGCAACCCGGCGGCGATTTCGGTGAGCGCACGTATCGGTGGCATCGGGCGTGCATCGCGGACCTTGGCGAGGCTGGCGGCGGCCGCTTCCCGTCTTGTGGTGGCTTTCGCAGAAAGTTCGGTCATGCGACTGGCCGATGTGGCCTGCGGAATTTTCGTGGCCAGGGCCGTCTCCAGTGCCTCGATGCCCGGCTTCAACGCGCCAGTCAGACCCACGGCCACGGAAAAATTGCGAGCCATTACGCCGGATGCATGGGTCAGTTGAACGATCGACGTGCCTTCGGGCACTGCCCGTACGGGGTCGAACCAGATTTCTTCGAAAAACGGCCCGCCCAGCATCAACAAGGCGTCGCAACCGGCCAATACCGTACGAATACCGGCAGCATCGGATGGCAATGTGCCGCCATACGCGACGTGGCGGTTCGGGAACACGAGATGCTGGCGCAGGATGTCCTGGTACACCGGTGCTCCCAGTCGTTCGGCGAGCCTGACCAAAGCGGGGGTTGCACCGGCGCGTGCGACGTCGTCACTGGCGACGATGATCGGTCGCTGAGCCGATGCCAGTATGGAAGTGGCGACTTCAACGCCATTGTGGTCGGGTACGGATTCAGTGAAGACGTTGCCCGCAGTCCAGGCGCCGTTCCGGGTTTCCTGCTCCATCACGTTGATCGGCAACGCCACGAACACCGGCCCCTTGGGTGCCTCGTTGGAAATACTGATCGCACGCTGCAGGACATCGGCCATTTCATCGGCGTTGTTGACCTGTGTAGCCCACTTCACCATGGGTGCGGCCATGGTGACGAGGTCGTGCCCGAGCACCGGATCACGCAGGCGCATGCGGGTGTCCTGCTGGCCGGCCGTCATCACCAGTGGCGCGGAGGATTTCAAAGCGCCATACAGCGTGCCGAGGGCGTTGCCCAGACCCGGCGCGACGTGCACGTTGGCGACCACGGTTTCACCGGTTGCCTGGGCATAGAGGATGGCGGCACTGACGGCGATCCCTTCATGCAGGGTGGTGACATAACGAATGTCCGGATAGTCCGAGAGCGTATCGAGCAGCGGGCTCTCGGTGGTACCCGGATTGCCGAAGATCGCCCGTACGCCATGAGCGCGCAGGCTGTCCATGAAAACGGTGCGTCCGCGCATGGGCTCAGGTCCTGGATTGAATGGGCCAACAGACTACGCGACGGCAGGGTCCGGACTCAATTGTGCAACGCAACAGCCTGTCTTCCGGGGGGGGCGGAGGGGGAGGTCTGTACGTTGACCCAGATGGCCGAAAGAGGCGCTCAACAGGCGGGTGCATGCGGTATCGTGGACCAGACCAGACCATGGAGTCAGCACTCGATGAAACTCTACTCCGGTGACTTGAGCCCTTATTCGGCCAAGGTCCGCATGCAGATCTACGCCAAAGGCATTACCAACATCGCGTTCGAGCGGCCGCCCGGGTTCTTTCAGGGTGAGTTCCAGAAAACTTCGCCGCTTGGCCGCATTCCGGCACTCGATATCGATGGTGATGTCATACCGGAGTCCGAGGTGATTGCCGAGTATCTCGAAGAGTGTTACCCCGATCCTTCGTTGCTGGGCAGTTCACCTCGCCAACGTGCGCAGGTGCGCTGTGTCGCGCGCATCGCGGACATCTATCTGATGAACAACATCTTCATGGCACTGCCACAGGTGCGCCGTGCAACACGTGTCGACGCCATACGTGACCTGTTCATGGCGCAGGTGACTCGCGGCATCAACGCACTGGAATACTATCTGGGTGACGGACCTTACGCCGCCGGTGACCGCCTCACGCTCGCAGACTGCAGCCTGGTACCGGCATTGTTCATGTGTGAACAGGTGGTACCGACCATGGACGTGGACAACCCCGTTCCGATACGTCCGCGCACGGCGGCCTACTGGCAACGGATACAGCAGGATCCGCATGCCTCACGTGTACTTGCGGAAATGACCCAGGGTCTTGCGGAGCGGCGGGCAGGTCGGGGTTGAATCGCGGTTGAATCGCGGTTGAATAAAGGCGAATACCACGCAGACTCCTGGCCCGGACTATTCATGAAGGTTCGTCGCCAGTGACAAGATGCGCGAAAAGACAGTGTGGCGCGCCCTTGCAGGCGCGCAGTTGTACTGACAGTACGGCGAGCACCTGGAAGGAGCACGCGCTGTGTTTTCCTCTATATGGGCAGCCGCAGCAGAATGTTCATGAATAGTCCGGGCTGGTTCCCTGATCGGGACCGGCAGCCCGACGGAGTCGGTCGCGCACTGCCTCCCAAGGCCTGGTGTCGGGCGGAACCTCAAGCAGTATCACATCGAGGCCACGTTCATCGAGTTCCCGCAGTCCTGCATAGAGTTGGCGCGCATAGGCTACCGGGTCTGCGGACAACGAACGCCAGTGGAGGTGTGCGGTTCCAGCAGGCGCTTCGCCGCCAAGAGCGATGACACCAATTTTTGTGGGTGTTGAGGCGTCAAGCAGCGTCCTGCGCAACTGGGCTGCTTCAAGCCAGCGAGTCGGTGTGTGCGGCGCATAGTGGCTGGGCAGGTCACCCGATACACGAGGTACGCTGGACATCCTTTCCTGCATCTCGACGCCCAGCACGTCTTCGATTGCCTCCCGGTCCAACTGGCCCGGCCGCAGGATGCGCGGCTGTGAGCCGGAGAGGTCGACGATGGTTGATTCGATGCCGACCGTGCAGGCGCCGCCGTCGAGAATCATGTCGACATCATTACCCAGTTCTGCCATCACGTGCGCGGCCTTGGTTGGGCTGATGTGCCCGAATTGATTGGCAGAGGGCGCAGCAATGCCGCCGCCAAATTCACGCAACAGATCGAGCGCCACGGGATGTGCCGGCACGCGCAGGCCAATCGTATCCTGACCGCCTGTTACGGCGCCCAGCACCTCACTCGCCCGCCTCAGTATCACGGTCAGCGGTCCAGGCCAGAAAGCCTCGGCGAGTTGCCATGCAAAACGAGGGACGTGCGAAGACCAGAGTGGCAATTCCTGCGCGTCTGCAATATGAACGATCAACGGATGATCGGCGGGTCGCCGCTTGGCCTTGAATATGCGGTTCACGGCGGCAGCGCTGCGTGCATCAGCGCCAAGCCCGTAAACGGTTTCCGTTGGGAAGGCGACCAACCCGCCCGTGCGAAGAATTGTCGAGGCACGAATGATTGCGGCAGGGGAGGGCTCGGTGATTCTGGGCGCGCGCACAATGATCGACTCAATCCACCAGCGTGAACGGGATCTCGCCCTCGGCGCGAAAGGGCACCAGAGAGTCACTGCCAAACGGCAGGGTGGCCGGTACCTGCTGCGTGCGGCGCTGCAGCGTAATGTGATCGGTGTTGCGTGGCAGGTTGTAATAGTCTGGTCCATGCTCACTGGCAAACGCCTGCAGTTGATCCAGTCGACCCACCTGGTCGAATGCTTCTGCGTACAGTTCGATGGCAGCATGTGCCGTATAGATGCCTGCACATCCGCAGGCAATCTCCTTCGTGTGGCGCGCATGAGGCGCACTGTCAGTACCGAGAAAAAACTTCGGATTGCCACTGGTTGCAGCCTTCAGCAATGCCTGTCGATGGACTTCGCGCTTCAACACCGGCAAGCAGTAGTGGTGAGGTTGTATGCCGCCAACAAAGAGGCTGTTGCGATTGAGTAACAGGTGATGTGCCGTGATTGTTGCCGCGATTTGTGCCGAGGATCGCTCGACAAATGCCACTGCCTCCTGTGTGGTGATATGTTCAAGCACGATCCGCAGATTCGGAAACTGATTTATTGTTGGCTCGAGTTGCTCGGTAATGAATACGTGTTCACGGTCGAAGATGTCGACGCCCGGGTCGGTGACTTCCCCGTGCATCAACAGCGGCAGATCGTGAGCCTGCATGGCGGCCAGTGCGTCAGTGCAATGTGAGAGATTGCGCACGCCCGCGTCAGAGTGGGTCGTTGCGCCAGCGGGGTAGTACTTTACTGCGTGGATGAAGCCACTCGCTTTTGCCTGGGCGATGTCTGCAGCCGACGTCGACTCGGTCAGATAGAGGGTCATCAATGGTTCGAATGGAACACCAGCAGGCAGTGCCGCCAGAATCCGGTCTCGATAGGCCCCTGCCAGCGCCACCGTCGTGACCGGTGGCACCAGGTTTGGCATCACGATGGCACGCGCAAACTGGCGGGCTGTGTCTGGCAGCACTGCGGCCAGCGCTGCACCATCACGCAGATGCAGGTGCCAGTCGTCCGGGCGCGTGATCGTGAGTTGTGCTGGATTGGACTGCACCTTTACGTTTCTCCCATGTGTTCCATGGATTCAGATCCTGGATTGCCCTGTGTCAGGGCGTCTGTGCGAATACGAGCACGTCAATCAGCGATCAGTTGCGCCATAACCCGGTGGTTGGGTGCCGGCTTGGGCTGATGCGCCTGAACCCAATGACAATCGGAGTTTTTCACCGTTTTCACGCCACCACGCATACAGGATGCTCACATCCCAGCCGAGGCAGAAGTGCTTTACACCCATTTCGACATAACGTGCCGCCTGGTCCGGGTTGCCGAGTTCGACCCGGGGATGCAGGCCTTTGCGCAGCGCCGTCTCGATGGTCAGCCGTTCGGCTTTCTGCACGTCAGGATGTCGGGTATCGCCGGCCTGCCCAATACTCATCGCGTAGTCGGCAGGACCAAACTGCACCATATCGATACCGGGCACCGAGAGTATGTTCTCGATGTCCTCGACACACTGGCGCTTTTCCACCATCAATGCGATGACGACCTCGTCCAGGGCGTTGACGTAGGCCGGGCTGCCGGCTTCGATGATCATGCCGACATCGCGCCGCATGCCAACGCCCATCAGACCATTGCGGCCGGGTGTTTCGGCTCGCACCGCCCGGACGCACGCATGTGCATCTTCCAGCGTCCGAACATCGGCGAACAACACACTCTGAAAGCCTGCGCCTATGGCCCGCATCGCCTGATGTGTCCATTCGCCCTGTTCGATCTTGATCATGCCGCCGAGCCCTGCAACTTCGAAAGCACGACCGAGGTTGTCGAGGTCATGCAGGTTGAAAGGCGCGTACTCAGCGGTGAATTCGATGTAGTCGTAGTGGCCGGTCTTGCCGACCAGTTCCACCAGCGTTGGCCAGACGGAAAGCAGGTGCGTGCCAAGCGTGGGTTCGCCGGCATTGAGTTTGGTGCGAAGCTGGTTGCGGCGCACGGACTTTCCCCTTCTGACCTGGTTCAGGAACTGCAGAGGTTATCAGGCATCCGGGTCTGCGTCCCCGGTCTGCTCGTCTGGCTGCAGTCAGACGCGGGCCTTTCGTGCCGTCGCCTGGTCTGCAAGCGCCTGCTGGACACTGGGACGTGCAGCGACCGCGTCATACCACGCCTGAGCGCCCGGTACCGCCGCCAACAGATCGATGCCCGCGTTGTGTTTTGCCGACAGGCTGGCCAGGGAAAATGCCCAGTAGCCAGACAAGTCCGCGTACGTGAACTGGGAGCCTGCGATCCAGGGCGTAAATTTCACCAGCTTGTTGATGGCCGCGATGCCCTTGGGCAGTTCACTGGCGACGAACCTTCATGAATAATCCGGGCCAGGCGTTGAAGGATTTGGGCTGCATGGCCGCGCAGTGTAGGCGTTGGGTTGCGTCATGCAACCGGCAACGTGAGGACATCGGTTGAACAGGAATTGCCCCGGTCAGCCCGGTGTCGGGCCAGGCGGGTTTGTCCATCCTGAGGGCGATTGACCTTCGAACTTCACCGGTACGCGATGCAGGCCGACTTCTTCGTAATTCGCGAACGCAGGATCACCGGGAGACCGTGCAAGTCTTGATGAGCAAACACCAACCCGTGTTCAGGGGCGAATCAGCCCACTGTCCCCGGCGCCAACGACGATCTGCTGACCAAGGAGCTCCGGTGCGCGTTCCCTATATCGCCATCGACACACGTTGTGGTCGGCCACAGGTCGCTGGCACTATCGCT
>Ga0105050_10003070_pt1 | contig 23450 bp, 26 predicted proteins | sample FRY01_FD_78088 | JGI IMG/M metagenome (GOLD analysis project Ga0105050, IMG submission 78088) | Freshwater microbial communities from Lake Fryxell liftoff mats and glacier meltwater in Antarctica - FRY-01 | ecosystem: Environmental > Aquatic > Freshwater > Ice > Glacier meltwater ...
TTAAGTAGCGGGTCGGAAGACCCGCCACCACGGTTGTGCAGTCGGGTCTTTCGACCCGACTGTTAGAATTCGGAGTGAGCGCTTAAGTCAATTCCACCCATCACCAACTAAAGACCAAGCAACAAAAAAAGGCTCCCATCGGGAGCCTTTTTTTTGTAAACATCAACAATTAAATACTATTAATTATTTTTTGCCTCCTTTACTGATAGAATCTCTCATTTCAGTATCTGCTTGGATGTTTTTGAATTTGTAGTAATCCATAATGCCTAAGTTACCTTTACGGAACGCTTCTGCAATGGCCATTGGAATTTCTGCTTCTGCTAAAATTACTTTCGCTCTAGCTTCTTGTGCTTTCGCTTTCATTTCTTGCTCTTCAGCAACTGCCATCGCTCTTCTTTCTTCAGCTCTTGCTTGTGCTACATTCTTATCAGCATTTGCTTGATCAATTTGTAATTCCGCACCAATGTTCTTTCCAACATCTACATCTGCAATATCAATGGATAAGATTTCAAATGCTGTCCCCGCATCTAAACCTTTAGCTAATACTGTTTTTGAAATTGAATCTGGATTTTCTAATACTAATTTGTGAGAAGCAGCAGAACCGATTGAACTTACAATACCTTCACCAACTCTAGCTAAAATTGTTTCTTCACCAGCACCACCAACCAATTGTTTGATATTGGCTCTTACGGTTACTCTTGCTTTTGCAATTAATTGAATACCATCTTTTGCAACAGCAGCAACAGGTGGAGACTCAATAACTCTCGGATTCACACTCAACTGAACCGCTTCTAATACATCTCTACCAGCTAAGTCAATAGCCGTAGCATCTTTAAAGCTCAAGTCGATATTCGCTTTATCGGCAGAAATTAAGGCGTTAACTACCTTACTCACGTGCCCACCAGCTAAATAATGTGCTTCTAGAAAATCTTTTTCGACAGGGATTCCCGCTTTTTGAGCCGTAATCATCGCGTTAACAATAATTGAAGGGGGAACAGTTCTTAATCTCATAGCAATTAAATCCATGATGCTAATAGGCACACCAGATGCAAGAGCAGATACCCATAAACCTACGGGCACGAAGTAGAGAATGAAAAATAGGAATAATATAGACAATATTATGGCAACAACAGGTAATGCAAACATATTTATTAATTTAAAGGTTTTACAATAATTTTATTTTGTTCTATTCTAATAATTTTAACCGCGACGTCTCTATCAATGTAAGAGCCGTTTGAATACACTTCTAACTTTTCATCACCAAAAAAGGCCTTGCCATTTGGTTTTACATCTGAAAAGGTAATGCCTTCATCTCCCACTTTGACATTCGCTATAAACTCATTTACTCTTCCCGTTAACTCGCTTTTCAAAGACATTTCGCTATCTCCCATCAATTTGCGTCCGGCAAAAAAGAAAATCATAAAAACGATAAAGCCACCAACAATGCTGAGGTGACCATAATTTGTCCCTAATTTATAGGCAAAAAAGATGGATACAAGGACAGCTGCTGTTCCCATAATTCCAAAAATTGTGGTTCCAGGAATCACAAAAATTTCAAGAAAAATAAGGACAATTCCTAGTAATAAAACAAAGGAAATTAAAGCTAGTGTCATAGGTTTGTGTTATACTCCACTAAGATAACAATTATTCTTTTCTTTTAAGAATAACATGGGTCTTCGATTCACCTTCTCCTGCAGTATAATGAAATTTAACTTTTGAAGCCTCTACTACAGTCAATTTATTCTTAGTATCTGGATTGTCGTTATCTATCAAAGTCAGTTGATCTTCTAATAGGGACCAAGTTCCATTTTGAGATAAACCCGATACTTCAATCTTATAGGTATTGTCTTCTTTTAAGGTGTAGACGGGATTACCTAAATCCGCAGCGGTGATTATTTCAGTTTGAAGTTTTATACTTTCCAATTCCCAAACGCCTACAAAATTTGGTGATTGATTGCAAGCTGCTAGAAAAGCAAGCATTAAAATTAGGAAGAAATTTTGTTTATTCATTTCGTTTTTTATTTACAGCATCAAAATTATACAAGTAAGTTTGCAAATAAAAGCAAAAGCAAGTATAAATTTGTGAACTATGAAAATAAGTTTATTCGCGGTTGGAAAGACTTCTTACCCCTTTGTTCAAGAAGGGTGCAGCTTGTATTACAATCGACTCAAACACTATACAAAGTTTGAGGAAGTTATAATAGAGGATGTAAAGAAAGCAGGCAATTTAAGTCAAGATCAATTGAAACTTGAAGAAGGTAGAAAGATTTTGACAAAGTTAGATGCAAATGATTTTGTGGTCCTTCTAGATGAGCAAGGGAAGGCATTTCATTCGAATCAATTTGCGGATTGGATAGCTCAAAAGCAGGTGCAAAGTACCGCTCATCTTGTTTTTATAATTGGCGGCGCATATGGTTTTTCACCGGAAATTTATGATAGAGCAAACATGAAATTGCAATTATCTGCCATGACCTTTTCGCATCAAATAATTCGCAGTATTTTCGCGGAGCAATTGTACCGCGCTTTTACAATAATAAAGGGTGAACCTTATCATAATAACTAGGAGATGTCTACACAACTCAAGCACGAAGACCATCAAGAAGAAATCAAACGATTTCCTTTTCATTTATTTATTCCAAACCTAAGTTCGCCTTACAACATAGGAGGCTTGTTTCGACTAGCAGATGCTTTGGGAATAGGTCGCTTGTATTTTTCAGGGGAAACTCCTTTGCCACCGAATTCAAAGATTAAAAAAACCTCAAGGTCAACTGAACAAGTTGTTCCATTTGAACATGTCATAGATCCCTTGGCCTTGCTTCAAACATTGAAAGAAGCCGGTTTCAAAATTTATTGCTTGGAAATTTGTGACCAAAGTATGGATTTAGAAGGTTTACCGAGCTTAAAAGAAGAAAAGATTTGCTTAGTTTTAGGTGAGGAAAACAAAGGAGTCTCGCAAGAATTTTTAGATTTAGCTGACGCCATTTACCATATTAAAATGCAAGGAAAAAACTCTTCCATGAATGTAGTAAGTGCTTGTGCTATTGCCTGTTACGCCCTAATAAATAAAATGAAATGATAGATTTAAGAAGTGATACGGTTACGAAACCAAATCAAGCAATGTTGACGGCTATGATGTCTGCTCAAGTGGGAGATGACGTATTTGGAGAAGATCCAACAGTTGCCATTTTACAAGATAAATTAGCCCAAATGTTCGGTATGGAAGCGGGCTTGTTTTGTCCAAGCGGGACCATGTGTAATCAAATTGCGATGAAGGTACATACGCAACCAATGGACGAAATTATTTGTGATAAACTATCGCATGTTTATTACTACGAAACTGGCGGTTACGCCTTCAATTCTGGTTGTGGTATTCGCTTAATTGATGGAGACAAAGGAAGAATAACGGCGCAGCAGGTCCTTGAAAATATCCAAGCGGATTTTGATTGGTTGCCTGTGAGTAAATTAGTTGTGGTAGAAAATACCTGCAACAAAGGGGGAGGAGCAGTCTACGAAATAGAGGAACTGAAAAAAATAGCGCAGGTTTGTAGAGAGAAAAACTTAAAACTCCATCTCGACGGAGCAAGATTATTCAATGCTTTATTGGCAAGCAATACCAGCCCTAAAGATTATCAAGGCTTGTTTGACAGTATTTCAATTTGTCTAAGTAAAGGTTTAGGAGCACCAATAGGTTCTGTTTTATTAGGAGACAAAGCCTTTATTAAAAGATCAAAAAAAGTACGGAAAGCCTTTGGTGGTGGAATGCGTCAAGTAGGAATTCTTGCAGCAGCAGGATTGTATGCGCTAGAACACAATGTGGCTAAACTTAAAACCGATCACGAACATGCTGCAATTTTAGCTTCTTGCTTGACTAGTCAAAATTACCTTGAAAAAGTTGTTGCTCCCCAAACCAATATCGTCATCTTTGATTTGAAGAAAGGTATTGAAGTTCAAGATTTTCTAGATTACTTAAAAACAAAAGACATTCTAGCTATTCAATCTGGACCTCAAACGGTCCGATTTGTGACGCATTTGGATGTGAATGGGAGTGCCATTGATTTGGTTTGTGAAGCTCTAACAGCTTTCAGATAGCAGTTTTAGGTCAAAATGTGTTGTAAAGATTCAAAAATCTCTCAGTTCAGCATCTCTGCCAACTGTAGTTCTCTATTTTATTTTCAACTCCGTTGCGAGAAAAATAATTTCTTTCCGAAAAGAGAAATTAAAACAAGAGAAATCAGTTAAATAATAAGCGAAAGGAAACAATGAAAAGTATAAAATTTCCCATGAAGCGACCTTTCCCGTACAGACTATAGACCAATAACCAACGTCTACTTTACACCAACATCATCACCGGATTCTCTAAATTGTTTTTCAAGTCTAGCAAGAAATTTGTTCCTACCGCACCATCTACCACTCGGTGATCGCATGACAGGGTCAACTTCATAATATTGTTCTCAACAATGTTTTTATTTACATCGTAAGCCAACTCTTTCTTGATACCGCCAACAGCCAAGATGCAAGCATCTGGGGGGTTAATAACAGCAGTAAATTCAGAAATTCCAAAACCACCTAGATTCGAAATACTGAAGGTATTGCCTTGCATTTCTTCCGGAGTAATCTTTTTAGATTTCGCTTTATCTGCTAATTGCTTGGATTCTATTGCAATATGACTCAAAGACTTGTTGTCCGCAAATTTAATCACTGGAACCATCAATCCTTCTGCAACAGCTACGGCCATTCCAATATGGATATGATTATTGTATCTAATTTTATCGCCTAACCAAGAAGAATTCACGGCTGGATTTTTACGTAATGCGGTGGCAGTAGCTTTAATAACCAAATCATTGAAAGATATTTTCACTGGAGAAACTTCGTTGATTTGTTTTCTAGCTGCAATGGTATTGTTCATGTTTACTTCCATCGTTAAATAGAAATGTGGGGCCTGGAATTTACTTTCGCTTAATCTGCGCGCAATAGTTTTACGCATTTGACTTACGCGCTCTTCTGTGTAACTTTCTTCCGCTACAATGGTAGGTAATTGAACAGGGACAGTTGTTTCCACTGGTTTTTCTTCGATTTGATTTTGCTGCGCAGGAGCACTTGAATTGGCGCTATCAGATTGAACGAATGATTCAACATCTTTTTTTACTATTCGTCCTTCGTCACCAGAACCAGTTACGTTTTGAATATTAATTCCTTTTTCTTCAGCTATCTTTTTAGCTAATGGGCTTGCTTTTAATCTGCTGTCATTTGATGTTGAAGGGGCTTTTTCATTAGTAGATGCAGTCATTTGCTCTTCCATGTCGAATTCTACTGTATTGTCAGTGTCATCTTCTTTGCTCGTTTCAACAGAAGGTTCTTCTTCCTCTGCAGGCTCATGCAATAAACTTTGGAAATCATCTCCGTCTTTACCAATAATGGCAACCAGACCATTAATTGGAACCGTATCACCCGTTGCAACAGCTACGTATAAAACTTTCCCTTCCTGAAAAGATTCCCATTCCATCGTTGCTTTATCTGTTTCTACTTCAGCGATAACATCTCCTGTATTGACTGTGTCACCCACTTTTATTAAAAGTTCAGCGATAACACCTTCTTCCATAGTGTCACTCATTCGAGGTAATCTTAATGCTTCGGCCATTGTTTTTTTGGTTTGGTTCGACAAAGTTAAGCCATTCCTTTATTGTAAGCAAGGAATAAAGCATTTCACTCTACGCATTGTTTATTTAGATGCAATAATGGTGTGAAGAATTGGATTTCTCCAGCTCTTATGGGCATGAATTTCAACTTTATTAAAATGCGCATGCTCCATTTTAAGTTTAATCTCATGGGGCTTTAAAAAAGTTAGCACGCTCTTGGCTAAATAGGTGTAAATTTTGGAACTTCCAGATAAGACGGTGCAAAACGGAACGATGAAACCATAGCTTAAAATGGCCCAATAATATTTTGCCCAGTGGTCATTTTTTAGAGAATAATCGTGAATACAGATTTTTCCTCCAGGTTTCAAAACTCGGTAAAGATTTTCAAGACACTTATCGTAATCGGGCATATTTCTTAAACCATAAGCCATGAAGATCACGTCAAAACTGTTCTCTGGATAGTTTAGTTGCATGGCATCTTGTAAATCAAAATCCATTTTACCTGCACTGATTTCTTCTTTGAACTTCTCATTGGCAACTTCTAACATGCCTTCAGAATTATCAATTCCTGTGATGTGGCCTGTTTTGATATAAGGTAAACAAGCAATCGTCGATTTACCCGTTCCGCAACATAGATCAAGTAATATTTCATCGCCCTTCAAGCTTAACCACTTCGCACTGTTGTCCAAGTCTTCTTGATAACCTTGACTGAGATAAGTCGCGAAATCATATTTCGAAGCTACATTGTTAAACTCTTTTGGAACGAGTACTTTGTTATTTATTAGGGTTTTGGTAGACATATTTTTTTTAGTTGAACAAAATGTGTTCAGAATAGTTCAGTTAAATTCTTCGTCAAAGGTATTAAATAAGTTTCTTTTTCCAATTTAAGAATTCAGATTTAAGCGCTAAGAGGTAAGATTGAAGACTAGTTTTCTGAGTCAGTTAGATTTTGAGAGACTAGCCGACTAGACGGACTTGTCGATTGTTCGACAAGCGACTCATTGGTAACAAAAAGCCCCCTCTTTCCGGCCGTCGGCAGTTTCAAATTTAAACTATTAAAACCTTTCAACTAATCAAATTTTCCTTCAATGAACAATTTTAGCTCTTCAACTATAAAGGTTATTCTATGCCGTTTTTCTTATTCTTTCAAGATTTTAAATGTTTTTTGTATTCCATTTAGGCTTGTAGTTAGAATGTAAGTGCCTTGTGAAAATTTAGATAAATCAAGCTTAGTTTGTTCTGAATTTACAATTGAAGAGTAAAGTTGTTCGCCAATAATCGAAAAAAGTTGCATTCTATCGCGCTCTGAAAATGAAGGCTGATATGTTTTTAAAATAAATTCGGATTTTGTAGGGTTTGGATAAACAATCGTTTCATTATCGCTTTTTAATTCATCCACGCTAGCTGTCACAACTCCACTATGACAGTCATAGGAAAATGCTGTGCTCAGTTCTGTACTGGCCTCTAAAGTAGCGGTGGAGTCCATACAGATACATCTTCCATCATTAAAATTATAGGTCATATACGCGGCATTAGTTTCGAATGCTTTAATCGTACACTGTTCAAATGTCAGTGAGTCACTTGTTAGTGATTGAGAAGGATGATTCCAATTGGTGAATAAAATATTTCCACCACTCCAACGATTAAATCCTGCTTCTTGCGTGAAATCACATGGCTTAAAAAACAAAAGATATAAAGTGCCTCCCGCTGCGCCAGCTGCGCCACCACCATAGTTTACAGCAATGGTTCCATCACCTTTTAAATCACCGATGAACGAGATTGAACGTGAAAATCTTTCAAGTGGGTCTAATATTAATCCAAAACCACCATCGGCATTGCTTATTCTTGTGTATGTTTTTACTGTTTTATCTGAATTTAAATATAAAATATAACCCCATCCTTCATTTTGTTGATTAGCACCCGTCATTAAATCGGGAACTCCGTCACCATTCAAATCTCCAACTTTACACAATGCGTGACCAAAGCTTGCACCTTCTGTTCCATTCGGGTTAGTACCAGTTGTTAAAGTATCAGTAAAACCATTGAGCCCTTCTGTAATTTTAAGTTTAGAAACTACATTAAAAGTAGTGCTGTCTAAAGACAACATCCAAATCGCACCTTTGCCTCCGTCAGACATAAAGGCACCTACAGCCAATTCTTTTGTTCCATCACCATCTATATCTCCGAGCATAGCAACTTCTCTGCCTCCAAATTCGTCTCCCGCAACTAATCCATTACCCAAACCACCACTTAGCGGATTGATAAGTACTGTTTGTGCAGGTATTACTTGTGAGCTACTGTTTAGAAAAAGAATACTTATCGCTCCAATATTAGTTCCACCCACATCTGAACCCGGGTCACAGGCTACCAAATCAATTCGCCCATCATTATTTAAATCTCCTACAGCAGATAAACCTAGGGCAGTAATGTTGGTGTTTTTGACAAAGTCTTTTACTGTTCCGTTTGCGTTTAAGTGTATAATGTAAAGGGCTCTATTCGGTGGGACAGGTGCAGAAACAGCAATGTCAGGAATATTATCACCATCGTAATCGCCAATTCCAGCAACTCCATAACCGAAAAAATTACCTGCACTTAAGGTTTCAGTAAATCCACCTTCTAACATGGAAATTTTTTGATTGGATTGAACGGTTCCATCATTATTCATAAACAGGATATATACTGCGCCAGCATCTGTTGCCCCATCATCGTCAGAACGAGCTCCAATAATAAGGTCAATTATTCCATCTCCATTTATGTCACCTGCTTGGTCGTGGTCTCGACTAAATCTATCGCCACCTTCTCATTAGCATTAAAACCACCGGAACCATTTTCGATTTTCACATATCCATTTGGGCCCCATTGGGTTGTTGTTTGCGCATTAACTAAAGTTACTGTAAAAAGTAATGTCAAAATGCCTGTCAGTTCAATAAGTTTCATTTTTTTCATTTTAATTGTACATCACTCTTAGACGCGCTTATTTAATAATTCCTTCGGTTAAGTTTTTTTTGTCTCTTAGCCGCACAGAACAGTTCGTAGTGTGCCGTTTCAAATTTAAACTTAATCAAGTAAATTAGTTAATTCGTAACAAGGTTTAAAGCTTTCTTATAAGTGCTCAACGCCCTATCCCGGCTCATCTTTCTATCCACCATAGGTTTTGCATATTTAAACGGGTCTTCAAATTCAGGAACCCATTTTTTTATATACTTCAACTGGGGATCGAATTTTTTTTGTTGACTGTCAGGATTGAAAATTCTAAAGTAGGGCGCTGCATCACAGCCCGAACCTGCGGCCCATTGCCAACCGCCATTGTTAGCTGCTAAATCAAAATCTAGTAATTTATTGGCAAAATAAGCTTCACCCCAGCGCCAATCAATCAAGAGGTCCTTTACCAAGAAGCTCGCCACAATCATACGCACTCTATTGTGCATGAACCCCGTAGCATTTAATTCTCGCATTCCTGCATCGATAATAGGAAACCCCGTGTTGCCCTCACACCAAGCTTGGAAATCTGCTTCATTATCTCGCCAAAGAATAGCGTCGTACTTCGCTCTAAATGCACTCTTTACCACATGGGGGAAATGCCATAAAATCATCATGTAGAATTCTCTCCAAATCAATTCGTTCAAATAAGTCTCGTTTCGCTTTAAAGCAATTCGTGCTAATCCTCGTATGGAGATTGTTCCAAATCGAAGATGAACGGATAGGCGTGTAGTTCCATTTATTGCAGGAATATCTCTAGTTTCGTTGTAGGTATTGATAATCTCCAAATCCGCTTTCGAGCTTGGAAAAGAAATGTTGCTTGGTGTAAACCCCATCTTTTCTAAACTTACCATAGCTTGAGGAGCACATGGTATAAAATGAGCTTGATAATGCTCAACAGGATAGGCTTTCAAATCAGTATCAGACAATTTTGCTTTCCACTTTTTAGAAAAGGGAGTAAAAACGGTATAAGGACTTCCATCGTCTTTAAGAACATCCGTTTTTTCAAAAATCACCTGATCCTTGAAATGATGAAATGCTACCTTATCCGCTTCGCAAAGTTCGGCAATTGCCTTATCTCGTTCTTGAGCATAAGGTTCATAGTCATGATTGCAGTAAACGGATTTAAGGTTTTTCTCAAAGAGTAAATCTGAAAATACTTCCTTAGGTGAGCCATGATAAACAAAAAGAGAAGATCCCAAAGCTTCTAAACTTTGCTTCAGATCATGGAGTTGTTCGTGAATAAATTGAACCCGCGCATCTCGCTTATCTTCAAGTTTATCTAGAATTTCCTTATCAAAAATAAAAATGGCTTTAACAGCATCACCCTGTTTAAGTGCATGATATAAACCTGCATTATCAATTATTCTTAAATCTCTTCTGAACCAAAATATTGACGTCATCATCTTTTAACAAAGTTAATTCTTAGAAGTTTAGGATTTCTTTGCTTTACCTTATTAATGGATTAATTATTCTTAAAGGATAAACCCAGATAACCAAAATTATTATGACTTGGTGCAGGAATTAAACTGCCTTCTGTTCTCGGAAAAGCGATGAGGTATCCTTTACTTGCAAGATCATCCCTCAAGTTTTGATAAGCATCCCAAGACATGGCAAAACCGTGTCCAAATACAATTACAGGGAATTCTCCATTCGCAACAGCGGTGTTGTTTCCCGCGCTAACTGCGGGGTAGTAGATTTCCGTTTGAATTTGTCTGCTTGGTCCACCGCCGCTGCCAAAACCGCCTGTTCTTGAAACATCATTAAATGTGATGGTCGTATGTCCTACTGGGAAACTTTGTGCAAAACATTTAGAGACAGATAAACAAGTGCATAGAAATAAGTAGTAAATTTTCATCTTTCTTTAAGTATTTGCTTAAATTTATAGACTAAACAAGACAACACATGAAACAAATATACTCAATTTTAGTTTTTACTTTAATCCTTTTTTCAACTCAAGCGCAGTCGGGTACAAAGATTGAAGTAGCCTCATTTCAGCACGTTAATTTGTACGCTCAAAATCGAATTGTTAATTATGCAGATTTTCCTGATGAAACGGTTAATTATCAAAACGTAACTATGTTATTAACCATGGGATGCATGAACGGCGATTCTTGTAGCCACTGGGATTATGATATGGATGTGTATGTTGGCGACTCTACAGGAGTAATGGATTCTACCGTAACGGCTATTGATACCGTTTCTGCAAACCCTTTGGTTCTAGATACCACTTGGAATGTTTTTGAAGTGATAGAATGGCATGAATTGGGAAGATATATTACACCCTATGGCAACTACATGAATTGGAATCAAAATGGTTTTGATGGCACTTGGGAACAAGAATTGAGATACGATGTAACTGATTTTTCTCCAATGTTGAGAGGCAATACGCCGATTCGAATTTACTTTCACGGTTGGCAAGAAGGCTTTCGAGCAAGTGTGGATTTTACCATTACTCAAGGAAATCCTACCAGAGATGTGGTGAGTATTGAAAATATTTACAGCGGGGGAGGTTATACCTCATTCACTCAATTCGATGCAGAAAGAACTCCAGCTAAAACTATAAGTGTTCCAGCGGACGCTAGCGAAGCGAAATTAAGGGTGATCATTACAGGACATGGTCAAGCCGGTGAGTTTACGCCGATTAATTATACCTTAAAAGCAAATGGAACAACTGTGAGATCGGAAGCTCTTTGGTTAGAGTGTGATGAAATAGCGGTTTCGCCACAAGGGGGAACTTGGTTACTCAGTAGAGCGAATTGGTGTCCTGGAGATTTAGTTGAAACGCATGAATTTGAATTGACAGACTTTATTCAAGGAAGTGGTGCGAATAAAACAATCAACCTAGATATCGATTTCATGGATTATGTGCCAAGTGCTGCGGCATCTTATTCTATGTCGGCTCAATTGATTACTTATGACGATTACAGAAGAGATTATGATGTGAAGATGGAAGAAATTATTGCACCTTCAAACAGCGATGCTTTTGTTCGTTTCAATCCGATTTGCGACAAACCAATCGTCCGCATTAAAAATTACGGAAAACAAGATTTGACTACTTGCGAAATAGCATATTGGATTGATTACACAAATAAATTTTATTTTGATTGGAGTGGAACTTTAAAAACAGGAGAAACTGCTGATGTAGAATTACCCAATATGGATTTTACGAATTTAGATTTGAACAATATGGAATTCTTCGCAAATGTGCAATGGCCAAATAATTTGCCGGATCAGTTTCCCTACAATAACGAAATGAGTAGTATGTTTGAAGCTCCTGCTAAGTTTACCACAAATGCGATTACGGTTAGATTTAGATCCAATGATCGACCTCAAGAAAATGCCTACACGGTGGTTAAAAGTGATGGAACGGTAATGGCAGATGAGAACACGTTCCCTGCAAGTACTTTTAATAATAATCCATTGATTTTAACGGATGGTTGTTACGTTTTCGAAATGACAGATTATGGCGATGACTGGGAAACTGGTGATGGCTTAAGTTGGTGGTTGAACACTCAAGAAGGTTATGAGAGTGCAGGCTATGTTGAATTTAGAAATACAGCAAACAATAGTATCATTCAAACATTCCAAAGAGATTTTGGAGGTAAGTTGAGATTTCCTTTTCTCGTAAATACCGCTTTAGAAGACTTGACAGGAAATGGAAACACGAGCCCAAGTGCTCATCCAGCAACCATTGCATATACTTCACCTTCTGGGGAAGAATTTTTGCAGGTTTATGATACCATGTGGATTTCTGAAGATCAGATTGTAATCTCTACGGATGCACCTACTTCTTTAAATAACTTGCCAGAGAATTTTAAATTGGATATTTATCCGAACCCAACGAATGGAAGAGTTTCGATTTCTTTAATGACAAATTCTCAGGAAGAAGTAAACGTAAAAGTTTTAAATCTTTTGGGTGGTGAAGTAGATCAATTGATGGTAAGAACAAACACCACAACCCCTTATCAATTTAAAAATTTGAGCGCTGGTTTTTATTTGTTCAGCTTTGAAATTGAAGGAAAGAAGATTACTAAAAAAATAAGTTTGTTTAGATAATGGCAAGTGAATTAAAGAATTTATCGAAGATTGAGACAGCATTGCCAGACGCAACGGATTATCGAATCGGTATTGTCGTTTCAGAATATTATCCTGAAATAACGGAAAGCTTATTGGAAGCTTGCTTAGAAACTTTTGGAGCACAAAACATGCAACAAAAAAATATTGTGGTTCGCTATGCTCCCGGCACTTATGAATTGCCAATTGCTTGTCAACGCTTGAATCGTTGGGAAAAATTAGATGCTATCATTGCCTTTGGTTGTGTAGTGAAAGGAGATACTGACCACGATAAGTACATCAACCATTCTGTGGCGCAGTCTCTACAAGATTTATCTTTGAAATACGGCAAGCCTTTTTTGTTTGGTGTGCTTACGCCGAATACTTATCAGCAAGCTGTTGATAGAGCAGGCGGTATTCATGGGAATAAAGGAGTAGAAGTGGCAGTGGCCGCTTTGAAAATGATTGCCTTTGAAAAAGAACTAGAAAACAACGGTTAACATGCATAGAAACTTACTTTTATTTTTGCTCACATCTTTTGTTACCCTAAATGCGCAGCAAACAAAAAAAGTATTGTTTCTTGGGAATAGTTACACGAGTTATAACCAATTGCCCGTTTTAGTAGCTAATTTGGCTAATGCCGGTGGACACCTTATTATTCAGGATAGCAATACTCCTGGAGGCACAACTTTTGCATCGCATAGCAATAATGCAACAACTCTAGCTAAAATCAAAGCACAAGATTGGGATTATGTCGTGTTGCAAGCGCAAAGCCAGGAACCTTCTTTTTCCCCTGGTCAAGTAGCCACGGATACCTATCCTTATGCAGCTATTTTAAGTGATAGTATTCTTTCTAATAATCCCTGCACCGAACCGTTGTTTTATATGACTTGGGGAAGAAAAAATGGGGATGCTAGTAATTGCGGATCTTATCCACCTATTTGCACTTATGATGGTATGCAACAAAGATTGAGGGAGTCGTATGTAGAAATGGCTCAAGACAACGATGCTTCTGTTGCGCCCGTTGGTGTAGCATGGAAGACAATCCGAGACTTGTATCCTTTGATAGAATTGTACAACCCAGACCAAAGTCATCCTTCCTTAGAAGGTTCTTATTTAGCCGCTTGTGTTTTTTATGCTTCTATTTTTAGAGAAAGCGTTTTGGGAAATACCTATACCGCTGGCTTAGATTCCTTAACAGTTTATCGTTTACAAGATATGGCTAGTTCAACGGTGCTCGATAGCTTAAGTTTATGGCAAATTGGCGTAAATGATTTAAATGTGAATTTGCCTGCCGATACTTCTTTTTGTGGGGATAGCTTGATTGTTACGGCTCAAAATGTAAAGGGTAATTTGTTGTGGTCCACAAACGAAATAAGCAATACTCTTATCATTTACAATTCAGGCTTGGTTTCTGCTATAGTTACAAACGACAGAACTTGTTCTCTTTCAGATAGTGTGAATGTTAATTTGAGTTCTGGTGTTGCGACCAATGTGTTTTACGAAGCTTGTGATTCATTCGAATTGGATGGAATCGTTTATTTTGAGGACACAATTCTTTCTGCAAGTTTTGTTTTGGGGAATGGTTGTGATTCAATAGTAATTAGTGAAATTAATATTAATCAAGCTCCAATTATAGCCTTCAATTTTATCGAAATTCCAGGAAATACAGATATCTTATATTTGGAGAGTAATGATTTCGACTCAACATATATTTATGAAATCTTATGGAGTGTCAGTGTGAGCAATGAAGATACTATGAGCTATGTTTGTCAGTTTCAGGGCTATGCTTTAGCATGGAATACTTGCGGTATGGATTCAGTCTATTTAATTACGGTTTGTGGATCAATAAAAGAACTCAATAACTCTTGGTCAATCGGTCCAAACCCTGTCAAGAATTCTATTTTAATTAGCAACACTAATCAAGAAGGATTTTCTTTAAATATTATAGATCTTTTAGGTCGAGTGGTTTACCAAGAAGCTTATCAAAATGAAAGTTTTCGAGAAGTGAATCTAGAAGACTTGACGCCCAATATATATCACCTTGTGCTATACGACAAGCAAGGAATAGCCTTAGGCAAAAAAATAATTCAAAAGCAATAAGATGAAGTTACACGTTATAGATACCGGATTATTTAAATTAGATGGTGGTGCCATGTTTGGCGTTGTTCCTAAGTCCTTATGGAGTAGATACCAAACTCCAGATGAAAACAATTTATGTACTTGGGCCATGCGTTGCTTATTGATTGAAAAAGAGGATAAGCTTATATTGATAGATACGGGCATGGGCGATAAGCAAGATGAAAAATTCTTTAATCATTATTATCCGCACGGAGAAGATACCCTCTTGAAAAGTTTGAAATTAAAGGGCTTTGGTCCTGAAGATATTACAGATGTCGTTTTGACTCACCTTCATTTTGATCATTGTGGTGGAGCGGTTTCTAAGGATGCTGAAGGCAAGTTGCACACCACTTTTCCAAAAGCGACCTATTGGAGTGATTCTGAACATTGGGAATGGGCAGTTAAACCTAACGCTAGAGAAAAAGCATCTTTTTTGAAAGAAAACATATTGCCGATTCAAGAATCTGGTCAGTTACAATTTGTAAACGAATACACAAAGATTATTCCTGAATTAACTTTTGCTTTGGCAAACGGACACACAGAAGGCATGTTGATTCCTCATATTGAATATGGTGATAAAATCATTGTCTATATGGCAGATTTGTTGCCTTCCCCTTCGCACATTCCCGTAGCTTGGATAATGGGCTATGACGTCCGACCATTAGTTACAGTAAAAGAAAAGGAAACTTTTTTGAAGGAAGCGGTGGATAAGGATTATATTTTGTTCTACGAACATGATGCCTCTATTCAAGCTTCTAGAGTAGTGGCTACGGATAGGGGAAATTACAAAGCCGGCGTTTCCGGTAATTTGGCAGATTTCCTTTAAAAGTTAATAAAAAGTTAAACTCAAATCAAGGGCCTATTGTCGTTAATTTCTAGTTATTTTTGCACGATAAAACAAGATTATTTATGGAAGCATTCTTACCTGTATTTAAAATATTCGGATTCTCTCTTTTAGCGGGAATTGTATTTGCTTACTTGAAATATTTCAAGAAAAAACCAAAAAATTGGACCATTGAAATTCTAGCCAATTTCCTAGGTTCTTTGTTCATCTTTTCGGGCATAGTGAAAGCAATTGATCCTTTAGGAACCTCCTACAAAATGAAGGATTACTTCGACGCTTTCTCTCAATTCACAGGATTTAGTTTTGATTGGTTGTCGAGTATGAGTACCTTCTTTGCAGTTTTTATGATTGTGTTGGAGATTGTTCTTGGAATTGCTCTAATCATTGGTTTTAAAAAGAAAATTACGATCGGTCTTTCAGCAGCCATGATGATTTTCTTTACTGTTTTAACCGGTTTTACTTACTTAACGGGTTTTATGAATCCAGATTACTATGATATCGTAACGCGTCACGAACTGCAAGCAGCTGGAGAAGATTTTGCTGTGTTTGTGCCTTATGATAAATTGCAAATGAAAGTGACGGATTGTGGTTGCTTCGGTGATTTCTTGAAATTAGAACCAAAAGTAACCTTCATAAAGGATGTCTTTTTAATGTTCGTCTTGATTGCCTTGATAGCTGGAATGAAAAATATCCAACAGTTTTTTGGTAATACCTTCTCGTGGGTTAAGGTAGGTGGTGGTGCCATCTTTTTCCTTTTATTCTGTTTCAGTAATTACATTTGGGGTTTGCCAATCATAGATTTCAGACCTTATAAAGTCGGAAATGATATCAATGCTTTGCGCGTTGAAATTCCAGACAAATTGGACTATGGATTCATTTTTAAAAACCAAGCAACGGGCGAAACAAAAAGAGTCGTGATGGCTGATTATGCCGCAATGAAAGCAGATGAAGCATGGGAATTTACCAATGAACAAGACAATATTGTTTTAGAAAAAGGGGTTCCTGCTAAAATCGCTAATTTTGGTGCTTATGACGAAGATGGGTATGATGTAACGGATGATTTATTGCTCAACGAAGAGTATAGCTTCTGGGTTTTGAGTAAAAACATGAAGGAGTCGAATGGCGAAGCTTGGGCTAAACTAAATATCCTTAGCGATTATGCTGACGCCAACAACAAAGAAATGTTTGGGTTTATGACCTTAAATTTTGATGAAGCGGAAGAGTTGCGTCACGAATATCAAATTCCCTATACGCTGTATCAAGCAGATGAAACCTTCATTAAAACCGTAGTTCGTTCGAATCCTGGTTTGGTCTTGTTGAAGAATGGTTTTGTAATGGGCAAGTGGCATCACAACAACATTCCAAATGCCGAAGAGATGGATTTGTACATTAAGAGCTTAAACTAAGTGTTTAAATTCCTCATCCAAAGAACAATTGCGGGTGCCTTGGTGCTGCTGGGTGTTATTGTTGTAATTTTCCTTTTACTCAATATCATTCCTGTCAATGCAGAACAATTGAGCGTTGGACAAAATACAGATGAAGCAACGCTTCTAGCTACGAAAAAGAAATTGCGTTTGAATTACAGCCCAACGGAGCGCTTGTGGTTTTACATTTCGGATTTATCTCCATTGTCTATTCAATCGCATACAGACCCAGAAGCACCTTTATCTTTAATGTCAGGCGATTATCATTACAAAACGTTGGTTCGTGGTACGAATAAAAGTTTTGTCCTTAAACAAGCTTATTTTGGAAGATCTTTCCAAAGCGATAAACCGGTCCTTCAAATTTTGTCGAAGAAAATATTGCCAACAGCTATTTTGGCTTGCACCGCGATGACTTTAGCAAGCTTTTTAGGCATTGTTTTAGGCTTGTTCTCGGCCTTGAATTATGGCAAAACAATTGATCGCTTATTGGTTTCGATCTCGGTAGTGGGCATCTCTATTCCAAGTTACTTTTCTGCTTTATTATTGGCTATAATTTTCGGTTACTATTTATCGAATTACACACATTTGAATATTACAGGTCCCTTAGTCGACATATCCGATATAGGTGAATATTTCATCAATTGGAAGAATTTGATTTTGCCTACCATTGCTCTAGGCATTCGGCCAGTAGCCATTATCCTGCAGTTGACACGCAACAGCATGTTGGATGTTCTGAGTGCCGATTATATCAGAACAGCCACAGCGAAAGGATTGAGTAAAAAAGTAGTGATTTTGAAACATGCTTTGCGAAATGCTTTAAATCCTGTAGTAACGTCCATAACAGGCTGGTTTGCTTCCTTAATAGCGGGTGCTTTTTTTGTGGAATACATCTTCGACTTTAAAGGTTTGGGACATGAAACGGTAAATGCTTTGACGATGTTTGACTTTCCAGTAGTGATGGGTGCGGTCTTGTTGATTGCCTTTGTTTTTGTGCTGGTGAATATTTTAGTGGATATTTTATATACCTTATTAGACCCAAGAATTCGAATCGATGCGTAGAACCTTATTTTTAGTTGGCTTTATGGCCTCAGGCAAAAGCTCATTAGGCAGGAAGATTGCGAAGACTTTTGATATGGATTTTGTGGATTTGGATGAAGCTATTGAACTTGCCGAAGGCAAGAGCATCAATGAGCTATTCGAGCAAAAAGGGGAGGAGACTTTCCGAGAGATCGAAGCGAAAGAATTGCGAGCCTTAGATTTAGAAAATAAAGTAATTGCTACCGGAGGCGGAACGCCAATTTATCACGAGAACATGGATTTCATGAAAGAGAATGGGGCAGTGGCTTATTTGGTCGTTCCCACAGAAATCATCTTGGGAAGATTGAGGCAAAATGCCGAAAGCCGACCATTAATCAAAGACTTGGATGATGAAGCCTTAAAGGAATATGTGGAAACCACTTTAGAGCAAAGAAAGACGGTTTACAGTCAAGCGGATATTTTAATTCCGCATACGAAGTCCTTCAGCTTATTGAAAATGGAATTGAGTTTTTTGTTGAGTTAGTAGCGAATACTCCTCTACGTCATTTCTGAAAATTTATAAGGATGAGGAATTTATCAGTAAGCTACTTCAAACGAAGCTTATTTATAGTTCAACTGAAGGGAAGTTTGTTTTGGTAATTTCAAAGGTCGTTTTCCGCATAATAAATGCTTATTAACAACAAGTTTTGTTTTCTTGGATAGGTGGACAAGGGACCGTTCCGTAGGAGCAATAAACGCAGCAGTCTCCTTCGTTTGGTTTCAAAACCGTTTTACATTTCGTACACTCGTAAAAGAATTGACAAGTGTTTGTTGGCATATCTTCTACTTTTTTATGTGCACAGTTTGGACAAGTAATTTCTGATTTTAATTGGATTCCCATTCGTTTTATTTTTTGTCGGTTACTTTGTAAGCTGTTGGGTTAATTGCTTTCTCAATTTCCGTTTCACTGGTTTTGGTTCTATCAAATTTAATGATTGCTTTTCCATTTTTGTATGACGCTTTTGAGTTTACAATTCCGTTTAGTTTATTTACTTCGTGAATTACGTGTTCTTCGCAACTTGTACAGGTCATTCCGCTAATTTTAAATTCAATTGTAGATATGTCTGATTTGTCAACTACGATTATTTGCTTTTCTGTGTTCGAGTAAAAAAAACCTGAATAGTATGGGAAAGCTAACATAATAACTGCAAATGATGTTGCAATTCCTAAAATGCCATATAACATTTGGCCAGCTAAAATGCGATTTAATGCAGTTTAGGTTTTGTTGAACGAATCAGACCTATTTTTGGAAGCCAAAACCATAAGCGCTAACTCTCTAAACAAGATATTTTTATTCATCTTATTTAAAGTTATGAAAAAAAAGTAAAACTTTAGTTGAAAAGGCATGTTTAAATGTGCCGGGCTTTGGTCTTAGCGTCCCGCTACGACCCCAAACTTGCCCAATCTAGACGTAACGAAGACGCTAAGCCCATATTTAGTTTTGTTGTTTTTTTTAAAACTACAGCTAACGCGCAGTGTATGGAGTGTTTTAATGCACGATACCTGGTATTGGTGCTACGTACTTCATACACATTTTCTTTAAATCTTCTATTCCTCCGTTAAAATCATTACCGTCTACTGTTGGCCCTATACCTTTAATCTTAACCTTTTCAGTAAATTGATGAAATATCCATTCTTCATTTTTTAAACCATGTTTACCTGAATAGGCGGCAATCCATAACGGGTAGTCACCAACATAACCTTTTAGTATATTTTGGTAAAAACTTAAACCAGTGTATATCATCGGTTTTACGCCATATTCGGCTTCTGCAAGACTTAACCAACGTAAAACCCCATTTCTTAGACTATCACTGCCGAACTTGCTCTCTTTTTCGATATCAAGTATAGGAATAAAATCTCCCTCATCTAAATTGACTGTTGATTTGTAATTTTCAAATTGCTCATCAGCGTTTTCATCAGGGCGATAATAATGATATGCCCCTCGAATGTAATGATGCTGTTTTGCACTTTCCCAATTTTCTTTAAAACGTTTATCTTTTCCATTAATCCCCATTGTTGACCTTATAAAAACGTACTCAATTGGGTGATGAGAAGTTCGCATTTCACTCCAATCAATTTTCTCTTGATAATGAGATATGTCAATTCCAAATAGATATTCGGAACTTGAAATTGATGGATTTTCTGAGCTACTATTTATTGAATTGCTGTTAGTTCGAATTAATAGGATAAGTCCAATTATTATTGCCAATTGTCCGATTATAACTCCCATTAATATTTTTGTATTCTTTCTGGATTTACTCCTATTTTTATACATAGCCATGATCTTTTTTAAAATATAACTTGCTAAGGCTAATAATATTATTATGCCTGTTTCCTTTTAAGTCTTTAGCAACTAATTGTTTATAGTCTGTAAGAATTACAAACCTGGGTTTGTGTTTTAAAATGCGTTCTTCTTTAGCAATTTCATCAATGCTACTCAATAATTTGTCAGTCGCTTCTACTTTAAAGAATATTTTCTTTTTATATACAATTTCGCCATTAACTTTTGCAAAATTGTAATCGCCTTTTTTAAGTAGAGTTACAGAGGTTTTTGAAATTCCGTAGGCAATCAACAAGTCATAGATAAATTCCTTTTTTGAGAACTTGTCTATTAAGTTTTGAACGTTAGTTTTTATTTCGGTTGATTTCATTTTAAATTTCTAGTTTCTTTAAATGACGCATAACTTCACGTAAAACGGTTTCAAAATCTGGCAAATCTTGAATTTGGTCCGCCATAGATTTTTCCCAACGTCCTCTATATTGTGGTAATCTTTGTTCGAGTTTGGTATAGAAGTCTGTTGGGTCAATGTCTTTGCTTTCACATTTTTGTCTAAATTCTGCGATGTAAAAATCAATGTCCATAGTGTGTATTTTCAATAAATACCATATGTCATAAAAATCACGAGCTTGCATTCTTTGCATTACAGAGCGTAGTTTTTCAACCAATACTTCTTCTAGAGCATAACAAAGTAGTTGGTGTTCTTCTTGGTCTGTATAGTCAATAAATGCATTATTTAAAACAGGTTCAAAAACTAATGTTTCACTTCTAGAAATATCAACTTTCACTTTTTTGTTCGCACCCAAACCACCAAGCGGTCCAACATAGCCGATGTAGAAATTAATTCCGCCATCTTGATGTTCGTTATCGTCAATAATTTCAAGCGGAATATTTGCTTCTTCTTTTATATATTCAAAGACTTCTGTAAACCATTCAAAAACTTGTTCATTGGTTATAGCATCATCAAGTAAAGTAAAATCAAGGTCTTCTGAAAATCGGTAATCCTTAAAATAGACCTTCTTTAAAACAGTTCCACCTTTAAAAACTATTGTCTTTGAAAGTGTCGAATGTTGAGATATGCCTTGAAGAATCCAAGAAAGCATATAATCTTTTTCGATTTGCTGGTCTCGTACACCAACTGCACGAGCTTTATTTTGTATTTCTCCTGGTTTTATCACGTGTAAATAGCTGATTTAATGGTTTCCGTTTCTAAATTTTGTTGAATACTCCAACGACTAACCATATTCCCTGATTTTGGTAATTCGGTATCTAAAAGTACGTAAGATGTTGTTTTTAATTTGTTTAGTTTAGGAATAATGTCCGTCTCTATTTCCAATATTTCTAATAAAAATCCTAAACGTTTAATAACCGCTTGCGATTTGAAGCGTTCTGCATATTCATAAAGTTTATCGAACTTAATTTTATCTTTTGAAGTGTAAATTGCTCTAGCTATTTCAACAATTCCACCTGCGTAATCGGGTTTGAATAGGCAATCAATAAATGTTTTTTCTAAATCTGAACAAAGAACTTTGTTAAAGCTATCAATCCATATTTTTTTAGCTCCAAAAAAATGGTTTTTGTTATGATAAATAAATTGAAAATCAACATTCTTTATCTTAATTATTGATGGACGAAATTGTTTTGGTACAACAATTTGTTCTTTAAGTGATGGTTGCGTAATTAAATTGTGTATTTGTAAGGCAGAGTAATAACCTATATAGTGGTTTTCTCCTTTTGTAAGATGTCCAGCAATGAGATGCCAATCAGGCATAAAAGATTGCGCATCTTTTTCATAAGGAATGATATAGTACAATCCTTTTTTTAAACGCATTAAGAGTCCTCTTTTTACCATATCGCTCAATAATTCCTTTAAGGCACTATTACTCGAATCTGGTAAAGCGTCTATTGCTTCGGCATAAGCAAAACAATCTTGGTCTAACTTATTAAAGTAAGTCAGAATATTATTTGATTGCGTTGATATGTTTTTAATTCTCATAGTTTATGTGTCAGTTTAAAACTGACTACAATGATACAAATAACTATTCATTAAATTTACTTTTTAATGTACTAAAGTCAGTTTAATTCTGTCTAAACTGATATGAAACATAATTTATTTGGTTTGGGTAGCGATGGGAAAAGGCAAGCTCTTTTTATTTTTTGAGGCACGATAAAAATGAAATGTGCTTGACTGTGTGGTGGCTTTTCAGCTTATGAAGTTAGGCAATTTGAACACTAAATCAAAAACGGGCATGTAAAAAACATGCCCGCTATTGATTTTATTATTTGTTAGTTGCGGTTGATTAATCAAGGTGAATCTTGAGCTTCTCTAGGTTTGACTTAACATTTTTAAAATATTTGGTCTCTCGATAGAAGTAGATCCCCTCTGTTAATAAACCTTTCGCAAAGTTAAATTGAAAAGGGACTAGAACAATGATACAAGTCAACATTACCCACATTCTCCAATCGGAATGATTAAAAAATTTGACTCCGTAGATAATAAAAACCACTAATACAATCGGTAAAGTCAAATTGTAATACAAAGTGAGAATTAAATTTATTACTTTTTTCATTTTTTTTAGTTTAAAAGTTTTTCCAATATGAATAACTGTGAAGAGCAAAGCTACATAAATTGTAGGAAAACTCTTTTTCGCTTTGTGATAGTTCTGATTCAGACAATATTAGGATAAATTCATTTGTATATTCGTTCAATTTTACATCATCTAAATTCTCATAAAGCACTTCAGCATATAGCGACGCAATATCAACCCAGACTTCGTTTGATATCAGTTCATTCTGTTGCATATCCTCAATGAATATTTTGAAATCTGAATAATTTTCTTTCTCGTAGGTTGAAGAAATTTGTTCAAAGTTGACAAACTCATCATGGTTGTTCCCGATATTATCTATATCATAACACTACTGTCCGATAAAACTTTTTAAAAGCGGGATTTCCTGTTAAGGATTTCCCGCTTTAATGTAATTTGGTGTTGCAAAACTAAAATTACATGAATAAAAGTAACTACTTTTTCGGTCAA
>Ga0105050_10003071_pt1 | contig 23449 bp, 9 predicted proteins | sample FRY01_FD_78088 | JGI IMG/M metagenome (GOLD analysis project Ga0105050, IMG submission 78088) | Freshwater microbial communities from Lake Fryxell liftoff mats and glacier meltwater in Antarctica - FRY-01 | ecosystem: Environmental > Aquatic > Freshwater > Ice > Glacier meltwater ...
CGTTAAAAACGCGCGGACCAAGGGCCGCTCCCGCGCTCGTTAGTCAATGTTTTTTTCCTATGGTCCGCGCGCTTTTAGCGCGCATCGCGTCGCCTCGCGCCGGCGCATTTTTAGTTTGAGTATAAACCTAACCAGGCCCGTAGCGCGCTAAAAACGCGCGGACCAAGAGGGCGCCTCTCAGCCCGGTCGTGGGGTTTTGCGACACCCTCACTCTGCGCGCATGACGGACGCACGAAGCAGCACCAACTCTAGAACTCGATTGCCCTGTCGACAAGGCCGCCCCAAGCCACAAAACGGCGGATACGTCGCATCAAGTCGACAGGAGTCGGTTCTTCTATATGATGCTGGCCATGTTGACCGCTGGCGTACGGCCTTTGCCTGACCACAGCTCAATCGAGGCGACCGAGATGATGGGATCACACACACAGAGCACCGTTGATGCCGGCAAGACCTTGGCGAAGGGCGGGCGCGTGACATCGCGTGGGCCCCTGCCCCCGCGCACGGCCTTCGTGGCGGTCGTCGCGATGACCTCTGCGATCGTCCTTGCGATGGCCTTCGCGCCGGCCCCTGCGTACGCGAACCCTCGCCCAGATGGTATGGATATCAAGCTCTTCCGGCCGGGCCCGGGCGCGTCTGACTATCTGCACCTGTCAGGCGGCTTCCTGCTGCCGCCCATCGGGCTGTCGGTCAACGCAATCTACGACGCCGCGAACGCGCCTCTCGTCGAGACCCGCAACGGCTTTGACCCGACCCGCGCCATCGTCTCACAACAGAGCCACCTAAATGTCGGCGCCGCTCTGTCGCTGACGAAGTGGTTCGAGGTTGGCCTGTCCCTGCCCATCGCGATCTCTCAGGGTGCCGGGGCCGCCTTCGCGGACGCCGCGCCGGGCCGGGCGACCCCTGGCTTCGCGCTTGGAGACCTCCGCCTCATCCCGAAGGCCGTCCTCTACAACGACTCAAACACCTTCGCGCTGGCCATCGGCGCCGAGCTCGTCCTGCCCACCGGGTCGTCCTTTTCGGGCTACGGCGCCCTCGCCGGCGGCCCGCAGCTCATCATCGACTTCCAGCCCGCGTATTATGTGCGTCTCACGATGAACGCCGGCGCGCGCTTTCGCGAGGACACGACCTTCTCGGACCTCCGCATGGGCAACGCGTTTACTTGGGGCGCAGGCCTGCAGCTCAACTTCCGCGTGGCCGACCAGCTCTTCTCGATCCTCGGCTCCCTCGCCGGCGAGATTCCTTTCAGCTACAATAATAAGGACAACAACCCCTTCGAGTTCCTCGCTGGCCTCGGCTGGCGCGGGGTCGAGAATCTCAATATTTTTGCAGCAATGGGCGCCGGACTCAACCGCGGCTATGGCGCGCCCGACGTGCGCATGGTGGCGGGCGTGCGCTGGGGCGATTTCCGCGAGTGCCTCGACGGCCCAGAGGACTTCGACGGCTGGCAGGACCAAGACGGCTGCGCCGAGCTCGACAATGACCTCGATGGCATCCCCGATCCCATTGATACGTGCCCGAACGTCGCGGAGACGCGCAACGGCTGGGAGGACCTCGACGGCTGTCCGGACGTGCGCCCCATCGGGCTGGTCGACCTCGCGGCGCTGGACGCATCAGCGAGCGAGTCTGGTGCTGGCGGCGGCGTGGCCAGTGCCAATGACACACGCGACTCCGACCGCGATGGCGTGCCCGATAACCAGGACGCGTGCCCGATGGAGGCCGAGGACATGGACGGCTTCCAGGACCTCGACGGCTGCCCCGAGCCAGACAACGACGGCGACGGCGTGGTCGACGCCAAGGATCTGTGCCCCCTTCAGGCCGAGACTATCAACGACTACAACGACCACGACGGCTGCCCCGACGAGGTGCCGGCGAACGTAAAGGTCCGCGTCAGCGAGCGCAGCCGGTCCCTCATTATTGGCGACCTCATCTACTTCGTCTCCGGGACGTCTCGGATCGACAAACGCAGCGACGATCTCCTCCAGGCCATCGCAGATATCTTGGTCGCGCGGCCAGACATCACGCGCGTCGGGGTCGAGGGCCACACGGACAACGTGGGCAAGGCGGCCTTCAACCTCAAGCTCAGCGCCGACCGCGCCGAGAGCGTGAAGGCCTGGTTCGTGGAGAACGGCATCGCGGCCTCCCGAGTCGAGACGCGGGGCGCGGGCCAAGCCGAGCCAATCGCTGACAACCACACCTCGGCTGGGCGCGCGCAGAATCGCCGCGTCGAGTTCAAGATCCTCAGGTACGAGGACGACAAGTGATGATGCACGTCAGACCGCATCACGACCTCGGAGAACCGATGTACTCAACGCAATCACCGCGTCCATTGCTTGCCCCCGCGGTCGGCCGCGGACTTCGGCAGCTGGCCCTAGCCGGCGCAGTCGCGGCTATCGTCGGGCCACCGAGTGGGGCCCGCGCCGAAGAACCGTCGAACGAGGCCCGCGTCGAGGAGGCGTCCCCGCGAGCCTGTGGCGGCACCGCGCGCCTGCACGCCGGGCAAATGGAGATGGCTGTGCCTCTACGCATCGCGGACTTCGCCGCAGGCTCTGAGCGCCTAGACGAGGCCACCCGATGCGCGACCCTCTTGGGGCGCCTGCTCGCCGAACACCCCCTCGCGGCGAGCGTCATGATCTCGACCCACGTCGGCGGCTCGCGGGCTACGTCGGATGCGGCCCTCGAGGCCCTCCGGACGGTCGCGAGTCTTTTGACCTCCAGCGGTTTCGCGGCCAACAGGATCGCGGCTGTCGTACGCTCGACCGCGCCTGACACGGATGAAGGGATCGTCGAGCTGTCATGGCGCGAACGCAGCGAGTTCAAGCCCGCCGGCCAGGTCTTCGCGATCTCGGGGCCTGTGTGGATCATCAGCGCCAACGGCGCACGCGGCGATCTCAATAACGGCGCCGTCCTCATGACTGGCCAGACCCTTGAGACCGGCGCGACCAGCGTGGTGCGCTTCGTCCTAGGCGACGGCACGCACGTCCGGATGGCCGGCGTGGCCGCCCTGCATTTTGTGGATACGGCATTTAAGCCGATCCCGCGCGTGCGACTAGAGCTCTTGAAGGGCAGCGCGTCCTTCACCCGCGCGAATCGCGACGGCGACCTCCAAGTCGCGACTGGAAATAGCCGCGTCGCCGCACAGGGCATGGCCTTTCGCGTGTCCGTCACGGCCGAGGGGGTCACCTTCGCCGACTCCCTTGAGGGGACGACCCTCGTCAGCGGCTCGGCGGGCGACGTCTTCGTCAGCGAAGGCAAGAGCACGCGCATCGACTTCCGGGGTGTCCCGACGACGCCGACGGCTATCTTGATTCGCCCGGCGCCTATCGAGCCCCTCTATGGGCCGATGCGGGCCGGCGAACTGCTCGTCTGGGATCCCGTCCCCGAGGCCAAGACCTATCGTGTAGAGTTGGCGCGGGACGCAGCCTTTACCGACCACTGGTTTCCTTACGAGCTGACGGGGACCACCCTGCCCCTCGCGGACACCTATCACGGCGGCCGCTGGTACTGGCGGGTCATTGCGGGCGACGCCGAGGGTGCCTATGGTATGCCGTCGCAGGTGTTCGCGTTCGAAACACGTTGAACACATAACGATTCAGGCCCACTTGGAAGACACAGGAAGTTGATCGATGTCCAAAGCTAGCTACGCCAGTCTAAAAGAAACGTCCGACAAGCTCGAAAACCGCTGGCAGCGCGAGTTTGCCGGGCGGCCACGCCACACGCGCGATCTCGCTGTCCTCGACAAGATGATCGAGAAGGCGACCGCGACCGCGCGCAAGGCTAAGGTCTTGAAGGGCGACGCGGCCGACCAGCTGAAGGTCTCTGTCGCGAGCCGCCTCAACCTCTATCTCACCGAGCGCGCGGCGATCGCCGAGGCCATCTTCGATCGCCCGGAGATAGCGGCGGTCCACGACACAGGGCGCGCTATCGACGCCGTGTACGCCGAGTGGCGCCGGCACTTCGCAGGCCAGAACCGAGGCACCCGTGACGTCGCGCGCCTTGAGGACCTGGTCACGCGCCTGACCGCCTACGAGACCGAGATGAACGCCATCGCCGAGTCCCAACCTGACCTCGTCAAACCCGAGGGCGTCATGGACGTCGGCGCGCAGCTGCAGCTCTTCCAGGAAGAGCTCGTCGAGCTGAAGAAGGCCCGCGAGGGCGTCGCCGGCAAGGACCGCTTGGTCAACGCCTTCAGCGAGGCCCAGCAGGCCTTAGACCGCTACAAGGCGCACTTCGCGGGCCAGCCGCGCGCCACGTGCGATCCCACCATCATGGCGGCCATCATCGCGCGCCTCAAGGGGGCCCTGACCATCCTCGACGGCGCAAACGGCACAGACGCGGCCGAGATCGAGGGCTTCGAGGCCAACCGGACGACGGTGGGCCAGCAGCTGGCCCTCTATGAGAGTGAGCTCGGGCTCGTCAAGACCGCCCGCGACACGGCGCCGCCGCGCGACGCCGGTGGTCTCCTCGCCCAGTCAGCGAACGCCATCTTCGAGACCTACCAGAAGAACTACGCCGGCCAGAGCCGCCACACGCGGGATCTAAGGCTTCTCAGCGACCTCTGCGATCGCCTCGCAGATATTGGTGCTCAAATGAAAATTTGCGCCGACGAGGTCGCGGACCAATCCCTTCGCAAGAACGAGGAGATCGTCGGCGACCGCAGGCGCTTGTACGAGAACGAGTGGGTCGAGATCGCCAAGGCGAAGGCCGAGGCCGCAAAGGCGACTCCAGAGGTCAAGTCGACGACGGCGACCGCGGCCCCGTCGCGGCAAAGCTCGGACAGCCTCATCCGCATTGTAGATTGACGGGTTTTTTGGCAGCCGACCGGGTCCGCGCCATCATGGCGTCATGATCGGTTGGTTGCCATTTACATCCCCGCCTCGACGCGCAAGCGACGCAGGCGGACCTATGCTCAGGATTCCCGCGGGGCTGGCGCGGCTGCCGAATGGCGGCCTACGCTTCGTTCCGGCCTTCTGGCTCGACGAGGGCCCGGTCACAAACGGCGCATGGAGGGCCTACCAGAAGGCCACCGGCGCCGCCGGCCCACCGTGGATGCGCCGCGTCGGCTGGGACGACCCCGAGCAGCCCATCGTCGGGGTCACGTGGCTAGAGGCCATAACTTATGCGCGCTGGGCGAAGAGGCGCCTACCGACTTACGCCCAGTGGCTACGCGCGGCCGGTCCCGGCCAATGGCCCTGGGGAAGGGCGACACTGTCGCCCAAGTACGCCATTTACGCCCAGGGAGCCAACACGCCCCCCGGTGTGCCGGACCGCCACGAGGGCCGAGGCCCCTTTGGCCACCTCGACCTCATCGGCAATAGCTGGGAGCTGGTCGCCGAGGGCTTCGCGTGCGGGGGCTTCCGGGGTTCGCCTGAGCCTCGCCGCGAGCTGGTCCTCGAGCTTGGGCCGGCCGAGGTGTCAGGCGGCGTTGGGTTTCGCTGCGCCTGGCGTTAGCCGCCGGACGCAGCAATGACCTAACCCGGCGCGTGAATGACCTTCTTCCGGACCGACGCGACGCTGCTGCGCTGCTGCGCTGCTAGTGCGCCTTTGCGCCCCCTGCGCGAGGCTCATGCCCTAGGGTGGTAAGCTGTCAGCGTCGCAGCAAAGCCGCACACTGATCGAAGGGCTCGCATCGCGGTAATTGACCGAATAGGCCGATCTCGCCGCGACCACAAAATGACACAAATCCGGTCTTCGGGATATATTTACACATATGTCGCGATTTATTGTCCGCATTTTGACAACGGCCGTCCCGCCGAAATTCCCTATTTCTACAGGCCAAAAACGACCCCACGACGAAACGAGGTCATTTTAGGCCCGCCGTCGCGCTTGCGGGACGAGATTTGACCCACTAGCATCCAAGTTAAGTCTCCCGTTTGCACTCCCATCTGACTACCTGGTGCCGACTCGTCGCCCGCCTAGCGTGGAATGACGTGGCAGCTAAACCGCCCTGTGTCAGGCAGCCTGCCGCTGCGCTATCCCCGATGGCCCGAAAACCCCCAAACCAACGGACGACCGCGGCCTGTCTCTGATGACAGCGCGGCCGCAGCGTTCCCGGCCCGCACGAAGTGAATTCTGCGCGGTCGGGCAGGAGCGTCTGATGATGCGATCATGGCAAATGAAATGGGCGCGAGCTTGGCTCTACGGTTGGTGGTGCGCCCTCGCGGGTCTTGCGGCGCTCCTGCCGACATCGGCCCTCGCCCAGACAGGTGTCTCCGACAACCAGGTCAGCCTGCCTGATGGCCCCGGCTCGATACAGGGAGTGGGCGAGAACGCCTCGGTCGATGCCAAGATGGGTCTCATGAGCTGGGCGATGCCCATCGAGGTCCCAGCCGGCTTTGCCGGCCTGACGCCCTCTCTCTCGCTCAGCTACAGCTCCGGCAGCGGTCAATCGGTCGTCGGCATGGGCTGGTCCCTCGCGGCGCCGACAATCGAACGGATGACGTCCCGCGGCCTGCCCGAATACGACGCCGATGACCTCTTCGCGGTCAACGGCGGGACTGAGCTCGTGCGCTTGCCCGGCACAAACCCGCCAGTCTTCCGCGAACGATACGAGGGCTCGTTCATTCGCTACACGTGGCACGCGCCGGGCGCCGAGGGCTACTGGACCGCTGAGTACCCTGATGGGCGCGTCGGCTATTTCGGCGCGACCGCCGACGGCGCGATCGTCTCAGCCGCGCGCTCGAGCGGAGTAGACGGGACCTTCCGCTACCACGTGGTCGAGGTCGTCGACCGCTTTGGCCACGCGCTGCGCTACGACTACGACCGCCCCGGCAACCTGCCTGTCCTCGGCGCCGTGGGCTGGGTCCATGACTCCGGCGGCGCGCCGACCTTTTCCGCGACCTTTGTCTACGAAGAGCGCGACGACCATCTCGTCGACTGCAAGCCAGGCTTTTGCGAGGCGCTCGACCAGCGCTTGAAGACCGTCTTTGTGCGGGCCAGCGGCCAAGTTATCAGCCGAATGGCCCTCGAGTACGAAGACTATGCGATGACCGGTGGGTTCACGCGCCTCAAGGCCATTCGCACCTTTGGTGCCGACGGCGGCCAGTACCCCGTCGCCTTCTCGTTTTCGTATTCGCAAGCCCTTGGCGGACTGTGCACGGACGCCAGCTGCGAGCAGCCGTATTTCGTCGATATGGGCTCGGTCAACGCGGATATCTCCTCGGGCAACGTCACCCTCGTCGATATCAACGGTGACTCTCTCCCTGACGTGGTCCACACCCCCGTTGGCGCGCGACACCGCTTCATCGTCAGCACGCTCAGCACCGACGGCGTACTAAGCTGGTCGAACGAGACGACGACCAGCGCCTTCGCCGAGACGACGGGCAAACTTTTGTCGGCTGGCGAGACCGAGGTCCTCGATATCAATGGTGATGGCTTCGCCGACATGTACGACGCCAAGAACAGGACGGTCTTCGTCAACGAGGGGCTCGGCGACTGGACCGCAATCGGCCAGCTGGGCGACGGCGCCCCTGGACTCGGCGATCAACTCGCGGGTGACTTCGACGTCGAGGACGGAGACCTCGGCACGACCCGCTTCGTGGACCTCGATAACGATAAGCGGATCGATGTCCTGACCAGCACCGCGACGTCGACGACCGCCTTCCGAAACGACGCCGTCCTCGGTTTCGTGAGCTATTCCGGCGTTCAACAGATCGGACACGGCTTCTTCGCGGATGACCTCGAGCTCGCCGACATCAACGGGGACGGGCTCTTGGACCCCGTCGTCCGGGGGGCCGACCAGCTTCAATATCGGTTGAACCTCGGCTGGGGCCGCTGGTCCGACTGGAAGTCCGTCACTTGGAGCGCCAACAACGCGCCCTACACGCCAGCCGAGCGCAACACGGTCGCGGAGCTCGAAGACATAAACGGTGACGGGCTCGCCGATGTCGTCGTCGTCAACAGCGGCGAGGTTCGCTACGCCCTTAGCCGAAACGGCAGCGAGTTTCTGGCGCCAGTGCGCATCACGTCGGCCGGCGGCCGTTCGGTCCCGACGCGGACCGGCAAGACGGTCTTGTTCGCGGACATGAACGGAAACGGCTCGTCCGACATCGTCTGGATCGACGCCTCGGGCAATACCACCGTCCTCGAGCTCTTTCCGCTACGACCTAACCTCCTGACTCGCATCGACAATGGCATCGGCGCCGTGACGGACATCACCTATGGCACAACCATCGAGCACTGCGTCCGCGACGCGGCCGAAGGCTCGGCCTACGCGTGGAGCTACCCCAGCCCGACGCCGTCAAACGTCGTCGACCGCAGCGACAGCTGGGAGCGGCTTAACCAGGTCCACGACGTCACCGACTTCCGCTACCACGACTCGTTCTACGACGGGCGCGTCAAGCAATTTCGCGGCTTCGCGACGGTCGAGACGATCAACGCGGGCGACGCGAACGCCGAGGTTGGGCGCGAGATCGAGACTTATGACGTCGGCATCACCGATCCCTACCGCGACGGGGTGAAGCTCAGCGTGATGACCTTTAGTGCGGACCGCGAGATCTCGGTGATGGCGTCCACGTTCGAGGACTGTCCCATCGCCGACGTCGACGACATCCCTGTGGCTCAGCTGACGGCCCCTATCCGCTACGTGTGCCAGACCCGCGAGGTGAAGACCGTCAAAGAGGGCGCCGCTGCCTCCGAGTGGGTCACGACCGAGAAGTCCTGGGAGCGCGACGGCTACGGCAACGTGACACGCGAGATAGCGCACGGCGTGACCTCGCGGGGCGGCGCGGGCTGCGGCGAGTGCAGCCTCCGCGCGGGCGAGACTGGGGCCCCGTGCGACAGTGGCGCCGGTCAGTGCATCGGCGACGAGCTCTACACCGAGACCTCGTTCATCGCGCCGGGAACAGCCACAGACGGGCTCTGGCTCGTCGACGCGCCGATCCGCGAGATGCAGTACGCGGACCCGGCTAACCGCGCCAGCGCCCGCGAGATGGTCTACGGGTACGATGGTGAGACCCCGTTCGTGCCGCTCTCCGAGGGACAGTTAACCCTCGGCCTCCCCACCGAGATCCGAGCTCGCTTGGCAGACGGCGCCGGCGCCGACGCATTCGTGACCCAGGCCCGTATGCGCTACGACAGCGACGGCAACCTCGCCGAGAGGATAGGCCCCCGCGGGCAGAGCGACGGCACCGAGGACCACCAGCAGTGGTTTTACGACGGCGTCGGCCTCAAGAACGTCCGCGCATCGCTGGGGCTGCTCGACGCCGACGGCGCCCCCTATGCCATTCAGAACGTCTACGGCTACGAGCCGCGGTTTCAGCAGATCGCCGCGGCCAGCAACGACATACTCGTGCGCGGGACCGAGCAGCTGACGCCCCAGGTCGACAGCTTCGCCTTCTACGACGAGTTCGGCCGACTGAAAGCCAAAGCGATGGCGGGCGACACGGCCGCCACGCCGACCCTCGAGTACACCTATGACCTCGGATCCACGGCGCGCCCCTACAGCCGCATCCTGACGCACGAGCGCGTCGTCGCTGGAGGTCCCCTTGGACGCGAGTCGGTCGCGTGTCTCGACGGCTTCGGGCGCGCGTTTCAGGCCCGGACGCAGGTCGGCGACGGCGAATATTTGGTCAACGGGTTCTCGGTCTTCAACGGCGCTGGCCAACCCGTCCGCACCTATAACGCCTACACAGGGACGTCCGGCGCGTGCGATCTGACCCCGCCGGCGGGCGTGCCTTTCAAGGAGTACCGCTACGACGGCACAGGTCGCGTCATCGAGCTGGTCCTGCCGGACGGTGAAATTTATGGGGCGCCGTCAGCCGTCCGCACGCGCTATCTGCCCTTAGGCATCGAAGAATCCGGGCCCGACGACAACGACCCGAGCAGCCCCAACGCGAACACCCCGGGGCGCACCTTCTACGACGGACTCGAGCGCGTCGTGCGCGTAGAGCGCCTCTTGACGGCCGGCGGCCCGCCCCTCGTCGATACATTGTTCTACGCCGAGCATGGCGACGGGATCGCGCGTCACGTGGACCCCGCCGGAAACGAGAAGATCCAAACCTACGACCGCCTCGGGCGCATCATCAGCGTCGACGACCCCGACCGTGGTACCATCACCTACGAGCGCGACGCCGACGGACTCATCGTGCGCCAGACCGACGCCCGCGGGTCGTCTATCCGCCGCGAATTCGACGCCCGCGGGCGCCTGACCAGCATCTGGGACGAGGCCAAGCCCGAAGAGACCCGCGCGACCTTCCAATACGATTTCGCGGCTGGCTGCCCAAACAACGCGTGCACCCACACGGCAGGCCTGCTCGCCGGGGCCAGGTACCCCTTGAATGGCGGCCCGGGCGAGCAGTGGTTCGGCTATGACATCCGCGGACAAGGCACCTGGCACGGCCACACGATCGACGGTCACCTGTTCGAGGTCACGTCGACCTTCGACAACGCCGGGGACGTCCTGACCGCGGGCTACCCCGGGGGGCTCGGCGTCGCGTTTGAATACGACGCCGGCGGCCGCCTAGCGCGGGTCCCGGGCATCGTCGAGGCCGTGCACTACGCCCCCGGCGGCGAGCTAAGAGGCCTCGACTATGCCAACGGCACGTCCGCGGCCTGGACCCACGACGCCGTCCAGAGGCCCGCGACCCTCGCCATTACGGACGGCGCCGGGGCTGCCGTCGCGGCGTACGGCTACACGTGGGATCGCGTCAATAACGCCAAGGCTATTGCCGACACGGCCAACCACCCCGCCGTGCCCTCCGGGGCCGGCGAATACACCTACGACGCCATGCAGCGACTCGTCAGCGCAAAGCTACCTACGCCGCAGGGCGGGGCTACCGAGCAGACCGACTATCGCTATGACAACCTCGATAACCTCCTGTCGCGGACGTCGGATGCCCCCGTCGCCGGCACGGTCGCCTATTTCGGCGACCTCAGCTACGGCGCCGCCGCCGGGCCACGCGCCGTCACCGGTCTTGGGGATGACACCTATAAGTACGACGCGGCCGGGAACCTCACATCCCGCGGCGACGACTCCCTTGATTGGGACTTCCTCGGCCGCCTGACGCGCGTCACGATGAAGGGCGGGACCACGGTCGAGTTCGACTATGGCGTGTCGTCCGAGCGCGTCGCGAGGCGTCACGGCGGCCGCTCCGAGCTCTACGTTACCTCGGACTTCGAGGTCCGTGATGGGGTCGCGGTCCTCAACGTCACCGCGCTCGGCCAGTCCATTGCGACGGTCGAGTCCGCCGCCATCGCCGCGTCGCTGCTGTCCGACCTCGCGCCCGCGACAGTCAGCGGTGGGGTCGTGACCTCCGCCCCTGATGGCGTCATCACCGCAGCCGACGGCTGGCTCGCGGCGGCCGTCGACAGCGGCGCGCTCTCACTCGCCGAGGGCACGGCATCCGACGCAGAGGCCCTCTTCGCGTCCAGCGCCCGGCGGCTCCTCGTCGAGGCCGGGGACACGACCTGGCTGCACACGAATCACCAAGGGACCGTCGTCGCCACGTCCGACGACGAGGGCGCGGTCATCGAGGGTTCTTCCTACTACCCCTTCGGCGCAAACCGCGGGGGCCGCGCGGACTCCGACGAGGCCGCTTATGCGGGTAAGCCGGTGGACGCTGACACGGGCCTCACCTACTTCGGCGCCCGCTACCTCGACAACCACAGCGGTCGCTGGACATCGCCGGACCCTGCCTTCGCGAACCTTGAGGACGACGGCATCGAGCGACTACGCGAGGCGTCCTGCTCATACGCTTATGGCCTCAATAATCCCGTCTCGTTTGTCGACCCGGACGGTAACATCGTCGTCCTCGCGGTCGTGGTGGGCGCGTTGGGTGCGACGGGTGGAGCTGCGGCCGCCGCCGCGGGCAAGGCCGCTGGGATCGCGATCATCCAGGCCGCGCGGACCCGCCTCATCGCTCGGCTGCCGGTGGACAGCCCGCGACGAATCGCGCTTGAGATCAATCGGGATACGCAGGAATCGACGCGGAAAGTCGAGATCGCGTCAGCGGCCGTCGTTGGCGGCATCACCGGCGCGGTCTCGCTCGGGCTTGGTGGCGTGGCCTCGGGCGTCTCTTCGATTGTAAGCTCGAGCATTCGAGCAGGGTTCGCGCGGGTCGGTTGGAACCCGGATGGGAAGGGCGTACGAGTCTTCGCGTCGCTCGTGGGCTACGTCGCTGGCGGGCTCGCGACAGGTGGCGTGGGCTTCCTTACTGAGACAGCCGCCAGCATCGCCTCCGCTTTCACCGGCGGCACGAGTTTTGGGCAGAAAATAGCGCGCGTCGGCTCGGCGATCGTCGAGGTCTTGGGCGGCACCCCCGGCGTGGGTGGCGTCACCAATAAGGTGGGCATCGGTATCAAACTCGGCACGATGGTCCATTCGGTGCGAGTCTGGATGAAGAAGACGGCCGCGCACCCAAGCAACGTCGCCAAGCTCAAGACCCAGAAAGCCAAGTCCGCCAAGGCTAACGTCAAGTCCAAAGCTCCCGCCGCGAAGGCTGGAAAGGCGGCGAAGAAATGAACGTGATCAAACTAATTCGCCGTATCTCGCATCTGTTCGCCGGCCCCATCCTGGCCCTCGCTCTCGTCCTAAGCCCCATCGGTTGCGGCGACGGGGCCGGCACCGGCAAGACGCCGCCCCCAACCGAGTGCACCGCGGGCGCGCAGCTCTGTCCGTGCAGCGCCGGGGGTGGATGCACCTCAGGCCTCGCCTGTGAAGCCAACATCTGCCGCCCCGCCGGGTCCTCGGTGCTGTCGGTCGCCGATGCCGCTGTCCGCGCCTGCGACGTGCTCCTGACCCTGCCGGACGCCACCGAGGCCTCCTCGGTCTATGAGGCCGGCTCGATGGGTGCACACGTCCAGCGAGGCTCGAAGGTCGGTCTGTCCTTCGGGCGCCGGACCGACAGCGCTTTTGGCGCCGGCGCCGCAAGCATCTCAAGCGGCAACGGCGCGCCTCGTGTCGAGTCCACCGTCTGTTACGACCGCGCTGGCAAAGCACTGCCGGGCGCTACCGTCGAGGTGCGCTGATGCGCTCCTTCCGCACACCGGCCACATCAGAGTCCCGCGCCCACAGCTCAGGCCAACGCACTCGGAGCCCCTCCATGACGACCACACCTTCGCTCGACACAACACCGTCATGGCCCATCCGAGGCCGCTTCGGGGCCGTCGCCCTGCCCCTCGTCGCGCTCGCGATGCTCTCTGCGTGCGGCGACGACGCCAGCCCGACCGGCGACACGTTTGACACGCTCGGCGACAGCTCCCGCGACGCGTCCTGTACTGTCGGCGACCGCCTCTGCAGCTGCCTTCCCGGTGATACCTGCAACGATGACGCCCTCTTCGGTGCGTTGGAATGCCAAGCGGGCACCTGCGTCGTACCCGGCGTCGTCAACTGCCCCGCCGGCTCCGACGGCTGCGCGTGCCAGGCGGGCGGCAGCTGCGAGGGCGGCCTCGTCTGCACGTCCGGCCGCTGCGGAACCTGCGCTCCGGGCAGCCTCGGCTGCGAGTGTGACAGCGGGGACGGCTGCGGAAACGGGCTCCTTTGCCTGTCGGGCGAATGCGCGGTCGATCCCGACTACTGGCCCTGCTACACACCCTGCGAGGCCGGCGTCACTGACTCGATCACCGGCGAGCGGCGCTCATGCCCGGCCGACCAGCTCATGGCGGGCTGCCTCTCGCCGCGGACCTGCCGCTCTGGTTCGTGCCTGATGCCCGACGACGAGCCGCCCCGCTGCGACTACGACGCGGCCTGCGTCGACTTTCAGGCCTGCATCGCGGGTCGGTGCCTGTCGACCTGCGAGAGCGCAGCTGAATGCGGCGCCGGCCAGACCTGCTTCCGCAAGGTTTGCCGCGATCTATGTGACACGACCAGCGCCTGCCCGGATGGCTACCAATGCAGCCTCTTCGACGGCGAATCCGGCGTCTGTAAGGCGACCGGGAAGGCCGGCAGCTTCCAGCAGACCGAGGTCATCGACGAGCTGGACATCAGCGTCCCGGCCGTCGAGTTCTCCAACTCCCGCACCGCCGGCAGCTTCATCGTGACCAACTACGGCGACCGGCGCCAGACACTCACGATTCGCAAGATCGAGGAGCGCGTCATCGGTGATGACGGCGCCCTGCCCCCGCTCATCGACCGGGCCGACGACGGCTGTTTTGTTGGAAACGAGTGCAAGCCCTTCACCGAGCTCGGCAACGCCTTCCCCTGCGCCCAGACCTGTGACATTCCGTGCGCCTCGGGGAACGACTGTCCATTGGCCTGGCTCGAGCTGGGGGCGTTCGTGGTCCTGGATGACGACCCGGGCGAGGTTGAAGTCGGCGAGACCTGCGGCGCGCCCGGCGAGTGCATCAGCGGCGTCTGCAAGGCCGGCGTTTGCAAGGCCGCTATTGCGGACGGCGAGTCCTGTGGCAGCGCCGCCGAGTGCGCGAGCGGTGTCTGCAACGGGTCCATCTGTCGGGCTTCACGCTGCGACGACGCGGTGCGCAACGCCGGCGAGCTCGGCGTCGACTGCGGCGGACCCTGCTCAAAGTTCTGTGGCACAACGTCTCGGATGAAAGAACTCACCGACGTCGGTGTCGAGCCCGGCGGCTCGGTCGTCATCGGCTTCGGCGGGGCGAGCGGTGGGCCAAGCTCAGCGTGGACAGGCGCCGTGGAGGTCGTCGCGAAGGGCGTCAAGACGCCGCTCGTGACCTTGTCCTATCGCGAGAAGCCCGAGGGGCGCTGGGCCGGGGAGATCCACTACTTTTCGACCTTCGGACATGTGCTGCTCAATGAATGGCGTGATGAGCTGGCTGGCCTCCAGCCGGGCCAGGTGCCGACGCGCCAGGTCGGCAACGCGCTGCTCCAGGTCTGGAGCGCGTTCCGCTCGGGGGCTATCCCGTGGAGCAGCATGGAGGCCGCCCTGCGCGCGACCGACAGCGGGTCATGGGACTGGGCAAGCACGAGGAAGGCCTGCGACGAGCTCGGCGGCGCGGACGCCTGCTACCTATGGGACGCCGCTCGCGACGGCGTCGTCGAGTATTCCAGCGACAGCAACACCTACCCCGTCCCGACGGGCGTCATCAATCTACCGATGGCGATGAACCTCCGCCTCGACGACACGGCCGGCGCCGCGGGCCGGACCCTCGCCGGCCGCATCGAGACCTCCGAGGCGCTGCAATACGCCGGCAACCCCACGGTCAAGCTGGAGTTCGCCGCCGATCCCGTTAATTGCCAGGTCGACCTTCAGGGCTCCTGCGCTGTCTTCCTGAGCGCCTTCGAGGCCGACATCGCGGTCGGTGGACGGTTCTACCCCGAACCCGCCGAGACGACGTGCAAGTCCTCACTTTGTGGGGGAAACGGATGTGATTTATCTCGGAAGGCCGATGCCGTCGGATACGAGATGACCGAGACCCCTTGGCTCGTGCCGGGTTTTGAAAAACATACCTCGCAAGACGCCACTGGTCGCCAAGTCGTCCGCGAGTGCCGCGACACCCTCACGCCCTACGGTTCCGACCCGCTTACCAAGGTCATCAACGACAGCCTCGCGCGCTCGAACCCCATCCCCGACGCGTTTCGGATGATACGCCAGGTTCGGCTCCTTGACGGCGTGCTGCTCGATCAGAGGCGCCTCGTCGTCTTCTTCGAGGAGACGTTCGACTCCATCAGGACCCGCGTATCCGGCTATGGTTATATGGTGCTCCAACGTACGCCAGCCGACCTCGACCCGGCCGACGCCGACGGCAACGGCGTGCCCGACGTCTACCAAGGCGCGACCGTTGGCGCAGACGCGCAATACTGGTCCCCCGGCCTTCCTGGTTGCTCGGCGGCCCTCGTGCAGCGGGCCAACGCGTCGGGCACTGTCGACGCGTTCGTCCAGGGTCAGCTCAATACCCACATCAACCGCCCTGGCGGGGCCGGCCCGGTGATCGACCAGAGCTCGACAGAGGTCGTGCATTACCTCTGCCACGAGACCGGTGTGTTCGATCTCGGGCCCGAAGGCGACATCCCCTGCCCGCCAAGCAGCGCGGTCACATATTTCACCTTGAGGGCGAGCGCCTTCATCGATCCGGCGTCGAACAGCTGCAACCCGGACTGGCCCTATACATACGTCCAGGGCGTGTCCTGGAGCCCGGGCGACACCAAGGTCGCAGATATCGGTGGCGGCGTCGACGATACCGCCGGCACGGTCGCGCTGGTCGAGGTGCCGGGGCTCAGCTACGTCGTCGATCCAAGCCAGGTCGGCACCTGTGCGGGCGTACTCGAAGGCTGGAAGGCCGGAGTGAATGGGTCGAACCCGAAGCTGGTCCAACTCAATCCGCCTTACCGCTGTACCGGTGGCGAGGACTATTGCGACGTCCCGGGCGAAGGTGACTCGGATCTCCGGGCCGGCAAACAGTTCTACGCGAAACCCACCAACAACAGCCTGGCGCCGCCGGTCTCCATGCGAAACGCGGTCGCGGACGCCTTCCGTTACAAGACGCGGTTTCGAAACCGGCAGGGAAGCTCGGTCGGATTCACGCCCGAGATCTGCGTGCCTGGCTCAGACCAGATCCCTTATTGCTATTCCCCCGAAGGGATCGAAGATCTGATGGACCGCGCCGATTGCTTGCTGGCCATCTGGAGATCTGAGAACTACGATCAGCTAAACATAAGTACGAAGGCGGACCTCAACGAATATCTACGAGCGCACTTCGCTTACGAAGAAGGGCCGGGCCTCCCCCCCCTAATCAAGGACGGCTTCGAGCGGAACTTCGCGGAGCTCACGATCATGCTCGGCGATGAATCCTTCGCACAGGCCTCCGCGTCGCGCTTCGACCTCGCAGGGATGCAAGGCGCGTCGTTCGAGGGCGATCTCTTTGAAGTCGGCGGCGAGTCCCCGTCCGGGATCGCGGGCTTCGAGCTCTATCTCCTGCATCAGGCCGCCCAGTATTATCGGCTGTCTCTCGACCGCTTCTACCGCCTCGCGATAGTCCTCTGGCAAGCGCTGCCGCAGCCCAATGACCCGACGCCGGGCAAGCGCTTCTTCGACGACCTCGTCGTGACACGCTACATTGAAAAGGTCGTCCACGCGTCGACCCAGCATTCCCGCACCTGGAGCGCCATCGCCACGCGCTATCAGGCCCTCGCCGCGCCCGATCTCGCGCGCCGCGTCATCGAGCGAGCCTACACAGCCAGCTACCTCGAATCAGTCATGCTGTCCGGCCTGATGGATGACGCCATCGAGAAGGTCGCCAGCAACAAACGCGCCGCGATCCGTCGGTCTCTTGAGGGCTCAATGCGACGCTATGCGCAGGCGATGGTCGATATGCGCGAGACCTACCAACAGATCACGGACGACAAGACCTTCCTGGGGATTCCGCCGGACTTTATCCCGCTGCCGACCCTGCAGGGCCTGCTCGACAACGCCTTCGAGGTCATCTACGGCCGGGCGGAGTCTAAGCTGGCGCTGGCCCGTGCCCGCGAGGACCTCGCCCTTGAGAGCAACCGCTCGTTCAACACCGACGCGGCGTCCTTTCAATCGGAGATGGTAAAGATCCGGGAGACCTACAACGAAAAGCTCGGCGCCATCTGCGGCACCTTCGTGACAGCCGCGCCGGACCGGCAGGTCTATCCGGCGATTGAGAGATACGCCGAGCTCAACCCGGCTGCCCGTCAGGTCGGCTCGCCTTGTGGTTTGCTTGGTAACGGCGATCTCTACGAGGCGGTGCTCGAGACCCAGATCGCGGTCCAGGGCGTCGAGCTCGTAAGAACTCAGATGGCTACACTGCTTGAGCAGGTAGACATCAAGGTCGATGCAGCCAAAGAGAGCTGCCGCATCATTCAGGACGCGGGCGACTTCAAATACAAGGTGCAGGGCAGGATCGACACGTTGCAACGCAACACCGAGGTCATCCAGAACGACATCGCCTGGGCCGACCGCACCATCGGGGTGGCCGCGACCGAGGCCGGCTTCATCTCGGGCGCCGGCGCCGGTATCGGCTCGGCCGCGACCGCGACCGCCGGTGCGGCTTACTACAGCGGATTCACCATCTTGCTCGCGATGGAGATCGCCGACGGTGACGCGGACCTGCAACAGGCCAGGGACGACATCGCGAAATACAATCGGGACCTCGCGCGGTGGGATGTCGACAATGACTGCGCGCAGACGGTGGCCGCGGTCAACGCCGAGACGGCTGTCCTGATGCTGTCACTTAAAGAGAAACACGTCGACGCGCGGCGGGCTTTCAACCAGGTCAAGCTCGCCGCCGCGAAGGTCGAGCAGCTTCGCAACGAGGGGCGCCGCCTCGAGCTTGAGCAAACAGAGAACGTCGAGCTCGCGACAAATATCGCGGCCGCACGAACCGACCCGAACGTGCGCATCTACCGCAACGACGCCATCATTAACGCCGAGGTCGCCTTCGAGGACGCCATGCGCGAGGCCTATCGCGCGACGCGAGTGTACGAATATTACACCAGCCAGAGCTATGCTCGCAGCGGCGAGCTCTACCTCATCCGGATGATCGCCCGCGGGCAATATAACCTAGAGAATTATATGTCTGGTCTACAGAACGCGTTCTACGAGTTCGAGCAAAACTACGGCCAGCCCGATCTGCGCGTCCAGGTCCTGTCCATGCGCGAGGACATCCTGAACGTGCCGCGTCTCAATACCGATGGCCGTGCCTTCACAGACGAGGAGCGTATCGCCGCGATGCGCAAGGCCTTCGCCGATCCCGAACAATTCGACCGCTACGGCTATCTGACCTTCCCGTTCAGCACCAATTTCGATCCTCTCTCGCCACTGACACGCAACCACAAGATCCGCTACATTGAGGTGCAGTTCGAAGGGAGCGGCTTTGGAGACGCCGTCGGGCGCGTCTATCTGCGGCAGAACGGCACGGGCGTCCTGCGTGGCGTCGAAAACGACAAGCAATTCTTTCGGTTGCCGGCCAGCACGACCGTCGTCAATGCCTTCTTCAGCGCCAGCGACAAGCAGACCTATGACCGCGACATCTACCAGGCCAAGCGGTTCCACGACCGACCGCTCGTAAACACGGGCTGGGAGCTGGTCATCAATCAGCGCGATGAGCAGGTCAATCAGGACATCAACCTACAGGCCCTGACCGACATCAAGGTCTACCTTTATTACACCGACTTCACGATCTTCTAAGGAGCCCCCGACATGAAAATGACCTCCAGACCCATGGGCGTAAGGGCACTACTGACCAGCCTGACCGCCTTCTGCGTCGTGCTCGGCGCCGGTTGTGATGACGAGACCAAGAACGAAGACGACGCCTCGGACACGACGGACGACGGCGAGGGTGATGACAGCGACTCAGGTACCGTCATCGTGGTACCCCCCGACACAGTGACCTCTCAGGATACGGGGGAACCCGACGATGTTGAGTTCGGGACCGACATCGACCTCACCGACGACGCGTTCGTTGGCCAGGACACGGTCGCTCCGACCGACACAACCGGCCCGACCGACACGGTCAGCCCGAACGATACCAACGATACGACCGTCTCCACTGACACAACCGGCGAAGACACCTCCAACCCGGGCGTCTGCCCGGCAGGAAGCGCGTGGTACGAGTTCGAGGGGCGCTGCAAACAGTGCCGGCCCTGTGTCAACGAAGGGGAGACGGGGGCGACACTACCCAACACCCAGCTCAACAGCGGCTCTTGCATCTGCGAGACGCTGCCGGGTTATTACACCGAGGCCGGCCTCAACCTGGTCCCGCGCCTGTGCGACGCCGACGACGACGGCTGGGTGCGCGAGCCGGCTTTCAAGGCCATGCAAAACCCGGACCCGGGCATCCAGAGCAACGCACGATGCGAGCTCCACATGATCAACGGTGTCACCCTGCGCAACGAGTGGGGCGAAGATAAGGACCTCGACTTGACGGACATCGGGATCGCGCCGGGTGATCTATTACCTCTCGTCGAGCCGGTCGCGCTTGACGACGCCGACGAGCTCGCGCGCCAGTCCGCGCAGGACTTTCCCGCCTTCGGGATCGCGCTGACGACCGCCATGCTGAACCCGCTGACGAAGGCTTGCGTCACCGAGAACGCCGACTTCAACTTCAACGGTCTGCCCGACCTCCAAGAGGGTCAGACAGACGCGACGCCGCTGCCCGACCCCAGCGGAAACCGCGCGTATCTGCGCCCCTTCAAGCGCCTCGCCTACTTCATCGAGCTTCACTCCAGCTACTATCGCCCGCCAGGCGGCGGGGTCGGACCGGGGACCCTCATCATTCAAGAGCACTCGCGCTGCGGTACCGGCCCGGGTGGGGTACCCTTGGCCTACCCTGACGGGACGCACGCTTGGTCGAGCAGCTGCACACGCCGGCGCGACGCGACGTTCGACATCACCCTGTCCGCGGCCAGCCACGACTTCGCCGAATGGGGCTGCGACCGCCAGTCGGGCACCTGCCCGGTCCCGGACTTCACCGGGCGCTTCGTCGAGTCGAGCTATGGCCCGGTCTGGCAACATGGCCTTTGCGAGCGCACCGAGGACTCCATCGTCGGAATGTGCGCCGCTGACCCCGCCGCGGATTTCTGCCCGTGCGTCCCGGACGGAAACGGCGGGTGCGCCGCCCGGCCGGCGCGCTCTTCGTGGCACGGCATGATGCACGCCAGCCAGTTCAAGTGCGTCAAAGTTGTGACCACGGTCAGCACGTCCAATAACGCCCCCCAGTGGCGCGCGGACCGGTTCGACCCGAACGGCATCAACACCGACCGATGGTCGAGCTGCACCGCGGGTGGCGTCACCTGGCCCGCACCCGGCGCGCCCGTGGGCGTCGCGAATCCGGCGCACGCGACCATCACCTGCGCTTCGGGCGAGCCCCCAGCGCCCGGCAGCGCTGGGTCCGTCGGGTGGGCCCTGGCGTGGGACGTGGTCGAAAAAGACGCCAGCGGCGCAGCGGCCAATGGCTTCGTGCGCGGTTGCATGAACGAGGCCCTCGAGTGGGACAACGGCGAAGAAGGCAACGACGGTTACGCCGGCCTCTGCCCCGGCAAGTCCGACGACCTCAATTTCTTTAATGACGGCGCCGCCGCCGACCGCCGTGATGGCCAGTTCGGGCGTCTCTTTTGCAGCTGCGGCACGCTGAGGGGCGGCACCGACTGCAGCGTGCCTTGTGTGGGCGGGGCCATCTTCCGCCACGGCGCGTTCAAGTCCCTGCCCCAGTGCGACCCCACCACCGGCTACTGCGAGGCCCATCCCGATGACGGTCGTCCCAGGGGCACGTGGCTCTGCGCGGCCCCGGCGGCCACGACCTGGACCGAGGCGGGGCGCACCTCCTTTGACGGTGTCTCGGCGACCGAGGGGCAGATCCAGCTCATCGGCGGCGTCCCGGGCGACCGCGCGCCTCTCGGGCCGAACATCCTTGAGGGCGTCGGCTCCGGGAACACCTGGACCGTCGTCCCCTAACCGGCCCGTATTCCAAGCAGACCACTTGCATCAACCGGCTTAAAATCATTAGCAATACCTACCTAACCATCTCAGGCTCCGGAGAATCACCATGATAAACCTCATTCGACGCCCCGCCGGACTCGCCGCCGGCATCATCATTGGCGCCGGCCTCGCGGTCACATTCAAAGCCATCGGTTGGCCTTCAACCGAGCTCGCGAACACCTCCAGCGGCACCTTTGCGGCCGCCTTCACCATCCCCTACCAAGGCAACCTCCTCGTCGACGGCCAGCGGCTCAACGCCATCCGCGGGGTCCGCGTCGGCGTCTTCACCGGCGCGCCCAGCGCTCAAGCGACGACAAGCACGGCGGCCTATACCGAGACGCACGGCGCGGTGTCGGTCAACCAGGGCCGCTTCGCCATCGAGATCGGGACGGGCGTCCCCTCGGTCACCAACGCGACCCTCGACAGCAAGGCCACGCCGGGCAAGCCCCTCTTTCTAAAGCTCGCGGTCCAGGACGCCAGCGGCGCGTGGCTCGAGCTCGGCGGCGCCCAGGAGATCCAGGGTGTGCCTTTTGCCTATTCATCCCGCGCCGCCGACAAGCTCGAGGTCGCCAACGGCGCGATCCTGCGTGGCCCCGCGAATAACTCGGCCACAGGTGCCGCCCCGCTCCGCATCGAGGACGGAAACGGCGAGAAACTCGTCATGGACGGTAACGCCATCGAGGCTACAGAGGGCACCCTCCACCTCAACTATTGGAATAAACATGACGTCATTGCCTATGGCCACTTTTCTGCGAGGGGCAACACGACGCTCGGTGGCGCGTCCACATATACCACCACGGTCTCCGGCCTCCTGACGGCCAGCGCAGGGGCTCGTGTGACCGGGACGGCAATCACTGGGGCCGCGATAGGAGGTGCTGTGGTGGTGGCCGATTCCAATGGAAGTGGGCCTATGCGCCTCGACGGCAACCGAATTGAGGTCGAAGGAGAGCGACTGCTCCTGAACTATTATAACAAGACGGGCGTCGAAATTAACGGCCCCACCATCGCTAGCGACTCGCGCGGCGTTCTGACAATTAAGGACGGGAACTACAGCATGCATATCGATGGAGACGACATTAATGCACCCTCCGGCTTGGAGCTTCAGAGTTGGAGTAAAGCGAAAACCAGAGTGCACGGCAGCCTCGAGGTCAAGGGAGATCTGTTTATCAAAACCCGAGACTTCAACGTCAACGCGGGTGGTAATCTGGTCCCCGAGGCCTATCAGGTGAATGCCGTAAGCGGCGACCTGTGCAACGTCGGCGAGATACTCATCGGTCGGTCTAACGACCAAGGCGATTCGCTCTGCTTCTGCCAACAATACGATGGGGCATCGCGACTGACCAACAGACGCTTCGTGTGCATCAACCCGTAAGATGGCCGCAGGTCGCGTGCGTTGCCGGACCTACAGCCATGACGGCGAGTACTTTTTTGGCAGTCCACCAAGCGCCCCATAATGGGACGATGCTCGGTTGGCTGCCATTTATGTCTCAACCCCGTCGTGCCCGCGCTGTCGGCCGCGCGATGCTTCGCGTCCCCGCGGGTTTAACGCGGTTCCCCGGCGGGGGGACTGCGTTCCGTCCCCGCCAATCTAACTCGGCGAGAGGCGGGTCAGAAACGGCGACTGGCGTGAATAGCAAAAACAGGCTGGGGCACGCTGACATCGCGGGGTGTACTGCGCCTAGCCGTGAAGCCCGCGCAGGCACCTCAGAGCGCGACGACCATCACCCCATCACCGTCGTTGGCGGCGTTTCGCATAAAGGTCATCAGCCCCTGAATCACCGCGAGCAGCCACTCCTTGTGCTCGTCGGCCAGCTCGGCCCCGTCGCCGCTCGCGATACCCTACCTGCATGACGCCAGCACCTACGTCGGGCCGCCGTTTCTCGAACCAAGGCGTCAAGTCCGCCGTCGCGAGGTCCCCCGTTCAGGAAATGCCGTCACGGGCCCCGCCTTGGTGATGGTGTTCTGCAGGTTCAGCTTCCCTGTATTAGCCCAGTCGAATCATGACTCCATCCGTTCCGTGGTAAGGAACCCTCAGGAGGAGTTAGATATGAGCAAGAAAACCCATACTCGTCGGACCCACAGCGTAGAACAGAAAGCAGTCA
>Ga0105050_10003072_pt1 | contig 23449 bp, 19 predicted proteins | sample FRY01_FD_78088 | JGI IMG/M metagenome (GOLD analysis project Ga0105050, IMG submission 78088) | Freshwater microbial communities from Lake Fryxell liftoff mats and glacier meltwater in Antarctica - FRY-01 | ecosystem: Environmental > Aquatic > Freshwater > Ice > Glacier meltwater ...
TCAAGCGTGTAACGCGCCCTCAATCCGTCCTTCATTACATTCACCCCTCTGCTGATATGGTCCTATCAGCCAAGGGAGACGTTCGGCAGGGGCAAGCTCAATGGATCGCCTGAAGTCGTTCGTAACGGAGCCAACGGTGACGACTGAACAGAAAAACCAACCACGCCGTACTATAAAGTCCTTCCATCGTTTCTTTGCGTCCAGCAACCATGCGCACTTCGCACAAGTAGATGCTGACGACCGGCGGTTTGTATTCCTGAAGGTATCCAGTGCACGCCAAGGCGACTTGCCCTATTGGGAGAAAGTGCACGCGGCAGTGAACAACCCTTCCGTGATTGCAGCTGCGGTTTTCGATCTGCTTAGCATCGACCTATCAGGCTTTAACGTTCGCCAACGGCCTAAAACAAAGGCGCATTTGGATCAGAAGCTGCGTTCACTCTCGGGGTTTGACCGGTACTGGTATGAAGTTTTGCAGACTGGAGGTTTTTTTCCCGGAACAACCCTTGAGCCTATTACTCCTTGGAGTGATCCGAAGTTCGAACCTACAAATTCAACATTACAGCGCGGATTGGAAGAGTATCAGCGTGGTCAGCGTCAATTCGCAGCGCCGCAGCAACGGGATATCCACGACGGAATAAAGCGCCTTTGCCCGTCCGCAAAGCCGTGCCGCCAAAAAGTCGGCTGTGCCCAAGCACGTGGCTACATGTTGCCATCGATTGCCACCGCAAGGCAGGAATTCGACCTCGCAATGGGTGGTGCAGTGACGTGGGAGGACTGATCGCACGATTTTGAGCCTGTCTGCTGGCAATATTGCCACCCGTTGCCACCAGTGGTGGCAACAAAAAGCCTCGCCTTTGCTTGAGTGTGGGGCGAGTTGCCACTGTTGCCACCCTTTTTATAAAAATAAAAAAATAGGAATACAGACACCATACCTCATGACTTGTCATTTTAGGTGGCAACGGTGGCAAGCCACCTCACAAGCACACGCTTTCGATGAGGTAACCGCTAAATGCCAGCCAGTGCCCGTCTGGCACCCACTGTACCTGAAGCAGGGAGAAGTCTCATGAACAGCTACCAGTTAAATTGCCCACCTTGCACCATCACCATTAAGGGGTTTGACCCCAGTGGAGCCATCATTCGGCATCGCCGCCGCCTTCAACCTCATAATGGACCGACGGTGGCACTTACTGTCGCCTATCCCCTTGATGACCCAAAAACCTTTAACATACCCGTCGGACTCCAAGGACTGGCGCTTCGCAAAAAGGTCGCGTCGTATGGCGCACTACTCACACACGCCCAGGGTAGGGAACTGACCGACCTCATTTATCAATTTGCGGAATATGTAGTTAATAATCACGGTTTTTCCAAGCCCTATCGGGTCAGCGCTGATTTAGTTGACCAGCTTGATAGCTGGGACTGATCGGCCTGTGCTTCCAAATGTGCGGTCAGGTAAAGCGAAGCGCTGCACAGCGAAGTGTAAGGCAAGGGAGGCACTCTGTAGAAATTTAGCCGCATGGGGCTGTTCAACATGTCGCTATCATGGCGCGCGACGGCCTTCGGCGATCAAACGTGGCGCAAACCATCCGGGGCATAAACACGGCCAAGAGACTCTTGAAGCGAAGACAGAGAGGAGCGAGCGACTTGCGGAACTTAGGAAGCTAGAGGCACTGTCGTTTGCATTGGGTATTGCATCAGGAGCGAAATGGCGGGGACGAAAGCCGACTACGCCTTCCACTTAAATCTCCAAGCGCCGTTGGGCATGGCTCAAGCTCGGCAAATAAGCCAGTAGGATCAGACGAACGACCTCATGCGAGGGGCAAACCATCCGCAGTATAGGCATGGTCAGGAGACGCTGCGCGCAAAGGCGGAGAGGAGCCACCGGCTGGAGGAACTGAGAGAGCTTGAGACACTGTCATTTGCGTTGGGGATGGCGTCGGGAGCGAAATGGCGGGGACGAAAGCCAAGTACGCCCTCCACTTAGAACCCGAAGCGGTACCGACGAGAACTCAAGCCATCAAACAACCCGATAGGATTGCACGCTGCACTGCTAAATATTAGCACTGGAAACTCCGAATGCGTGCTGATTAAAATCATTCCAACAGATCGACCCGAGCACCCACCTGTTTTAAGCTGACAGATGTGTCAAATTATCTGACAACGGACAACTAACACAAGCCTAATCCAATTTACTCCAAAAGCTTCCATTGTAGAATATGGTGTCGGCTGCCTCCATTTTTCAGCCTTTCCCTCGCGGAGAGGGTTAAGTGGTGAAAACCGTCAAAAATCGCCAATCGGGGTTGATCCGTCCCTACCATATCGGGATTAAGTGACATGGTGACGGCATGCACAATTTCATTCTCTTCAATCCGCCATTGGCCAGCATAGTGAAAATAGCTGTCAAACGCCGAGGCTTTTTGCTCGTCGGTGGCATTGCGTGCATTGGCGACACCAAAGAGAGGCCGGGATGCTTTCGTGATGCTGGCGGTCATTGTGCCGTCAGCTCCATATATGATGAAGCCATGTGCACCTTGTCCGAAAGGCCGCGTTACGTGACCATCGTGATATTCAATCCGCCAATCGATCAGCTGCCACGCACCGATAAAGTTTTCAGGTTTATGCGACATTAGCTTCGCCCATTCTCGGGGCAGGACGGCGGTGCTGCACTATACGGAAACGATTGGCAACGAAGGCCAGGTCCGTAAGGCAGGCGTTACCTGCAGGGTTAAGGCCAGTGACATGATAATCGCTATATGCCGCAGCAAAATTGGCCCACATTCCGCCATGTAAATTGACTGACAGGTTCATGCCGCTTCTCGTATAGTTATCGAGCACGGCATCAATAAATGCTTCGTCAGTTGAATAAAGATACGACGAAATGGCGCCATGCTCCCGTGCCAAAAAACAGGCTTCGTCAACTGCAGTGGCTCCATCGCGAGCTGCGATGATGAAAAGTACTGGTCCAAAATGCTCCTTTGCATAGAGGGCCGCATTACCGCTCGGCAGCGAAACCACCAGCGGCGTCATGGTTCGTGCCTGAGGATAATCAGGGTGGTTATAGGGCAAAGCTTGCCTTAAAATCCGTGCGCCATCGGCTTCGGCAACGCAGTCTGTTAGATGATGAATGATGTCACAGCTTTGCTCGGCCTGCACCGCACCCATGATGCCCGCAGCAATGAGCGGGTCATTTGCTATTCTATCAATAGCCGCCACCAGCGCAGATGCGACATCATCGAAGGATTTATGGCCGCTGGCTGTCTGAATGCCAGCGGCAGATACATAGATATTTTGGGGACTAGTGCACATTTGTGCCGAAAAAAGGCAGGTTGCTCGGGCGATGGCCGTTGCCGTCTTCTCAAGATCCTCACAGCTTTCAAGTACCACGGAGTTAATGCCTGCAGTCTCGGTGAAAAGCTGCTTGCCGGTCACGGTGCGCTCGAGATGTCCGCCGTAGCGCGGGCTGCCGGTGAAATCGATAATCTGCACTGCCGGGTCGTCGATGAAGCGTTGCGCGACGGGCGCATCGAGCGTGTCGACGGCCAACGTGATAAGGTTTGGATCACAGCCATAGTCTGCCAGCACCTTGCGGCATTCGCGCACAGCAATCGCCATGGGTAGAATGGCAATAGGGTGTGGTTTGACGATCACTGGATTGCCGGTGGCAAGGCTGGCGAACATCGCCGGATAGGCATTCCATGTGGGAAAAGACGCGCAGCAAATGACCAGGCCGATTCCACGAGGGACAAGCGTGTACGTCTTTTCGAGCGATACATCTTCCTTGCCAAAGGTTCGATCCCAGCGCGCGGTTGGTGCAACGGCCCGCATCGCTTTTGCGGCATAGGCCAGCGCTTCGACCCCGCGGTCGAGCGCATTGGGGCCACTCCCGCTAAATGCCTGCGTATAGCTTTGCCCAGCGACATGCATCACGCTATGCGCCATTTCAAAGTTGCGACCATAGAGCCTGAGTGCCATTTCAAGGCAAAGCGCAACGCGCACTTCCGGGTCGACTTTGCGCCAACAGGTCATAGCGTCGGTAGCGGCCAAAATCAGCTCCGCAGGTTCGCTTACGGGATAATCGATACCGAGGTGTTTGCGCGTGAAGGGGGAGACTTCCTGTCCGCTCCGCCCAGACATGCCCGGTTGGTCTAGTTCAAACGGCTTGTCCAGCTGTGCCTCGAACGCAGCCTTCCCCTCTTCAGCCTTTCCCGGTGCATGAAACTTGCCGCTGGGGGAATCGCGAAATGGGCTCCAGTTGCGGCGGGTCTCAACCGCTTCAATCGCGGTGGCGAGTAATTCTGCATGGCACTCAGCAAGATTTGAAAGTGTTTCGGTCATGCAGGCTCTTCAATTTATGCGTTCAACGATCATCGCGGCACCTACGCCCGTCGCACCGGTGGTAACGATCAGGCCAAGCGAGGCTTTGGCTGCGTCCAGTGTGTCGAGCAGGGTCGAGGTCAGGATCGCTCCAGACGCCCCCATTGGATGCCCCTTGGCCAGATGCCCGCCAGCCACATTGACCCGCTCGGGATGCGGTTCCCGGTCCCGCAGGAATTTGGCAATGGTAACGGCGAATGCCTCCATGAATTCGATGCGGTCGATTTGGTCGAGCGATAGGCCTGCGCGCGCCAAAGCCTTATCCATTGCAGCAAGGCCAGCCGTGAACGAAGCCTCGGGGTCTCCCCCGCTTTCAGCATAAGCCAGCACCCGCGCACGGGGGTGTGCGCCAATTCCGGAGCCGCCGACTAGCGCCAGTGCCGCCCCATCGCAAACGGGGGGGGCATGCGCCAGGGTGTGGATAGGATCAAAGCCTGCGCCGCCCAGTGCGCCCGCAAAATCAGCTTGCAGCGCGCCAAAGGCAGGTGCTGCGGCGGCAAGGCTTTCTGCTGTTGTTGTAGGCCGGATGCATTCCTCGCCCGCTAGCTTGCCCACGGCGATGCGCGAGTGCTGCAGTTGCGGATCATGCTCGGCGGCGGTTGCCCTTTGCTGTGAAACCAGCGCAACTGCATCAAGCGCAAGACGCCCTAGACCCTCGGCATTGGCAAGCCGGTCAGCGGCAAGCACCGGCGGGATATAGCGCGCGCGCGGCGGCAAACTCTCATCGCTATAATAGCTGGCCTTGTCACTCATGAAAGGCGTCTGGCTCATCATTTCGACGCCGCCTGCAAGAACTGCGTTGGCTTGTCCGCTGCCGACCATGGCAATGGCCTGTCCAATAGCGGACAATCCCGACGCGCAATAATTGTTAATCGTGTGCGCTGCTACGCTGTCGTCCAACCCGGAATGGAGTTTGGAGATGAGCGCAATGTTAGCACCCTGCGCCCCGCTCTGCGTCACGCAGCCTAGCAACAGCGCCTCGGCCCTTTCTATTGCACTACCCCTACGATCCTTCAGCGCCTCAATCTGCGTACGGACAAGCTCCTGCGGGCTCAGATTTGCAAGCCCGCCGTCGAGCCGCGCCTTGCCGCGCGGCGTTCGGACAGCATCAAACAGGAAAACATCTGTCACGCCTTAGACGCCGACTACAAAGCTGACGGAGGTAGTTGCACTGCCGCCTACATTGAAGGTAGCAAAGTTCTTTGCGCCCTCTACCTGATAGTCGCCGGCATTACCTGTTACCTGTCGCCAGCTGTCTAGCATCATGCGCACGCCCGTTGCGCCGACCGGATGGCCTAACCCTATCAGCCCGCCTGATGGATTGACGGGAAGCTTGCCGCCAAGCGCAATCGTGCCGTCCTCAACGGCACGCCAGCTCTCACCCGGAGGGGTGATGCCGAAATGGTCGATCGCCATATATTCTGTGATCGAGAAACAATCGTGCACCTCAACGCCGTCACAGCCATAGACGTCTTCCATGCCGGCGCGGCCGAGAGCGTCCATCATGGCCTTACGCACCGACGGAAAGACATAAGGCTGACCTCGGCTAGCATTGACTTTGGTGGAATAGAGCAAGGGTGCGGTTGCATGTCCCCAGCCCTTAATGCGCGGGATGCTTTCCAGCGTGATGCCGCGTCTTTTAGCATAGCGTTCGGCTACCTCGCGTGAAGCGAGGAAGATGGCGGCAGCACCGTCGGTCACTTGCCCGCAATCAGCCTTTCGGAGCGACCCTTCAATCGGTGGGTTTGCTTCATCATCTTCGCTGAAGAAAGGTGCATCGGTTTTCCAGCCACGGGTTTGCGAATTGGGGTTCTTTTTGGCGTTCGAAAAGTTAATTTCCGAAATACCGCGCAGATGTGCGCGGTCGAGCCCGAAACGCTCCTCATATTCGGCCGCGACGTTGGAAAACATGAAGGGCCACAGGTAGCGTGCCTCTTGCGCTTCTCGCCCAGCCCATGCGGCTGAGCCGAGATATTCCGCAGCACGTTGTCCGGGGACATTGCGCATCAACTCAATGCCCAACACCAGCGCAAGGCCGTATCGTCCAGCCTCAATCTCAGCACTTGCGGCCAGAATGGCAATGCTGCCGGACGCGCAAGCCGCCTCATGCCGCGACGTCGGAATGCCAGCAAGATCCTCATGGACATGCCCGAAAAAGCCACCAAGTTGTCCTTGGCCTGCAAACAGCTCGCCGACGAAATTACCTACATGCGCTGTCTCTACGTCCTTTGGTTCAATTCCCGTTGCGGCAAAGGCGGCCTCCGCTACATCACGGAAAAGCTCGAACATCCCCCCACCTTCGCGGTCAATATTGCGGGCGAAATCGCTCTGGGCGCCGCCCAAAATAAACACTTCTGTCGACATCTCAGCTCTCCATCATCTTCAGCGCGATGTTGCGCACTTCGCTTCGCATTACCTTATTTGTCACATTTCGCGGCAGGGCCTCAAACCGGAACAGGCGTTCAGGCAGCTTGAACACGGCGAGATCTTGCGCACGAAGATAGGCGGTCACATCCTCCAAGGTCACGTCCTGTCCCTCGCGTGGAACGATAGCAACACCGACCCGTTCCCCCAACACAGGATCGGGCATTGAGAAGACGCTGGCTTCGGCAAGCTGCGGATGTCCGCCAAGCAGCTGATCAATCTCTTCAGGCGAGATATTGACGCCGCCGCGAATGATCAAATCTTTGCATCGGCCAGTGAATTTTAGGAATCGGCCGCCCTGCACGATCTCGAATAGATCGCCGGTTTTGAACCAGCCATCTTCGGTGAAGGCGGCCGCGGTCTGTTCGGGGGCGTTCCAATAGCCTTCAAAGACCGTTGGACCCCTTATCTGTAATTCGCCGGGAATGCCTTCGTCTTCTATCACGGCCCCACCATCCGGAGGAACTAAGCGAGTTTCCGATATCCGCTTAGGATCATCGCCGTAAAAGGGCGTCAGATCGAGTCCATTGGGGAAGTAGCTCGCCCGCTCAACGGGATCGGGAACGATATCGGGCGCTGTAATCAGCGACATGCCCTCATTCGATCCGAAAATGTTGATAACTGGAAGGTTCAAACGATCCTGAAACCCCTGCACCATTGCAGGAGCCAGCGGCGCCGAGCCTGATCCAATGGTGCGTAGGCTCGAGAGATCGACCTTTGCCAGCAATGTCTCATTCTGCAACAGCATATTCAGCACGGCGGGCGGCGCAATGGTAAAGCTGGGACGTTCGGTTGCTATCTGCGCTAGATAGACCTGCGGATCGAACGGATGATGCAGCACCATCGTACCCGCAACGCGCAGCCAGCTCATCATCACCCCGCCGATCGACCCCATATTGATCAATGGGAATGGGTTCAGCATGACTTCACCATCCTGCAGCTGCGAGGTGATGTATGTGGCGGGCGCAATGCCTACCCAATGATTATGGCTGCGTGGAACACCCTTGGGGATACCGGTTGTCCCCGATGTCCAACAAATGGTGAAAATATCATCGGCATCAATTTTTGTTGCCGCACAATGGGCACGAAGCAGTTCAGGCCTTGCAGCCTCGGCATCCAGATCAATGGCGTGGCTGGGTGCATCAGGACCTATAGTCATCAGCTTTATGTTGCCGCGCCGCAACAAGGGGCGCACCGTCCCGATATGGTCGGCGCCTTTCATCTGCGTACCACAGATGAAAGCCTTGGGCTCGACGATGCCAAACATCGCCGAAAGCTCATGTGTGCGATATTGGACTGCAACCGGGCTGACGATTGCCCCGATGGTAGCCGCGGCAAAATAAAGGGACACAAATTCGGTCATGTTGGGCAGCTGGATGACAATAACATCATCCTTGCCGATGCCTGCTGCAAGCAGTGCCCCGGCAAAACGCTCCACCTCTTCCTGCATTTGAGCATAGGTCAGTCGCCTTGGTGCACCAAAGGCAAAGTCGGGGCGATTAGGCGCATCGATGAGCGTCAGCCGCTCCGGGTGTTTTGTAGCATTGGCGAAAAACAAGTCGGCAAGGGTCTGGTCTCCCCACCATCCCGCTTCGCGAAAGTTGCGCCGTTTTTCCTCTCCCGCGACGATCATTTCAGGCTCCTAATACAGTGTTTGGCCCCATGCCGATGTCATCGCCATTGGCCCAGGCCGAATGTGTGCCCGAACAAAAGCGCTCAGGCAGAATTATGCGACATACCGGACCAGCCGCAAAATTTTTGGCATCAATCAGTACGCATTCGGACTGGTCATTCTCGACATCTGCGATGAACGAAACGAGATAGCCGTCATCCTCGTCTTTGGCATTGATGCGCGGCGCAAACGGGCTTTCGCTGCCATAGCGGCTGGGGCCGAATTTGATTTCCTCACTTCGACCCGTTTCCAGATCATGCTTTACCAGCCCCGTAAACAGGAACCAGTAAGGCTCTGGCACAGCCGAATAGGCGTAGCGATATTTGCGCCCCGCATACTTCTGGTTGATCATGCCAAATTCTAGGATGCGGTCATCCAGCCGCTCTTCTATCGTTGCCCCTGTTTTAAGGTTGAATCGCCACCGGTGCAACTTTGGTTTCATTAAGCCTTGGCTAAGATAGGCCATCATCCGTTCTAGCCCATCGGGCGCATCGGGATGTGATTTAGGCTGCGGCTCTTCTTGATAATAGCCGTCGAGGATTATCTCGTCACCCTCTTCCCAGGCATTCAACCAATGCAGCGTGTATGTCGGCTCTGCCTCAAACCAGCGGATATCTTCAGGCTGCCCCATGCGCGGAATGATGCCAAAACGGGTCTTCTCGTCGGGATGGAACTCGACTGCGTGTACGTTGCGTTTGAGCAGTTCGGGGTTCCAGTATAGGGGCATGTCATTGACGATGGCATAGTTCTTGGTAAACGCCATGTCGTGCGGCAGTCGCGGCCCGGCGAGCGGAACGGGGATATAGTGGTTAAGCTTATTATCTGGCCCGACGACACCATAATGCATGTAAGGTGCGTGTTTCGAATAGTTGAAGAACAGCAACTCGCCAGTGGTTTCGTCAACCTTTGTGTGCGCTGACACGCCGTCCAATGGCACCCATGCTTCGGTGCCAAATTGCTCCAGTGTGAAAGGGTCAAGACGATATCCTTCGCCGCACTGGTAGAAAGTCGATAGAATTTTGCCCGCGTGAACCACAACATCGGTGGAGCTGCTATCCTTTAGCCATTCCTGTGCGCCCCAGCCAGGCCGAGTGGACTTCTGCGGCGGCTCCATCAGACCTGCCCAAAGTGCCCGACCCGCTTCTTGTTCGGCTTGAAAGCCTTTGGTGCGAACGAAGCGGTTGCGATAACTGGCGCGACCACCCTTGAAGCTGATGGCGTGAATTTGCCCGTCACCATCAAAGGGGTGATAGCGGCCGATTGGTTCCTGCACGGGGATTTCGCCGGTGCGAATATAAACCCCGTCAATGTCGTCCGGGATTGTACCGATAACTTCCGAGTCGCCATTGGCAAAAACTGCGTTCCATTCATTGAACGTCGGGCGCCACGCCCCCTGCATATAGGGATGGTCTGTCGATGTTAGAGTCGAGCGGACTTTGTTCACAAGCTGGATAGTCATCTGGTTATTCCCTTACATCAAAATGCGGCAGTGCGCATGCCGCCATATATTCGGCCTTTAGCCGGTCCACAATTTGCGCAACCGGCGAAATGGCATGTACTGCCCCGACACCTTGGCCTGCCGACCATACATTTTTCCAAGCTTTCGAATTTGCCTGTGCATTTTCGAAATTCGGCTTTTTATCTTCCGGCATATTGGCTGGGTCGTATCCGGCTGCGATTAAGCTTTGCCGGAGCCAATTTGCAGTCACGCCGGTAATCCCTTTGGAAGGAACAATATCTTCCGCACCCGCGCCCACAACCATGTGTTTATAGGCTGGATCGGCAATGCTTTCAGTACAGGCAATAAGTGCGGTTCCGACATAAGCAAGCTCTGCGCCCAGTGTTTCAGCTGCGCGGATAGCGCGACCACTAGAAATTGCACCGCCCAAAACGAGAGGACCTTGCCAAAACTGGCGGACTTCTTCGATAAAGGCAAATCCTGATGTCGCCCCCGTATGACCGCCAGCACCAGACGCCACCAAGACGAGCCCATCGACGCCCGTCGCAGCTGCCTTTCGTGCGAAGCCCACGGAATTGACATCAGCAAAAACAAACCCGCCATAGCTGTGGACAGCATCGACAACGCGCGCGGGGCTGCCGAGAGCCGTAATGACCAATGGGGCCTTATGCCGAAGGACGCATGCGAGGTCAGCCGGCAGGCGGTTATTCGAAGGGTGGACCATGAGGTTCGCTGCCCAGCAAGCAGCCTCAGCGCTTTCCGCTAAAGCGGCGACGATCTGCGTCATCCATTGGTCAAGGATTTCGGGGGTCCGCGCATTGGGTGTGGGAAACGAACCGATAATGCCCGCCCGACAAGCCGCAATGACCATCTCCGGCCCGGACACAAGGAACATAGGCGCGCTGATGGCCGGCAACTGTAGATTGCGACGTAGATTCGCCTGTAACCCCATTAAAACCTCGAAATAACGGCATGTCTGATATAACTTGCATTATCATACTTAAATGCCTAGGGATATCAGTGCAAGTAAAATCGATAGCAACTTGGGCGGCCTTTTGGTGCAGGAAGGGGGGATGTGTGTTTCATCCATTCATCCATAAAAAAATTCTGTTGCGGCTTATAGTTGCGCATTCAGTGACGGACCGCGCCAAACACTCGCCGCGCGCGTCGAGTATTGCACCATCCCTAAAAACAATGGCAGGAGCAATAGCCGTTGTGAGCGCCTCCGTCTTGATGACCACGCCAAGTGCGGCACAGATTCAGCAACCGACGCCCGTAATACAAAGTTCTGCCGAGACAGATCCTGTTGCAATGGGTTGGATGCGCGGCGCTCCGCCTCCGCCCGATAAGGTTGTAAAATTTGAGGACGGATCCTTCAGCCGATTTCCACAATCCAGATGGTCATTTGCGCACTATCGCGAATTGTTCCCAACCGCCCGTGTAAGCCGCGGCACGGGTACAGTCGCGCCGCTGCCATATGCCCTTCGAATGGACCTAGACAATGTCACTTTTAGAGTGTCCGGGCTGTCGTCGACAATGACTTGGCGTCAGGCATTTGATGCTGTTTACGGTGATGCCGTAATCGTTCTGCACCACGGATGCACTGTGTACGAACGCTACCATGGGGCGACTAACGCCGATACCCCGCACATCATGTTTTCGGTGTCCAAGTCGTTTTCGGGCACCTTGGCTGAAATGCTTATTGCGAACGGACAGCTTGATGAAAATGCTCAAATCATGCGCTATATCCCTGAATTGGCCTCGACTGGCTTTGGCGATGCGACCCTCCGGCAGATGCTCGATATGACGACGGCGCTCGATTATTCCGAAGATTATTCTGATCCAAAAGCGCAGGTTGTCGCATATGCATATGCTGCGGGCGCGGCGCCAAGGCCACCGGGCTATGCGGGGCCTCGAAATGTTTTTGAGTTTCTGAAAACCGTTGCCAAATCAGGCGAGCATGGCAGTAAATTCGCATATCGAACGGTCAATACAGAGGTTCTGGGCACTTTGCTGTCCCGTATTGCTGACAAGCAGCTGCCCGATCTTTTGAGTCAGGCCATCTGGTCAAAATTGGGTGCCGAGCATGATGCCGATTTCGTCGTGGACTCAAACGGGGCGGCGGTAGCGGGCGGCGGCTTGAACATGACCCTGCGCGATGCCGCGCGATTTGGTGAAATGATGCGATTGAACGGACGCTTCAACGGGCAGCAAATCATTCCGGCACAGGCCATCGCCTCCATCCGGCGCGGGGCAAGTCAAGAAGATTTCGCTAAGGCTGGTTACACCGCACTTCCCAACTGGAGCTATCGCAGCCAGTGGTGGCTCAGTCACAACGCCCATGGTGCCTTCACGGCGCGGGGAATCTATGGTCAAGCAATCTATATCGACCCGAAGGCCGAAATGGTGATCGTGCGTTTTGCGTCGAACCCCAAAGCGGCCAATGCAAATTTTGACTCCATTTCATTGCCTGCCTATCAGGCCATCGCCGAGCAGCTGATGAAACCAGCCGTGCGCGATTAACAGAAGGTTGTGTGATGGAAACCAATACCATTCGAGCTTGTTCGATATGGCGTGCTTTGGACATAGTCGGGGATGTCCCCGTGTTGTTAATCATGGAGAGCGCCTTTTTGGGTGCGCAGCGATTTGAGGAATTTGTCACTCAGACGCAGCTCGCCCGTTCGGTGATTAGCAGCCGTTTAACAAAGTTGTTGGAAGCAGGTGTCTTTTCCAAGGAAGTCGCAGAAGGTGGCCTTCGACATGTCTACAAGCTGTTGCCCATGGGGCGGGGGATTTTTCCGGCTGCTTTGATGATATTGCGGTGGCAACATCGCTGGGAACCCGTGCGCCGCGGATTTAATGTGAGACTAATCCACCGTGATTGCGGTTGCCCTATGGAGCCGACGCCCGTTTGCGCCGCTTGTAATGTTGAAATTGACCCGCGCTTTGTCAGCTGGCAGGCAGGGCCTGGATTATCTCAGGTTAAGCCGGATTATCAGAAGCGGCGTAAGCAAACTGCCACTGCAAGCGCCCGGCGAGATGCCAGCGTCATGGTAGATTCGGTGATTGAGCTATTTGGCGATCGCTGGGCAACCTTGATTGTGCGCGCCTGTTTTACTGGCATCCATCGCTATGATGATATCCAACGCGATACGCTTATGGCCACGAACATCCTTTCGGATCGTATTGATCGACTCTTAGCGCAGGGCATATTGAAACCCATCCTTTATTCCGCGCATAGGCGCCGGTTTGAATATCGCCTGACAGAGAAAGGGCGCGACATATACTGCGTATTATTAGCGCTTTTGGAGTGGGGCGATGTGTGGTTTTCCGATGAAAATGGTCCGCCGCTGCTTTTAACCCACAAGCCATGCGGGCATGCCTTGGAAATGAAAATCGAATGTAGCGAATGTCACAAGACCGTCGAGCTTTCTAACACAGGTTTTGAATTTCCGATCTCTCACAATTCAAGCGCTCTAGCTTAGCGAAGGCAAAAGCGGGTGGTCGGTGACGAAGCAGGAGCGAATGGAGTGCACACAGTATGAACAGGACGCAGCCCGCAACATTTCGTGATGCACCGTATCGCGAGGCACATTTTATGCCTGTCGCACTCGACATAGAACGCCGAGACGATGGAAACGTTATATTACGGAGTCAAATCGCCCTTGGGAATTATGAGCCCAACTTGGCCTTGGCTTTTGCCGATGTGGCGAGCCGATGCAGCGCAAAGCCTGCTTTAGCTATAAGAGACGATCACGGTAGTTGGTCATATACGACGTATCGCGAACTCAAACAATCTGTCGATGCGGCGACACAGTGGCTGATGGACAATGTCCCGCGTGGTGGCGTGATGATGATGATGATGTCCAACGGCCGGACTGCCGCGATCATGACATTTGCAGCTTATGCGGCTGGCGTCATCCTTTGCCCTGTTAGCCCGGCCTATGGAATGACCGGCGGAGATCATGTGCGACTGCGACATGTTCTTTCTAAAACACGACCCGCTGTCATTGTTGTTGATGCCCATGCTAAATTGGCGGCTGCGATAGCATCGTGCGCCGCGGATGACGTCGCCATCATCATCCCAGATACAGGCATGTTAAGAAGAATGGCATGTTCCGTATCCGAAGTCTTCGCAACAACGCCAACCTCGGGCGTCAAAGAGGCTATTGCCGCTATCAATCCTGAAAACACCGTTTCCTATATGCTGACGTCAGGGTCAACAGGTCTGCCAAAAATTGTGCCGCAATCCATGGCTGCGACCGCGGCATGCGGCCAGCAAGCTTTGGTTGCGATTGGCCGTGCGGCTGACTGGGGCGGCGTTATCGTGGATTGGCTACCCTGGCATCATGCGGCAGGGGCGTCTGTGCTGCGTTCTACTCTAATGCAGGGGGGGACGCTTTATGTAGACGAGGGAAAGCCGCTGCCGGGATTGTTTGAAGAAACAATCCGCAATTTGCGAGAAATCCCAATTGCCTATTTTAGCAACGTGCCACTTGGCTACGCCATGCTCGTCGAAGCCATGGAACATGACGCAGAATTGCGGCGCACCTTTTTCAGCAAAATGCGCTTGATGCTTTATGGTGGTGCGGGATTGCAGCAGCATGTTTTTGATCGGCTTCAAGAATTTGCCGTCGCAGAAACAGGTCATCGGATCCATATGACCACGGGATATGGTATGACTGAAACAGTCACCGGTTGTATGGTCATCCACTTTCCTACTGAGCAAGTCGGCATAGGTCTTCCAACGCCGGGTCTCGAAGTTAAGTTGGTACCAAAAGATAGCCGCTTCGAAGTCCGTTTGCGTGGGCCGAACGTCATGCGCGGATATTTGGACGAGCCGGAGAAGAATGCCGAAGTATTTGATGAAGAGGGTTATTACCGGACCGGCGACTTAGCCGTGTTTAGTGATGCCAATCATCCTGAGCAGGGGCTTGTATTCGCAGGGCGCCAATCCGAGGAGTTCAAACTTTCGAATGGGACATGGGTCTATGGCGGTAGCCTGCGCGCATCGCTTCTAGATGCGCTAGATCCCCTCGTAAGTGAGCTTGTGCTTTGTGACGATGGTCGCGAATATCTGACGCTTTTGGTCTGGCCTACGGCACACGCTTCGGACAACCCGCTTGCCGATATTGTGCCTCGGTTACATGCGTTTAACCGCATGCAACAAGGCAATTCTGCGACTATCCGCCGTGTCGCATTGCTGGATCGCCCCCCCGATATCAACGCACAGGAAATCTCGGATAAGGGTACGATTAATCGGCGGGCGGTGATCGACAACCGCCATGAACTCGTCGCGCGCATTTATGCTGCCGAGCCGGATGAAGCTATAGGAATTGTTTGATTGCTAAAGGGGGAAAAGGTTATGACAGTGATTGCGATACTGGCGGTAAACGCCGCGATTTTGGCGGCTTGTTTTGTAACATTGTGGCTTATTAGCCTCAAAACGCGGGACGTCACGCCCGTCGACAGCTTCTGGGCGCTCGGCATGGTTGTAATGGCGGTTACAACCTATCTGCAATCCAACGGAGCGTCCGACCGCAAGCTCTTGTTGCTGTCTTTATGTGCAATCTGGGGCCTGCGTCTTGGTATCTATATGCTGCGCCGTTGGCGGCAGCACGGACCCGACCGTCGTTACGTGACTATGCTGGGGAAGGCTGAAACCTCAAAAGGCTGGGGCTTTGCGCAATCTTCCTTGCGCATGGTGTATCTCATACAGGCCCCCTTACTGTTTATCGTCTGCCTGCCCGTTCAGCTTGGCCAGATGGACGCACTACCGCCAATCGGATTGCTTGCGTATTTCGGCGCAGCGTTGACTTTGCTGGGCATATTGTTTGAATCCGTTGGCGACTGGCAACTCGTAAAATTCAAGGCTGCCCCAGCCAATGAGGGCCAAGTAATGGACAAAGGTCTTTGGCGTTACACGCGGCATCCTAATTATTTCGGGGATGCCTGCGTATGGTGGGGGCTTTACCTGATCGCTTTTGAAACCCAGACTGGCATTTGGGCGATAGCGGGGCCGCTTCTGCTCACATGGACACTCACAAAATGGTCCGGCGTACCGACCGTAGAAGATCGGATGAAGCGTAAAAAGCCAGGCTACGACGCCTATGTGCGCTACACCCCGGCCGTTGTACCTTGGTTTCCGAAGGGCGACTAACGACCAAAAGCTCGCAACGCGCCGCTTTCAGCGGAATCAATATATTCGTCGAGCCTTGATATTACCCCATTTTCGATGCGGACTACAACGCATGCTGACATCTTCCACGGTGTGCCGTCCGGCAAATTCGCTTCTAGGACATGTTGCTGTAGGAACCCATCTTTCAGCGCCTCACGCCGAATGACACGATAGTTACGGTCGGGTAGCTTTGCTATGAACCAGTCCAATATTGCCATATTTTGATCGACGGTCTGTTCAATATTGTCGGTGTTGTGCCAAAGCTTCGCATCGGGCGCATAACAAGCGCGAACCGTCGCGACATCACCGCTTTGGATTGCGCCGACGAATTTCTCGGCAAAGTCGAGTATTTCCTGCTCTGTCATAAATGACCTTTCGTTTCGGGTTGGATGGTTGAAAATGACTTATTTACACGAAATTCGCTCGCCAAGTTGCAGGCGGCTGATAGGCGAACAGGCCGGGAGGGGCTGCAACGACATCTGGTATCGCGCGGATTGCTACTGCCACGGTCGCATCCGACAGCGCACGCGCAGGCGGCGCGGTGGGGTCTGATTCGCTAATATCGATGCGCATGTTGATATTGGGGCGACCGATGATGTCCACGGACCAATGACCAACATCGGCCTTGCTATGAAGGCGCGGGTCCGCAGTCCACAGAATGGAAAGTGATAATAAAACACCATTATCCATTTCACAGTTCCAGCACCACTGAGTGGCGGCGACAGTCCCTTTTGCGATTGGTCCGGCAGCGACCTCTAAGTCATAGGGCGCGAGGGTAAGTTGATGGTCGGGCGTAATTTGTTTAACCTGTGTTCCCATGGCATGAGCCGAAAAATACAAAACCTCACTGAACAAAGACGTATAGAGCGTTGCTAGGGGGCCGGTGCGAATATCGCTTTGGCTGGGGTCGGTGCCAAGCCCCATCAATCCGAACACAAACTCCGGCGAAGCCATGGCTGATGCGTCGACCATCTCACTTATGTCTATTTTCTCAAGATCCGCGCACAAAGCGGTAGCTGCCAGCGCAAGCCGCTCGACCATCAGCCCGGGATTGACACCAACGCCGGCAAGGGTAGACCCGCCGGCAAGACATGCTTGCTGCAGTCGGCTAGCATATGCAGAGCCCTGCGCCTCGGGCCAATGGAACCCGGCAGTGGAAACGACATTTTTTCCCGACTTCAGCAACTGCACAACATCATCGACGAGGGCATCATATGGCAGCGTAATACGGGGCATGTGGAGGACCACGTCAGCATCGGTTGTAAGAATATCATCAATTACGCTGGTCGTGATAATGCCAGTATTTTGTCTTTTGACCAGTTGCCCGGCATCCAGCCCAGCCTTGCGCGGACTATAAACAAACGCGCCCGCGAGCGCCATGTCTGGATGGTCTATAATGCGCCGAAGTGAGGTACGCCCCATTGCGCCCGTGGCCCACTGAATGGCGCGGATCACCGGCATCTCCTGCCGTTAACCAATTTCGAACTTGCGCAAGCGCCACTGCTCCATATTCTAAATATCATGGCGAGATAGACACGGTGAACATAGAAAATGCGGTCATGATACGGCCCTTAATCGGCTTGCGACTGCTTGACATAATCATCGATTGCTATCAAAGGTCAATAGAATAGTTTGTTTATGCAAGTTTAGTTGGAACATAAGGCCTCGAAACGCGAAGGACTAATTTATGGCGTATTGGCTTACACAAATGGCCGCCGGAATTCTGTTGGCAGGAGGCGCAGTGGGCGCCGCGGCACAGACGATAAGCATGGCTCAAACGCAGGAGAAACCTATGACGGCTGACCCAAAAATTGAAGTTGTCCAGAATATGATCGACGCTTGGAATACGCGTAACTGGCAGCGCGTAGGCGACCTTTTTACAGAGGATGGGATCCTTCACTCCATGATGACAGACCCTATCGTGGGGCGTAAAACCATCAGCGACAGGATTTCGGCCATGGGCGCCGGCATTTCGTCAATAACTCTCCATATCCGCAACGTCGGACGGGTTGGTGATGTAGTGGTCATCGAGCGGGTCGACGAATTCGTCTACAAAGGCCACGAAGGGAAGGTGCCCGTAGTAGGCGTTCTCGTCGTAGAAGGTGACAAGATCAAGGAATGGCGTGAATATTACGACCACGCGCAGTTGTCCGGCGCGATGGGCCTTGCGGCAAATTCCGCCAAGTAAACTTCCGCTCATTAATGCCGCCTGGCGATGTCCGAACAATGGGCAGAGGCTAGAACACAACACTATAAGGACATGAGCTATGAAAATTGAAGGTTCTGTTGCGCTGGTAACCGGTGGCAATCGTGGCATCGGACAGGGGTTTGTAGACGAGTTGCTAGAGCAAGGGGCTGCTCATGTATATATTGGTACCAGAACGCTCGCCGCGGCGGACGCCCTCGTGGCGCGCGATCCGTCGCGGCTTACCGCAATAGAGCTGGACGTGACCCGTGAGGATCAGGTCGCAGCGGCCGCAGCGCGATGCACGGACGTGAATTTACTCGTCAACAATGCTGGCTCTTATGGCATGACCACTTTGCTGACGGCACCAAATCTGGACGCCCTTCGTGCCGAAATTGATACGAATTATATCGGGATGGTGTCGATGGTGCGTGCTTTTGCACCAGTGCTTAAAGCAAATGGTGGCGGGGCAGTTGTCAATGTGCTGTCAGCCGGCGCGATTGTCCCCGTGCCGGTTATGGGCGGTTACAGCCCATCAAAATTTGCTGCACGCGCAGCGTGCACCTGTCTGCGTGCCGAACTTGCGCCCCAAGGGACGCATGTCGCGGCGCTCGTCGTTGGTTCGGTTGACACGCGTATGGCTGAGCATATCACGGGACGGGTTAAAGCTACACCGCGGGACATTGCCCGCGCAGGTATCATTGCGGTCCGGCACAATATCGATGAACATGATACCGATCCGCACGCAATTGAGGTCCGTGCCTTCACGGCGCGGGATCCCCATGGCTTAGCGGCTTCGATGGCTAAGCCTTTTTTACCTGTCTGAACGAAATAGAGAGCAGGGGCACCTGCTCTCGTTTCATATAGATGGCCGCGAGATCATCTCTTTTAGCTCATCAGTGATAGCAGCGCCGTCTTTCATCTCGGAGCTGATGCGGCCATCGAAATATTCGCGCCACTCGCTAACGAGCTTCCCGCGGAATACGAACACCCCTGCGTAAGGTATTACGATGTGTCGGCCGGACTTGGTCCAGAATTCATCAACACCCTCAACGAATATCCGGTCGCCTGTTTCGACGGCGTCAAATATCCTCCATGCGCTGGTCTCGATTACAGGAGCCATGGTTTGTAGCACAGCGCGCATGGCCGCCTTGCCTTTGACGGCGGGCCTATAACCGCTGGTGTTGCGCCAGATGATGTCGTCGGTCACATGTGCTAATACGGCCTCCACGGCATGGTTGTGCCAGCCGGTGATGATCGCCTTCAATGTTTCGAGCATATAACCTCTCCTATTTTGGCCAGCGATTGCCGAGCTAGAGCTCACCAAAATGGCAGCTCCCGCGGCGGCAATTACCGAGCGACGTGTGGTTAATCCTATCGACTGGTTCACAGCTTTGTTCCTCACAGTTCGCGAGGAAGCGACGTAAGCGCCGCTTCCCTAAGTCGCCTCGCCTTAGAACTTGGCACTTAACTCCAAGCCATAAGTCCGAGGTGCTGCATACGACGACATCTCATCGTGGAAGAACACAATGATATTCGTGCGGTAGAGCTTATTTGTCAGGTTCTTACCAAATGCCGACAAGCTCCAATTTTTGTTGGGCAGGTTCAACGTGGCGCGCCCGTCGAGCGTGCCATAGCCTTCTTCCCATGTGGTATTTTCGGGTGCCCAAGGCATTCTGCCCTGATAGCGATAAGCCAATCTCAGCGTTAGAGCGTCTTCCCAGCTGCCCGACCCAATTGATGCTTCCGCGCCCAATGCGATCTGAAACTTTGGTGTGCGTTGAAGCTCCTTGCCGGTGTTGTTTATCCCAGCAAAGGTGAAGCTGTCGTAAGTGGCGTCGAGATAAGTGCCGCTTAACCACGCCCGCAGTTGGGGCGTCGGTGCGAATTGAAGATCTGATTCAAGACCCTTAATGCTCGCGCTCGCCGCATTGCTGATGATATTGCACAAGCACGACGCCAAGGTTTGCTGAACTTGTAGATTTTTGTATTTCATCATGAAAAGTGCCGAGTTCCAGCGCACAGTGCGGTCGAACAATTCTGCCTTGTAACCAACCTCATAGTTGGTGACGTTTTCGGGTTCATAAGCTGTGTAGGCCGAAACATCCTTCGACGCATTGTTTTGAAAACCGCCACCCTTGAACCCGCGTGAGACAGTAGCATAGGCCATCATGTCGTCATTGGGTGTCCATGTCAAAGTTGCTTGCGGCGTCCATGCGTCCCAAGATTTGCCGTAAGGCGTGCTGAACGGCACCGTAAGCGGTGTCAGCGGAGCAGTGTCGTTAGGTTTGTAGCGGTCGCCTGTTGCGACGACGATACCTTGTTGATTTCCAGTCTTACTATCGTGGGTATAGCGCACACCGCCGCTCAACTTGAGTGTGTCCGAAAGGCGATAGGTTAGCTGACCAAATGCGGCATAATCTTCGTTATGTCCGGCATCGATCCAGTGGGATTCGCCGCTCAGTGTTGGAAGAACAAGCGATTCACCCCAAAAACGGTTACGTTGTGTAACGTTGCTCTTCAGGTAGAAAGCGCCAACTATCCAGTTGAACTTAGCGCTATCATCGGTGGACTGCACACGGAACTCTTGCGTAAAGAAATTACCCTTTTCACGGAAGTTGACAGGTTCAGCGAAAAGCAAGCTTGAGCCAACGCTCGCGAGTTCTGTTGGCGTCAAATTAAAACCATTGTTCGGGCCAAGGCCGGTCTGGTCGTACAGCGTAAAGGCTTTGTTTTTGCGATACCCAGTATTGCTTATGAGCCTTACAGATTGGCTCAGTTCCTGTTCCAATTTCAAAATAAGGCTATAATTGTCGCGCGTAGCTGACTGCGCAGTAGGGGCGGCATCATCCTTAAATTGTGCCCACACTGGGAAGCTTTCCCGCGGGCCGAGGGTTCTGCCAAGGCGCTGGCTGATCAGCTTGCGTGTTCCTGACCAAATGGTCGGCCCCGCAGGACTTGTAGGGCTTTCAACGCCCACGCGGTTAATGCCGTCATCACTTGTTTGCGAATAGTCGGCAATGAACAAGGCATTGAAGCCCGATCCGGCTGGTTCATATGCCAGTTGGAAGCGCGCTTGCGTGGAGTCCAGATTTTCCAGATCCACATTATGGAGTATATCACGGGCATAACCAGAATGATTTATAGACTGGAAGGAAATACGACCAGAAATATCGTCGGTTATTGCACCATTGATGAACCCATTAAATTGTCGAAGGCTATAGTTGCCAATGGAAGCGCTAACGGCACCCGAATCGTCTTGGGTTGGCTTGTTGCTTATGATGTTAACTGCGCCACCTGCAACATTTTTACCCAGCAGCACGCCTTGTGGCCCACGGACGACTTCGATGCGCGCCACATCGTAAAAGGCGGTGTTCAGGACCCCAGAGCGTGCCACGTAAACATCATCAACAAAGGTTGACACTGATTGGTCGGCGGTGGGCCCGGTAAGTCGCGTGTTCACAACACCACGAATGTTAATCTCGTTTGCCTGCGGCGAGTTTGCAGTAAACGAAATGCCGGTCATAGTTTGGGCTAGGTCGTTGATCGAAAGGACCCGATCTTTTGCCAGTGTCGCGCCCGTTATGGCTGAAATCGCTAATGGTGCGTCTTGCACATTTTCTTCGCGCTTTTGCGCGGTCACAACAATCTCTTCGAGATTAGTTTGCTTGGTTGTACTTGTTTGAGCAACTGCCGCGGCAGGTAAAGCTAAGCCGACGCTAAGCATTGCCAATCCTGATGATGTTTGCAAAAACTTCATTTTCATAAACCCCTCCCAAGGTAAACGCGATTCAATCTTAGGGCCGAATCACTTGCATAACCAAACTTACGATTATTATGAGGATATAGTTTGATTGTGCAAGTGATAAATCACTAGCGAGGCCAACCTAGCCGAAACGAAAATGCCGCGTGTCCCCGTGTGTTTCCAGCTATCCCGGAAGAGTAACGTGTTTCCTGTCCAACCGGCTTCGTAATCGACATAATGCTACCATGTCCTTGTAACGGTGCCACACAAAGCTAATTTTCGACGCTTCCTGCCGCTCGGACGAGAAGCATGAAGGGCGTTCGGGAGGCAGCCAGCGCCACAACTCCTAATGGAATAGCAACCGCGCATAAGATACCGACCGCAATGCCGATCTTGGCTGGATCCCTCAACCAATGGTCACTGATAAGCGCCGCAGCCGTTGGACCGATCGTAAAGGCGACGAGGTTGCCAATCAGAAAGTACAGCGCCAGCACTCGCGCGCGCAACCGGTTCGGCGTAACTGATAAAAAAGTTGCTGCCGGAAGGCCTTGGAACAAGCCAAATGCGCTGCAAGCTAATGTCAGCAGTATCACTGCCATGGCGCTGTTTTCGGCAAATGGCACCGCTACTGCGAAAGGATAGCATATGACTCCGCCGAAGATCGCCACCCTTAATATTCCATCTTTGTGTCCAGCTTTGGTCAAGTAGTCGGTCATCCAGCCGCCTAATAGAACGCCGCCTGAGCAGCAAACAATTAAGATAGAGCCAAAAACGACGCCCACTTGTCCAATCTCCCACCCATGTGCGCGGATCAAGAAAGCCGGGGTCCAAACAAGGTAAGCGGCAAGGGCTACGCCAAGGAGCGAATAACCAGCAGTTAACAGGGACAAAACAGCCCAATGCTTGCGAAGGAACGGGACCAAGGCTTGAGAGGGGCTGTCCATTTCGGGGGTAGCATCTCTGCGCGTCGGTTCGCGAACAAAGGCCATGGCAAAGATCAACAGAGGTCCGGGCAGGCTAACTATCAAAAATGCCAGTTGCCAACTCTTGAGAGTTCCAATCAGCGGCAACGTCATGGGTGGCGAAGAGATTGCCCATTGAACGACTGCCCCGCCTATAATCAGGGCAAGTCCTACGCCGGCTATAGCACCAATTGAATAGACACCCATCGCGCGTGCGCGACGTGCGGGGGGGAAGCTATCAGCTATCATCGAGTAGGCGGCAGGTGACAGGCCAGCCTCACCGACACCGACGCCGATCCGCGCCAAGAATAGGGTGAAAAAACTGTTGGCCATTCCGCACGCGGCCGTCATTGCACTCCAGACTGCAATGCCCAGCATAATAAGCTTTTGCCGTGACCACCGGTCGGCAGCCCACGCAAGCGGTATCCCCATCACTGTATAAAACAGCGTGAA
>Ga0105050_10003074_pt1 | contig 23436 bp, 13 predicted proteins | sample FRY01_FD_78088 | JGI IMG/M metagenome (GOLD analysis project Ga0105050, IMG submission 78088) | Freshwater microbial communities from Lake Fryxell liftoff mats and glacier meltwater in Antarctica - FRY-01 | ecosystem: Environmental > Aquatic > Freshwater > Ice > Glacier meltwater ...
GTTTGTTCGGCTCGGGCCAGTTTGTTCGGCTCGGGCCAGTTTGTTCGGCTCGGGCCAGTTTGTTCGGCTCGGGCCAGTTTGTTCGGCTCGGGGTAGTGGCAGAGTTTCCAAACGCATTCGCGTTCAGCCACGGCGGTTTTGGCACTTGCAACGTCTTTACTCGTCAGGATGGTCGTTGGTTCAAGCCCTACGTTGATTCGCTGCCAATCTTCGGTTGAAGGGGGCCTGGAAACCAACTTCTCGACGATCGATAGTTTCCAAGTTTTTGCGGATCGCTAAAGCAATTTGAATGTTCGACTCTTGCAAGTGGCCATAACTCAGAAGCAAAAAATGAATCCGAAATGCGAGTACATCTCTTTGTCCTGCGCTGGTTGTGAAACACAATCGAACCAAGCCTACTTCCATTACTGGCGATAGCGATTGGTTAAGCGTAATTCAATGGTTGGATGGTTCGATCGGTTTGCCTTTTCCCGGGGCTTGTATGCATCAGGCTTCAAGTTGTAGGCGTCCGATTTCCAATAATCGTGCGAAATTGAAAAGTAGTGGGCTACTCTTGGTCGTCTAAGCCAACCAATGCCAGTAGTTTCAAGGCATTGGTGGTCGGCGTCATCCCCGGTCGCATCTTGTAATCAAAAGTCATCTGCTGTTTGCCGTCGATTGTTTGGAAGGATTCCTTGAAGTGAACGATTTCCAATTGGCCTTTCAATTCTGGCACTTCTGGCAGCTGGAGATCGTGCGTTGAAAGTGCACCCACGGCATGTTTGGCTAACAATTGCCTAACCACTCGAGTGACCGCGATTTGTCGTTCTTGAGAATTCGTACCCTGCAAGATTTCATCAAGCAGAAATACAAATTGCATTTCAGATTGCGTAGAGAATTCTTTCGCTCGATCGACAATTTGTTTCAATCGTTGCAATTCTGACATGAAGAACGAAATACCTTCCGAGAGCGAATCTGCAACTCGCATGCTTGAACCGATCGTCACGGCCGGCATTTGAAATTGCTGGGCAAAGACAGGTGCTCCGATGCGGCCCAGAATCAGATTCACTCCAACGGCGCGCAGGTATGTGCTCTTGCCGGACATGTTCGAACCGGTCACCAGCAACGTCGAGCCAAACGGGCCCAGATTTAGATCGTTGGTGACTGACTTGGGTCCCAGCACCGGGTGTCCCATTGTTGTTCCGCTGATCACGGACTTTGCGTCATTGTTTGTGGAGTGGATTTCTGGGAAAACCCAGTTTGGATGTTCGAATCGAAACTGCGCTACCGAAGCCAAGGCTTCACATTGCCCTAGAACGTTGAACCAAACCGGCACCCCCCTGCCCCACTTTGTGCGCCAATTTTCCAATCTGTCCAACAAATGCAAATCCCAAAGAAAGCCGAACTGCAGCACGACATACACCGGGAAAAAGATGCCGCTGCGAATGTTTGAAAGTGAACTCCAAAAAACCAATCGATCCATCCCAGGGCGATAGTAGCCAACGCCTTCGCCTTTATTTTGGGTTAAATGGCTGGCAATTTCTTCGTTCAGTCCCTTTTGTAGTTGTTGCTTCAGTTTGTCCACTAGCGGTGAATTTGAAGGAGCGGTTTCAATCATTTGAAGCAGAAAGCGATATTGAGCAACATCTGAAGCGCGAGCACCCACGCGACGAAAAATTTCATGAACGGTGCCGGCGGTTAGCACGCTGATCAAGAAGTTGGCGCCGACCAAGATTGCAAGGGCCGTGCCGGTGCTTTCAACCGACAACCAACCTGTAAATCCACCGACTAAAATTGCGAAGAAGATCAATACGTTGACTTGAGCCACCCGAATCATGGCGCGTAGCCAAGGTTCAGGCTTGGGCCCGATTGCCCACCGAGTGATACTGGAGGGGCTGGAGATTGGATTGATCGCATTCCAGCAACAAAGTAAAAAGTTGTGCCGCCAATCCTCGGCTGCGGCTAGGCTCTTGACCGCGGCTTGCCGTTGTTGGGACTGTTCGCCCAAACTGGCTTCCATCATCCAGCGGCTAAGCGTCTCTTGTCCCAGTTGCGTTCTGGCCAAATTGATCAACCGCCACAACGAATTTTCGCCTTCTAAATCCAGATCCGTGATCAACGCTCTGTCGAGTGCTGACAATTCTCTTGCGGGTTGACCGAAACTCTCGAACAGGTCTGTCACTTTTAAATGTTCATTTGAAAGCAACCACGTTTTCGGGCTCGCAAGGTTCTGCCAGTCCCGGTCAATCCTGGCGATTCCTTGCTTAAAGAAAGAAACCCAAAGCGATTTCTCTAGTCGTTGGGCTTCGAATCTGGCGTGGACCATAACCGCTGCCAAAAAACCGACCGTACATAAACCGAACAACGCCCACCATAGTGAACTTGGTTCGTGTAATTGAAAGAATGCCGTGAAAAAGCAAACGCCCGTCAGTAAAAACGAAATTCCGCGCAACACGCCGCCCAAACGACAAACGCCTTCTAGCTTTTCAAGTTCAATCTGAAGTTCGTCGGCTTTGTTTGAGTAATAAAGTTTGGGATCTTCGACCAAGGTAACTTCCCTTTTCCAATGTTCGGCAGCGTTCATCGTTTCTAAACTGCACACAATGTTATGTGTCTACGCAAATACGTCTAGGGTGATGCTAATGTTTCGGTATTCAAGGATATTGGACCAGAAATTGCTGGCACAATCATTATGGCTTTGCCCTTGCAATCGGGCAGCCAGTAAATCAAAGCCAACAAGTGAAAGCGAATTGAGATCAGCAAAAAGGGTTAGCCCGTTGAATTTCCCAAAAGACAGCAGGGCTTTCATTCAAATCTATGATGTTGATGTCTATTTTTTGACCGTCAATTTAGCCCAGCGAATACGGACTAGGTGCAAGGCAAACCAAAAATTGATGGCTTGCTTTGATAGACTCGGATTTCTTGAACGCCGACCTGCACACGTCGACTAAAGTCCATTGCCATTCGTTGGGGGAAAACAGGTCATCGTCAAACGAAAAACCCCAGCAGCCGAATGGTTTCAAACGGTACTGGGGCGATAGATTTCATCGTGTCGTTGACGTTTCTGGATCTAGCCGTGCTTTTGCCCGGCAGCCTAGAAACCCGACAATTCGGTTGCGATCCGAACGCGATCGATCGCAATCATAAATGCCGCGGTCCGCAAAGACACCTTATGGTTGGTGCTCATTTGCCAAACGTCCTCAAAAGCATTGGATAACACGCTATCTAGATTCTGCCGAACGCGGCTAAGGTCCCAACTGTAGTACTGACGATTTTGTACCCATTCAAAATAGCTGACCGTTACACCACCGGCATTCGCCAGGATGTCTGGCAGAACGACAACGCCTTTTGCGTCCAGCACATCGTCGGCTTCTGGGGTAACCGGTCCATTGGCAGCCTCGATAATGATTTCTGCCTTAATTCGATCAGCATTGTTGGCATTGATAACACCGCCCAACGCGGCGGGGATCAGCATTTCGACATCCAGTTCCAGCAGTTCTTCATTGGAAATAACCGTCGCTTGTTCAAAGCCTGCCAGCGTCTCGTTCTTCAGGATGTATTTCAGTGCCGCCGGAATATCGAGACCTTCTGACGCAAAGTATGCACCTGAAAGGTCGCTGATGGCAACAATCTTGAATTCCGATTCATGCAACAGTTTAGCAGCGTGAGATCCCACATTGCCAAAGCCCTGAATCGCAACCCGGGTGTTCTTGGGAAGTCGCCCCAATCGTTGAAGCAATTTGAACGCCAAATTGCCGACGCCGCGACCGGTCGCCTCTTCACGTCCTTTGGACCCGTAATGTTCAGCAGGCTTTCCTGTGATACAAGCCGGATGGAAACCATGATATTTTTCCCACTGGTTGCGGAACCAGGCCATTACCGCAGCATTGGTTCCCATATCCGGGGCTGGAATATCGACATCAGGACCAATGATTTCATGGATTTGATCCACAAACTTCCGAGTGATCCGCTGCATTTCTTTGACGCTTAGTTTGCGTGGATCAACACAAATTCCGCCTTTTGCACCGCCGTAAGGCAAGTTCACGACCGCTGTTTTCCAAGTCATTAAAGAGGCTAAAGCGCGAACTTCATCTAGATTGACCTCCCAGTGATAGCGAAGCCCACCCTTCATCGGCCCACGTGCGTTATTATGCTGGACCCGGAAACCAATCAATGTCTCAAGTCGACCGTCATCCATTTCGACAGGGACTTCGACCTGCACTTCTCTTTTGCAAGTCACCAGCAATTTTCGCATTGCTTCACTAAGCTCAAGCTGGTCTGCGGCTTTGTCGAAATATTTTTGAACCGCTTCAAATGCTTTCATCGGGATTCCTTCATCTTCGATCAAGGTATTGTTTAGGTTGAATTATCGGATCATTGTCGAACGTTTACCCATCGTCGAACAGTGATATCACTTGAATTCAATCAATCGATTAAATTTTCAGACACTCGGGGGGAAGTATTCAAAAATGGCTTCAACAAGTTGAGCGACAATCGAGCAAATCCAACGAAACAGTCGCCAAAGCCATGCTGCGGTCCCAAGAAGTTGAGCTGCATCGTACTTCAATTGCAGGCAAATTCGTAAGTCCATTGAACAAAGCTTCACGGGCCGGAAAAGATTCACCAGGTCGTAAATTTCCTAGAACTGAAGGTTCCCAGAAAAATGTGCGGCTGAATCTTGCTTCTGCCGGGTGCCAAGTCGCCGACCTGCTTGGGAATGCCGGCCCAACCAGCGTCCAAAGTTGTTCAACGATAGCCATAAAATTGCGGCGTTCATTCCCTCACCCTGACCACAGCACCAAAAATTCGTTCATTTGCATGACGTGGATCGGGCGGAATTTCGAATTCCACGCCCTAAAGATAACTTTACGGCTATTTCTAGTACATACCTGGGCTTACTTAAAATTTTGCGGCCCCTGCAAAAACAGCGATTTAAGTATAAACTTTTAAATGGGAACTTGAGAAGGAATTCTGACCGTTATTGGTTGAAGGTGTTCGATGAGTTTAAGTGTCAAGCGTTACTGGAACTATCTGCAAAGCAATGACCTGTTAAGTCGGAATCGGTTAAAAAGTACGAAGGCATTTGTGAAGACCCAAACCGCGGGCAATGCTAATTTTTCTGCTTCGCAATTAGGGACTTGGCTGGTCGCCCAAAGTTGGCTGACCGATTACCAGAACCGGATCCTGCTTGGCGTTGACGAAAATCGACCTGCAGGACCGCTGTTTCAATTCGGTCCGTTCCAAACGTTGGATCAATTAAACGATGCGGCTTTGCCAGAACATTACCTTTGCCGATTGGCTGGCAACGCAAGTGAAGCAAAGTCAAACGAATCTTCGACAAGTGACGCTTCTTCAGGTATTCCCCAATCGCCCGGCTTTCTTTTAAGCTTTGTCGCCAAAGCCAACGACCAAGATTGGCAAGCGATTGGGCAGCGCGTGGAATGGTATAGCAAGATTGAGCATCCGCATTTGGTCGGTCCGTCTGCGACCTTGGAATTGTCGGACTACCGCGCGGTGGTGGAAGCAGAGTACTGCGGGCGGCAAGAGGATTATCGAAGTTTGGCAGAGCAGTTGGCGAGTGGTTCGAAGAATTCGAAGGCAAATGTTGGGCCTGTCGGGGTGAAGCAGGCTTTGACCATCATTGCGGACGTCGCTTGGGCATGTTCTCACCTTCATCAGCAGGGGGGAACTCATGGGCTGGTGAATCCGAGTGTTGTGATCTTGAATCGATCCGGTCGCGCTGCGCTGCGTATGCAAAGTCCAAGTCTGTTAAAGCTAGAAGGACTGGCGGAAAAAATGTTTTCGGGTCTTGGGCCTCGGGAGAATGATCCAAAACTGGCGTTTGGTTTGGACCAACCCGTGGATACGCTTCTGCCCTTGGGCTGGTCACCCGCTGATTTCTTGGCACCTGAACAGATGGAGTCGTTAAGTCAGTCAAGCGCCGCCAGTGATTTGTACGGTTTAGGATGTCTGTTGTTTTATTCGCTGGCGGGATCGATACCTTTTCCAGGCGCCGACTGGCAAGAGAAGCTTGCTGGTCGATCTTCGAGTTCACAAAATGAAAGTTTGACAAAATTTTTGCCGTCGGGTTGCCCTAAGTTAGTGTCGGAGATGCTCTTAATCTTGCTGCAAGCGTCACCCCAGAAGCGAACTTTGACCGCCGCCAAATTAGCTGCGAAACTTTATGCGGTCGTTCAGCTTCAACCTTCAGCTGCGGCAATTTTTCAGACTCATGACGCTGCAGTTGCTGCCAAGAAGTGGTGCCAGGATCAGTCGTCACTCTGTATTAAAGTCACGTCAGAACTTTCGCATGGCGTTGATAAATCTTTGGCATCGAAATCCTTACGCGATTCATCGGACAAAGATTTGATCACGGTTCCCAATTTCGATTTTACGGGCCGCAACGTTGCCAACAATCCGATTGTGATCTCCGGCGAGAGTGCCACAGGGCGTCAACGAATTGCCACTTCCCAGAACCAACCAGCATGGCTGACTTGGGTGATCGGCTCGGGTGCGGCTGTGTTAATTGCAGCTTTGATAGCCGGGCCCTATGGCGTTGGTCTTTACGGCGTGACGGCGTCCAAGGATGCCAATGGCGCGGACGGCAAAAAGAATCTGGCAACGGACGTCCCAGCCGAACCCGTGATCGCCGCTTCCACGACCGCTTGGACTCAGGAATTGGTCAAAGATGACGGGAAAATGTTATGGCAGTCCCCGACGGTTGGTTTTCCAGTTGAAATTGAATCGATCCCCAGTAACCCAGCCGCAATGTTGATTATCGACAAGGGCTTTTGGGAGAATGCACCCGTGGAGAAGTTGGTCGCGGCGATCGACGGAATGGGTGATTCAACACTGCGAAATTTGGTGGATGATTGGAAGCAACGTTTCAGTCTGACGTCGTTTGACCGTCTAGTTGTGGCTCAGTATCAAGTGGGTGGAAAGGCGCAACATGCCGTCTGGCTTCAAGCAAATAAGCCAGTAACGTTGAAGCTTGCTGGTTGGAAAGCGATCGCCAAATTGGATCGCACTGATTCGGTTTCCATTGAAGGGGGCAGCCGATCGACGACTTCTAACGATTTAACGCAGTCGCTGTCCAAGGACCCTTCTGGATTCCAGAAAAATGTCGAAGGCAATCAGCCCAGCGAAATTTCGACTGCAGGTCCGGCCAAGACTTCCGCGCCGTTTGGTGGACGTTTTCTAGTCTCAAGAACGGCCTCCGATCGATCGATTGAAGTTGCTTTGGTGACTGCGGCGATTGTCAATGAAGAATTTTGGAATAGCTTACCTTCGCCGCCGCTGGACCGGTTGAATTCCGAAATGATGGATCCTGAGTTGGCTGACACGACGTTGGTGGATGACGTGTTTATGGCTCGAGAGGTATTGGTGACTTCACCAGATCTGATGACGATTGCCATTTCCGAGGGTGGGCGGACCAGTTTGACGCTACCTTTCTCCACCGCTTTAGCCTGTTCTGATCAAGATCGGCAGCTGCAACTGGTTGTCAACCCTGTCATGGTATGGAATGAAATTGGAAAGGCATGGCTGGGCCCCCGCTGGGAATGGTTGGCCGCTTTAGTCAAGAATGAGCTGTCCACGGATCTGCGTTGCGTGTTCGCTTCTTTGCACTATGACCAGGATGATGCTGCCTATTTCGAGACGAAGTTTATTACCGATCGTGCAAAGTCTAATTCCACTGCAATTACGTCAGTGGTCGCGAACATTCAACTGGCTGGACCGATGGTTGAGAAAGGATTATTGGATTTGCCCAGAATAAAGTACTGGGAAAATGCGTTGCTACGATATGATGACATGATTGAGAATGTATCTGCAGCGATTCGCATTGGGCTCCATGATGATGTGCCAACTCTCAATGCTTGGCTTGCTCCCAATTCAGTACAAAACCTGGTGGCTACAACGGCTCTTTATTTTACGGCGATGCGTTACAGTGGCGTTGATGGATCAATGGTAGCGGCTAAGCCGAAGACACCGCAAACGTTAGCCCAATTGCTTCAGATACCGCGTGATCTGAGTATTCCCGAGCAAGATTTGGTCAATGCACTGAGCGAGATGGTGACTGAAATCAAGGCTTCGTACCCAGATTTACCATTTGAATTAAAAATTGATCTCGATGGCAACCAATTGCGTTTGGACGGTATCACTCAGAATCAGAAGATTACCGATTTCAAGTTGAAACAAGCACCGTTGTCGGAAATTTTGTCGGCATTGGTCGTCAAAGCGAACGCCAATGCTGAAGTCACCAGTGCCAAGGATCCTAAATGCAAGTTGACTTGGTTGGTCGATCCTAACCGTTCGACGGACACCATTCTGGTAACCACTCGTGCGGCTGCTAAGAAAAATAATTGGCAATTACCGCCAGAGGTCGCCGTCGAATAATTCATAGGTTGGCTTGATGGGGCGTGATCGAAGACGTTGAGTCTGGCCGCTCTCACGATCGCATGGGGAATCATAGGATTTTTCGTAAGGCAAGCGTTGTACAAGAACCGTGGTCGGTAACGCTCTTTCATTGTGTCGCCACAAAAAGCGAGAGCCGCTGCCCAAGGCATATTTGGCCCTAGCGCTATCAAGCGTGCTAGCGATATTAGCCGATTCAGAGGTCGCCAGCGGGAATACAGGATCCGATTTCCAACTAAATTTCTTGAAATTCGCAGCGTTTTCCGGTGAACGCGGGTCTAACGCAAATGCATGCTAGCTGTTGAGGTGCTATCTGTCTGAAGTCGGCTCGGTCGGTTTCGCGACGTTTTATCATGGCAACTATCCCTGTTCGAAACGTTGGATCGCGATTTTTGACAACTTGGATTTTCGAACCAGAAAAAGCTCATGTTAACTTGGTTAACATTTGCGGTTTGACAGCACCGATCTAACGCCGCCGATTATTTTGGGTCGATGAAACCGATGTCAACGTCGTACCACTTTGGACGCCAAATCGGCCCATGCGACTTGTTTGGCACACTCATAGTTGAATCGTCCGATTCCTTTCCGGGCTGCGAATGTATATGCGACGCAAATTATGGCTATCGACGTTGACAATGGTTGTTGGGGTTGTCTGTTGGAATCCTGCCATCCAAGGCAATGATACGGTTGCGCCTTCGAATCGAAACACGGCCGAGGTCATTGCTTACCAACGAGTGAAGGATACGGTTGTCAATCTGCGTGGGCGGAAGACGATCACCGATACCGCTCAACCAGTTAGTTTTTCGCCTCAAGTCAAACGCGTCAACGGTATGGGTACCGGAGTTGTGATTGATCCGCGAGGTTATATTTTAACGAATTACCACGTGATCGAAGGCATTCAGAATTTGATCGTGACCAGTGGGACAACCTCGACCACTGCCAACTTGATTTCTTACGATCACGATACGGATTTGGCGATCATCAAAGTTGAGGTTGATCGACCTTGGCCAACGATCCCAATCGGTACCAGTTCCGATATCATGCCTGCTGAAAGCGTCTTGGCGATTGGCAACGCGTACGGATATACCGACACAGCGTCCAAGGGCATCATCAGTGCTTTGAATCGCACGGTACCGGTAAGTGATGAACAGGTTTACTACGATTTGATTCAAACGGACGCCAGCATTAATCCGGGAAATTCCGGCGGACCGTTAGTAAATCTCGATGGCCAGATGATTGGCATCAATGTCGCCGTTCGCGTTGGGGCTCAAGGTATTGGGTTCGCAATTCCTGCCAACAAAGCCATGGAAGTAGCGTCGGATCTACTGGATCGCGAAACGACTCAGCGAATTTTTCACGGGGTTACCGTCGAAACCACTTATCCAGCGCACAAACCAATCACCCAGATCACTAGAATCGTGACCAACTCGCCCGCCGCCAGTGCTGGCTTACAAGTTGGCGACCGTTTGATTCGTGTGGGCACTTTTGATATTCAGCGACAACTAGATTTCCAGCGTTCGATGCTGGATGAAGCGGTAGGTCAGACCTTGACAATGGTGGTTGAGCGCGATGGCCGCGAAGTTGAACTGAAAATGACTCTGGAGCAAGGACGTTTTTCTCCAGTTGAATTGGTTTGGGAGATGCTGGGTGTGGAATTGAAGCCCGAGAGTCCTGCCATTGTTAGTAAGTTGAACGACAAGTACGCTGGCGGACTGAGGGTGGAAAAAGTCCGTCCAGGCAGTCCAGCCAAAGGCCAAGGAATCAGTGTTGGCGATATATTGGTGGGCTTGCACGAGTGGGAGACCGTGACAATGGACGATCTAAACTACATTGTTCGCCAGCCAGTGGCGGTCAGCCAACCAGTACAGTTTTACATTCTTCGGAGTCGACAAGCGTTCTTTGGAACCATTCGTCTTCAAAGTCCAACAAAGACAGCGATGAAGTAATTCGCATGCCAGCCATGTACGAGATCGTCAGTGGCTTGGGTTCGTAGCTGCATTTGCGTAGCATCGGCGGAATGAAAACTTCGGGTGTCGTCGGTATGTCGATAGCAGCGAGTTGCCGGCAGGTGTTTTTGCGCAGTTAATTGTAATGCTTGCTAGGTGACAGGTCGTTTTGATGCTTCAGCAATGGCGAATACTAGCTGACTTTGGGTTGTTGGTCTTGATCTGGCTGGTCCAGTTGATCATCTACCCGTCGCTAGAGTACACAGAAGAGGCCCAATTCAAACGCTGGCACTATCGTTATACGGGTTTGATTACGGTAATCGTTCTGCCCTTGATGTTAATTCAACTGGCAGTGTACGCAGGACAAATCTATCTGTTGGGACGTTGGCACGACATCGCGAACTTCGCTTGCTTAATTTGCGTTTGGGCTTTGACATTTACCCATAGCGTGCCATGTCACGATCGCTTGCAAAAAGACGGCAAGGATATCGTGGTCGTGAAGAGATTGGTGAAAACCAATTGGTATCGAACCTTGCTATGGACAGCTATCTTCATTGTCGATGTCATCGTGTTTAACTTATTCGCTTTCAAGAATTAATCTAGATCCGATCGTTCTCTGTTTCCAAGCGACCCGCGGATTGAATAGCGGCGAAACGTGAACCAACACCGGACGAAGAATTTTATCCTGGACCTCTTTGTCTTGTCTCCAATGGCGAACGTATGAGTAACTTAACCACCCGCTCCATGTGATTTTGGCAATCGGTCGTCGCCAACCCCTAATCTAAGTCGCCACCGCATGAGTTTCGAAATGTCGTCCTGCTAGCAAACTTGCCTGTGCGACTCTGCTGGGTCCAAGTTGATCGTATGTCGAATTCTCTATTAAGCAAACATGCACTTGAACTGACCAACAGATCGGCAGTGTCCAGAGAAATTGTCGGAAAGAAATGGGCCGATAATCATTCTGAATTTAGTCATGTTTAAGCTGGGATGGGCGGGGTTTGGCGGCATTCTTTCAGTGATTATTACGGGTTACATAGGCGGTATACCCTGAATATATAGAAAAATCAGCGAACTTTACCCAGTCTCCCGTCCGATACCTATCCAAGCAACTGCGCCGTGCTGGGGTGTCGCCGTTCCCTAGTGGCAAGTTCAACGACAAGTTTTATCAACTAAACAACCGGCGAGGTAACTTGCGATGACAATCCAACAAATCGCCCGAAGTGCATTCCCGATAGCGATGATCGCGGCATTGAGCACTGGGTACATGATTTGGCAAAATCAGTCATTAATCGCTGAGAATAGTCAATCCAAGTCTTTGGAACTGTTACCGCCGCTTGCTGGCGTTGACCCAGGTTTACCAGCCAAAGAATTTGTTGCCGATGAATCTTGGGCCGCAATGAATGCGGAATCACAAAAGACGAACGACAGCGTCCAGAGGGATGCCAGTTCGCCAAGGACGACGGAAGATCGATCACCGCCAGACTACCCTGTGACTGCCGCCCAACCTTTGGGCAGTGCTCAGACAGCCATCAGGTTGGCGCATTCAAAGCAGGATCTGGTTGCTACGATTGAAGATCTTCCTTTGCTTGCCCTTGATAGCCAAAGCTTACGTCAAAATTCGAATTCGGCAGGCGAGTCGAATTTCAGCATTGGCACTCAACCGACCATTTCTGAGGGTAATGTTCTTCAGGACATGGCTGGCATCGGTCATCAGAAGAAGATTACCGCTCAAGAACCAAGTCAAGCACTGCCAGAAGCCGTTGCCAAATTTGAATCCGCAAACTTAGTTGAAGCCGGTGGGGCTGTTGCTCCACGTCCAATTCAAACGCCCAGGACTTACTCACCACAAGTTGCCGATCGTTCAACCCAAGCTGCGACCCATGGCTGGCAAGGACAGCAAAACGATGGACTGCCGTTGGTTGGACCGCAAGCCGGTGGTGCCGAATTTACGAACGATCAATCACAAACCAACACAAACCAATTAGTCGCGGCATCTGTTGGGTCTGTGATGCCGGTGAATTCTGTACAAACAACGGATCGAACGCAGCAAGAGAATTCGAATCGACAAGTCATTAACAACCCGTTTTTTAGTAATTCGGATTCGGGTTCCTCGAACATCGTTCAGAATTTAGGTGCAGAGCAACCAGCGACACGGAACGTAAACACGACCAACCCATTGAGCAAAACGATGCGTTGGCAAGAGCAAGCGGGGCACGAAAATCTCCACTTAAGTTCTCACAATGAAGCTGCAAATTCAACCTTGATGGAAGACCAGCCAACACTTGCCTACGCTGTACCATCGACTGAATCATCCAGTTTGCCAAGCCTTGATTCCCAAAGTCAAGAGAAGCAGCGTTTTCCTGCGCTGAAACAAAACACACGTCTGCAGATCTTGAAGCATTTAGATTACGGGAACAGTCTCGCGCGCCGAAGTGCAACACGTCTGGCCAAAAATGAATTTCACCATGGCCTGAGTTTAATCGCGGAATCGGCTGACAACAGTCAGGATTCAGCTCAGCATTTACAAGCCCTCAAGGATGGTTTTCGTGCGTTGCGCGAGGCGGGCGACTTTCAATCCAAGGCAAGTCTAAATAACGTTAACATACAGCTTGTGGCCCAAGGACATGAGACCCCTATCATTCGAAGTGGACACTTTCGGGCGACCACGCCTTCTCAGGCAAGAAAAGCATACTTGATGTACGCCCAAAGCCGTATTGTTCAGTCGGTGGGGCACGAAAAAATGGCAGCGGAAATGTTGCACGCTTTGGCGAAAATTCATTTAGTTGCTTCGATGTATGAGAAGGAATCTGAAACCCTGGATTTTGCACGAGCAGCAATTCTTTTTCAAACTTCGTTACTGGTCGACCCAGGTCATGCTAGAAGTGGAAACGAACTAGCGGTCATGTTGGCACAAAGCGGACGCGTGGAAGATTCTAAGATTCTTCTACAATGTGTTGTTCAAGATCACCCCAACTTTCAGGAAGCCTGGCAAAATTTAGAAAAGTTGCACCGCCGTTTAGGCGAAGAACGTTTTGCCGGTTTAGCCCAGGCTGAAGTGCAGCGTTTACAAATGCAGCAAGAGAACGACGCGACCGTGCGTGTGGTTAGTAATCAAGAGTTCGACACGATCGAATCGGCAATGGGTTCCCCAGAAAACATACCAGCAAATATTCCAGGCCCATCGCAATCAAGCGGTTCCCAAGACGAACCCGCCAGTGGCAATGGCAACAGCAAATTTCGGTGGTTGCGAGGGCTTAATCCTCAAGACGATTCAGGATCGTCACGAAAGCCGGCACAATTTTTTGGTGGGTGATTGGACTAGGCGTTCGCCTGAAGTCGAAGTCTTAAGAATCTGTACGTGACTATGATATCCGGAACGAAAAAATGAAACCTACTATCAAGAAACTGCAAACGGTCATCCAGAAGAATGTAACATTCTTCTTGGGCGCGACTTTGTTTGGTGTGGCCATGGTTGTGTTCGTTCGGTTGAGTCAACTAGAAAATATTCAGTCCACTAGTTCTGACAATCGTGGCCCGCAATTATTCAAAGCAATCCGCCCAGCAGAGTCTTCTGATTGCAACCAACTACAAGCTCCGTCAAATTTCGGGGAGGGAGTGGGGACTGATCTTTTGGCACTTGTGGGTGACTTGAAAGTTTCAGACATTCCATCCTATCCCCAAGTCAAGTTTGTTTCTTATCAGACTCAAGATGACGATATTTGGGGCGGCTATCGAAGCAGGCGTGGAAATAACAGCGCGGGCTTTTCGGCAGAACCGAGGCAATTGACCTCGGGCCAAGGTGTTGTCCACGCCAAACCGATCAACACTCCGTTTGGTATGCGTTCGCAGTTGATTGAACAGGTTGATTACGCAAGTGAAAATCAATTTGACGACCTTTCTTACGCTCAGGAAGTCCAGCCTTTTACGAGCCCAAGTTCCAGTTACCAGTCGTTTCCTAATCACCATTCTGAATGCGATTGCATGGAATGTGATTCGTATTTTGAGCAGCATAAACGCATCTTGGCGGTGGATGATTATCGTCGGTTTCCAGGGATCGAACCCAAGTGGAGACATGCGGAAATGTTGCCCTGGGAATCCATGGCGTATGGTGAATACATCGGACCGCCTCGGACGCCGCATGTAAAGGAATACCGGGCGCGAGTTAACGATCAAATTGACTTTGTTTATCGAAGGACAAGAAATCGCACGTCAGAGGCCTACCGGTTGGGCGTTGGCGACACCTTAGCCATATCGTCGGTGCCGATCGATGTGAATATTGAAGACCCGTTGCTGACTATTTTGCAAGACGGAACGATTCAAGTTCGAGGTGTTGGTAACGTGTTGGCTGCTAACAAAACAATTGTGCAGTTGCAAGATGAACTCAATCAGCTATTCATGGAAAAGGCCGACCTACGCGAAAATCCAAAGGTTCTTGTCAAGCCGATCCAGACAGAAACGCGGTTGCAAGATTTGATTCGAACCGTTGATGCGACTGCTGGTCAAGGTGGTTTGGCTCGTGCGGTGTCGGTCTCTCCAGATGGCACCGTTCAATTGCCTGGAATTGGTTCAGTGCCAGCAATTGGTTTGACGCTGGGCGAATTGAGTGATGAAACAAATTCTCGTTACGCGATGGACGTGCAAGGCCTAGAAGTAACGGCGATCCTGCGACAGCGGGCTCCAAGGTTTGTGTTTGTAGTGGGAGAGGTGCCAGCAGCCGGCCAAATCGAGTTAACCGGGCCAACCACGGTTATGCAAATAATTGCGCGTGCTGGCGGATGGAATCCAGGTGGGAATTTGCGAGAGATCGTAATTTTTCGGCGAGACAAAGACTGGCGTTTGATTGCGACAAAAGTAGATTTGTCAGGTGCGCTCTGGGGACGACGCCCCCAGCCTTCGGATGACATGTGGCTTCGTGATTCGGATATCGTTTTGATTCCCAAAACGCCAGGCCAGCGTATTGCCGATTTTGTCGAAATATATTTCACTCGCGGACTCTATGGCGTATTTCCCAGTCAGGGTTTTGCCGTTGGATTCGACGGAGTTTCAGCACTTTAGGCTTTCATCCAGTAAAGCTTGTTGAGAATTAATTTAAGAAGCCCAAAATTTAAGAAGCCCAAGCAGTTAGGAAACACCTGACTGCTTGGGCTTTTACTGTTGATGCCGTTGAGTTCTTGAGATGGCAAAATTCGCACGGGGGAAGTACCCGCAAGCAAGTGAATGCAGAGAAGTCGCCCTGTATTCATTGAAGGCTTTCCATGGTTGATGATTAGGATTTACTTCACCGAGAACTTGTGGACCGTTTCCTGGTTATAGACTTGGGCTGGTTTCAGAAACGGGGATGGAAAGTCTGGTTGATTTGGCGAGTCGGGGTAGTTTTGAGTTTCCAGGCAAAACGCATGATTACTATCGTATCCACCGCTGCCGGGGCCCTTGTCAAGATGATTGGCTGTGTAAAGTTGGATTCCTGGCTGAGTTGTAAAGATTTCCAGGACGCGGCCCGATTCTGGATCGTAGGCGGTTGCGGCAAGTCGCAATTGCCCATGGTTGCCATCAATCGCAAAGCAGTGATCAAAGCCATTGGCCGGCGTGTTCTTGACATCGGCAATGTTGGTGCCGATCGGGATAGAAGTGGTGAAGTCTAATGCAGTGCCTGCCACTTTGTTAAGAACCCCAGTGGGGATCAGACCCGCGTCAACGTCCAGCACTCGTTGGGCCTGTAGTTTTAACTCTTGATTCAAGATCGTTCCAGATTTGTCGCCGCCAAGATTCCAGTAGGCATGGTTGGTTAGGTTGACGGGAGTCGTCTTGTCGGTGGTCGCTTGGTATCGCATCACCAATTCATTCTGGTCGGTCAAAAGGTAATCAGCGGTGACGTTCAAAGTTCCGGGATAGCCTTCTTCCTGGTCTTGACTGCTGTACCGAAAGCGTACGCCGTTGCCCTCACTTTCAGGAAGTATTTCGGCGTTCCAAATCTTCTTGTCAAACGCCTGGTTTCCACCGTGTAAATGATTCGGGCCATTGTTGGTTGCCAGTTGATAGTCAACGCCATCGATCGAGAATTTTCCTTTGGCAATCCGATTGCCAAACCGGCCCACCGTGCTGCCAAAATACGATCCACACGCTTGCCAGGCATTCATGTCGGGACAGGTCAGAACAAGATTATCCAGTTTCCCATCTTTATCGGGTGCCTGCAGCGAAACCAACGTCGCACCGTAAGTCATGACACTTGCGATCAAACCATTCTCGTTCTTGATGGTGAAAAGTTCGACCGCTTGCCCTTGATCTGTGGTTTGGTAAGGTTGTCTTTCGACGCTGGTAACTGACATGCGTTTTGGCTCCATCGGATTGATTGGTGTGGAAGTGTTCTCGGGAAACGTGGTCTTGAACGCTACTCGCATGGTTTGAACAGCCGATTGCCGTGCCGATTCGGAATTGTGCCAAGCGTCAAAGTGCCCAGTTTGTTCAAGTTCAGTTTGTCCAAGTTCTGTCACGCCTAGCGGAGGCACCCTGGTGAAGTTCCAGGCGTGGGCGAAGGTTAGCCCAGCCGCAGCCAAAGTACCAACGGTGAGTGCCAGCAATTGTCTAAGATTGATAAACATAGTTTGGATGCCGTCTAAGCTAGGCGTGATATCGGATTGCAACGCACTGGGGTGTGGCTGGATACATTCTTGGTTGGCGATTCCAGAGTCAGTTTCATTACTCGCCAGTTTTTCTATCATTGCGAACGTATAATTTGCGAACGTATAATTTGCGAACGTATAATTTGCGAACGTATAATTTGCGAACGTATAATTTGCGAACGTATAATTAGGGAAAGCACAAATCGACTTATTACCGCTGGTCAGTACCACCCGAGTCTAATCTTAGGCAATGCCGTGAGTGACCACCGGTACATTAACCTTGCCGTGAGTGCCACTTCTTGGTCAAGCTTGGTTTTGGGAAGTGATGGTTTTGGGAAGTGATGGCCCGAGCCAGCGTCTCCAATTTTCTCTGCATCGCGTAAATTTAGGTGGACACAATTCGACTCGCCTGATGCCGCATTCTCCGGTGGGAAATTCGAGATCGAATTTATATCCCAACGGGCTGTCATTGTAGCAGTGATTGAAGCCTGATCGAGGGATGGAACAAGACAGCGGTGGTGGAAGTGGCACCCTCGGGTTACGATGAAGCGACGGTGAATCCGACTTGGCTGCAGTTGTTCTTGGTCGCTTGCATTTGATTAAGGCTAGAAAGTTAAACCCCCTCGCATCAGTGGCAGGAGCGGTTTTCTGTGACAAGCCATGAGCGGGGTGGCTGCTTTGGGCTGCGATGTTGGTCACGCCAACGCAACTTAGCTTGGCAGGCACTCAGGTATGCGTGCAAACGCCTGCTTGTTGGGTTATCATGGACGCGGCTGTTCGTGGGCGATAGTGATTCCCCAACAGCCTGCCTGCACTTGTCGGATTTCTCTGTATTTGCTGCAAGAATTAGCAGCTTCCAGAAACAAAAGACCCTAGATGCCAGAATCTTCACTTCACTCGACATCTTCGACCAACGACCGTTCGGAATCGGAAATACATCCGAGCGCCGCCCGCTTGGTTGCGTCTAGTGATGATGGCAATTCCGAAACGCCGAGTAATTCCCAGCAGCTAGGCGAAGATATATCGGGCAGCGAACGGATCGGTAATGGGCACGGCAGTAACGGGCTGGCTGGCAAAAGGCCAATTGGATCGGTGCCTGTGGAAGTCCACACGTTGGACAAGGTCAGTGGTTCAGATGGGAACAGTTCAGCGGTGAGCGGGTCTGTTGGCACGGCAGGTACACAGGCGGCAGGGGCGGCAGGGGCGGCAGGGGCGGCAGGGGCGGCAGGGGCAGGGGCGTCAGGCATATCCGGGGAAGCGGTTGAAGCTGATCAATTGGATTGGCAACAGATTTTGACCGAGAACCAGTCGTGGCTTCGGCGAGTGCTTTATTCACGCTTGGGCGAACTAGAGGCCGTCGACGAATGCATGCAGGAGATTGGCTTGGCGGCGGTTAGGCAGGCGGCGCCGATTCGTGACACATCAAAAGTTGGGTCGTGGTTGTACCAATTGGCGATTCGGCAATCGCTGCTTTACCGTCGAAAAATGGGGCGAAAGCGGAATCTGTTGCAGCGTTACGCGGATCGGAATCGACCGGTTGAATCGGATCAAGGTGCGTTTGACCCATTGAATTGGTTGCTCAATCGCGAGAAGGTTGGCACGGTTCGTTTGGCATTGGCAGAGATGAAATCGGACGACCGCGAAATCTTGCTCTTGAAATATGGTGAGAGTTGGAGTTACCTTCAGATCTCCGACCATTTGAATATAACTCATAGCGCCGTCGAAGCTCGGTTGCATCGAGCCCGGCAAAGACTGCGAAAATTGATTGAAAGTATCGAGAAACAGTTCGAATCGAAACTTGAGTAAACGGCTACCGGTTGAAAACGCCGGTTGCCAGATTGTTGGTTGGCAATTTAGTGTGGATTGCTGGTTTGACTTGCCCAATTCAAGCAAACCCAATTCGATGCTTTGTTTCGGGGCACTTTTGGTTTTGGAGCACTTTGGGTGAAGTAAATTCAGTTATAACAAATTCCCTGTTGGGCTTTGGGCAGTGCTAGTTGGGCTTTGGGCAGTGCTAGTTGGGCTTTGGGCAGTGCTAGTTGGGCTTTGGGCAGGGCCGGAACTGTGGGTGATTGGGCAGTGATTGTGTAAAAGCTGGGGCGGGTACGGGCTGAACACGAATTGGGAAAGATAACTGAAGATTGAGACCTTTTTGGCGAAAGTTTCGTGCGATTGCCAGTAACCAGTAGTTAGCGATACGGCCCCGATTTTAGGGACCGGACTTAATTTTGACTTGGGGATTGATTTAGTGTCACGTCAAACCGATGGTTTCTTTGAAGACAATCAAGAGGAAACCGCTTTTGAAAATCCGAATTTAGCGGGAGCGGACGGTGGCAACATCGACGATTCACCGGTCGCTGGTGCGCCAGAATTTGACACTTTCGAAGGCTTCGATCTGTTTGCTGAGGACTCGGAGCTGGGGGATATCTTAACGGAGGCTCAAATTCTAGGGCTCCGTTTCGGCAGCGGTGAAGTGGATGTGAATATCTGGCAAAGGCTGGTTGATTGCAAATTGTCGGACGAACAGTATCAGTCGATTTTGGAACTGATGGAAATAAGGCCGGCGCTTTGGAGAGATTGTGCTTTAGCGTTCTTGGAAGACCAAGCATTGCGTCGCAGCTTTGCGGGGCTAGGATTGGAAGCACGAAGTGAAGAGCGAGCAGGGCCTGAGGTTTCAAGTGTTTTGGCTTCTAGTCGGTCGATGGAAGAGGTCAGTGCTTCAGAGGTCAGTGCTTCAGAGGTCAGTGCTTCAGGTGCCTTAGCTGGGACAGAGGCTGCAAGTGAAGCGGGCAGCAATGCCAGTGTTTTGCGTGCTAATCCAGCGGCTAACTTGGATAGGTCCGATTCGACGAGGGTGAACCGTTCGGCTCGAGCGGTTCGTGGAGTGATGATTTATTTGGTGCCGGTGATGTCTGCGGCCGCTGGATTTCTTTTGGCCTTTGCGTCATTGGACTCTTTGCAGGATCGCTTCTACCCGTCTGTGACGGGCGAGAGTTCGGGAACCGTGCAAATGGGTGGTGCTGTAAATGTGCGAAATGCTGAGGGTTCTGGGGTGGCCAAGCCGTTGGTGGACAGGCATTTAAACAATTTGCAAACGAAAATGGCGCCCGAAGAATGGCTTCGTGTGATTTCTAAGTCGGAACCGCGAATGGTCAACGGATCGGTTTCAGGCAGTTTAGTAGGTGCTAAGGGTGGCAAGGTGAAGGCCGAGAGGAAGTTCTTGATCTACCGGGCGACAGGCGGAGGCGTGGTTTGTATTCCGGTTGATGAATATGAATACGTTTCGCCTGATTTTCAGTAGTGAAGATTTCGAGTTGTTCTGATTTGCGAATCGATTTGGTTTTGAAACCCTGGAGTGTAGTTTGTTTAAGTCGCTATTTCTTAGTTTTTGTTCAGCAGTGCCCACGGACGCGCGGCCTTGGATGCGACTTTTCTTGAGTTGTAGGTTCTTTGATGGACTGAAAAGAGTTGCTTTGGGTAATGCTGCGGTGCTTGGCACTGCGATGCTGGGAATTGTTTTCGCAGTGGGTTGTAATGGCGACCGCTCAAGTTTTACCGGCGGTGAACCCAAAAATGAGAAATCGTCGGCAATCGCAGTCTTGGCGACTGAAGATCAGGCAGATGGTCAATCGACACTTGGGGGTGGTCTGGTTTCAAACGCTGAAGATGTTCTGCCGGCAGATTCGGTCCAGAATTCGATTCGAACCAGGATTGCGACTGGGGCGTCCAATACGGAAACGTCTGGCAATACGGAAACGTCTGGCAATACGGAAACGTCTGGCAATACGGAAACGTCTGGCCCTAAATATTGGATTGGTATTCGCTCCGAAGCGGCTCCGAAGGTTTTGTTGGATCAACTAAGTTTGAAGTGTGGGTTGGTTGTGGTGGAAGTGGTCAAAGGTGCTCCAGCGTTCGATCGATTGCAAGTTTCGGATGTAATCTATAAGTTTGATAACAAGTACGTGACTTGCAAGCAGCGATTGTGCAAGGAGATTGCGTTCAGCGAAAGCAAAGCGGCTAAACTAACGGTGTTCCGCAAGGGGAAATCGGTTGATGTGACGGTCACTCCTCAACGCTACGAGTACCTAGGCAATCGACAGATCGTCCAGTTTTCCATTGCGGAAAATGAAGATTGTCCTGCTGGTGTGGGCTTGCCGTACATCGATCCTCGAACGCCTCAGGAATTTAAGTTGTTCATTGTTCGGCCAAGCTTGCCGATTTCTGCTGCCTTGCCAGAAGTGGATAGTAGTGATCAGAATTCTGATCAATTGGTATTGGAAAGAGTGGTCAGTTTTCGATTAAATGACAAAGGCGAACGGGTGTTGATGGTCCGAGAACACGACCGAGTGACTGAATACACGGGTGACGAAATTGACAATTGTTGCACGGATATTCAACGCCTAAATGAAATGATTGCCCATTCTCCCTAATAGCCAAGAGTAGCCAAGTTTTAAGCCTTAGGGATGGGTTGCCCGTTCCCAAGAAATAGAAAAAGCACTGTTATGCTATTGATGCATAACGGTGCTTTTTTCGTACTGCAAGATAGATTCTGCGTCCCGCTTAATTCTTCAGGTCACCTATTATCTGGTCTTTGATGCTAATTACCACCAAGTCGCATTGGGTGGCCAGTCGCATCCGAGTGACTTCGCTTACGGCAGTCGTTTGACTTGAATCTTGCGGAACTTCACCGTGCTGCCTTTGTCGTGAGCCTGCAGACAAAAAGTTCCCGCGGTCAGGACTCGGGTGAAATCCTTGCCAGCTTCCTTACCTTCAGGTTCGGTGTAATCCACCAGAACTTTGCCGTCGATTTTCGTAATGATACGTTTGCCATTGACGCTGATTTCGTAAGTAAACCACTTGTTGTCCTCGTGGCCTGGTTTCGCAACATTGACAACTTGGTATAGGCTGCCGGTCTTGATTGGATCGGGTTTGTAAGTGCCATTGATTTGGCATTCGTAACCGTGCTTTGGCCAACCTTCATTTTGATATTGGGTATGAATGTAGATTCCGGCGTTGCTATTTGGCATGGTCATGACCTCTGCCTTCAGTTCGAAATTTACGAAAGGCTTATCATCGCCAACGTAAAACAGGTGACTGCGATCCCCATTAGAAACAACCGCTCCGTCTTCTAATCGCCAGCTATCTTTACTTTCGTTGATCTTCCAACCATCGAACGATTTTCCATCCAGGATCGTTTTCCAGCCGTCGTCGGTTTTGCTCGTTTCCGTCTTTTCGTCCTGTGCGGCTTCTTGGGCGAACGTTCCACTTAAATTGCAAGCGATCGTGGCAGCGGCGATGAAACCCGCAAACAAACTTTCCATCCGATACATAGTCAAGTCGATTCTCCTGGTAGGTGATATTTAGGGGGGCAGACGAAGTGGTTGGATCGCCTGTAGTTTCTGATTACTTATTCTAGTTTGTCAACCTGCCTATGTGTATTGGTAGAATCTGATTACACCCCAAAGATGGCAGGCTCCTGCGGGGGAACGGCCTTAAGATTTTTCGGCACTCGGTCAGGCAAACAAAGGTTTGGTGTCCCCGTTGTAAGCAGCAACGGTTCGAAGGGTTCGGTGATTTGTCCGTGCAGGTCGTTCCATTTTTTGGCGTGCGACTTGTTTCACTTCTCTTGTAGATTCTGAAATTTCACGACGAACCTGGGCTAGGAACGGGTTCTCCAGAATTGATATCGTCGAATGTCCAAGGTCGATCTCCATTGATGCCCGGCTTCACTGGCCGGGCTTCACTGGCATTGGGTGACCCGTTATTTTCGACTTCAAATCTTTGCTTGACTGTGGGAATTCTGATGCAATTTAACTTTAGACCGCCAGCTTGTGCCTAGCTAAATTGGGCGTCATTCGGGATTGACCTTAGCATGGTTCCTTCAGCGTCCGCAGCTTTGGTGCGGTAGGTTCGCTTTGTTGCCCTGGCTTGTTGCGGTGGGTGACCTTTCTGCCTGCGATGAAAATTTATCATTGATAAGCATGGTCGACCTTTGAGGTCTTCGTGATTGCGGGCCGTATCCCTATTGTGATTTTGAACGGTTGTCACAACCCTCACGGTCAAACGTGGCAGTTACCACGGTTCTGGGAAACGGTTTCCTTCTTGCGTCCGTTTGTTTGATGGTTGGAATTGCCCAGGAAATGCGATGCTTGATTTTGCGGGTCGCTGCGGGGCTCTTTTTTCCAAAGTTATTTTTTGGCTCACCGTGGAAATGCGAGTTGCTTGATTGATATTGCCTACTGTTTAGGCGAGTGGAATTTCTTAGGTGCACTTTTTTGCTTTAAGACATAAATTTAGTTTTGGATTGGGATTGCGTGATGGAAAATGCGAAGTTGTGGGCGGGCGGAGTCGCAGCGGTTGGATTGTTGGGGACGCTATGGTCGTACCCTCGAGTTGCCTATCAGCAAGTGGTCGATTGATCGTGACCGTGACTGTCTAAGGGTATCAATCCGAGGCAGTCCAAGTTTATATTCGAAATA
>Ga0105050_10003082_pt1 | contig 23396 bp, 18 predicted proteins | sample FRY01_FD_78088 | JGI IMG/M metagenome (GOLD analysis project Ga0105050, IMG submission 78088) | Freshwater microbial communities from Lake Fryxell liftoff mats and glacier meltwater in Antarctica - FRY-01 | ecosystem: Environmental > Aquatic > Freshwater > Ice > Glacier meltwater ...
CACGATTCGCTTGCCAAGCAGCATGGAAGTGAAAATGCCGATCCCGTACAGCACCCCCAGCGTCACCAGCACGGCCACCAGTTGATGCAGTGTGCCATCCTGCATCCACTGTGCCGAATTGGGTGCTGATTCCTGCAGCATGCCCGCAAGCGCCTGCAGCAGTGGGGCACCGACCCCTGCCAACAGTTCAAGCAGAAAGTCGAATACCAGCCAGGTTACCCAGAGAGGAGCTACGGTCAGGAAGCCGACAAACAGATAGCGACCGAAGTGGGAAGAGCTGTCCTGCTTCCTGTTCTGTTCCATGCTGATTACGCGACTCGATTGCAACTGCGCGTCATTGTGCCCAAACGCAGCCCGATTTACGCAGACTCACGCGTTAATTCGAGGGCATCCGGCAGACGCGATGGTCCCGGATCCACATTTTCTCTGGCACAATGCCGGTCATTCACAAAACTGAAGACGCACCAACATCACACCTGTCGGCTGTCGTCTTCGGTTGCGCTTTATCTATCTGGACTTCCGGAGAAATTCCCATGCAGATCGGACTTTTTGGCATCAATACTGGAGCCTGCGCCAACCCATCCACGGCAGCAGAGACTGCCAGGCGCGCCGAGGCTGCCGGCTTCGAATCGCTATGGACCGGCGAGCACGTGGTCCTGCCGGATCCCCGCGAGGCACCCTCACCCGCAGCACCGGAAACACCGATGCTGCATCCGCCTGCGCTGCTCGCCTTTCTCGCCGGCCAGACCAGCAAGATCAGGCTCGCCACTGGAATTACTCTGGTCGCACAACGCAATCCGGTCGTGCTGGCGAAAGAAATCGGCAGCCTGGATGTCCTGTGCGATGGTCGTTTGCTGTTTGGCATCGGCGCCGGTTACCTGCACCAGGAATTTGCAGCGCTGGGTGTCGACTTCGCCAGTCGCGGCGCGCGAACCGATGAATACATCGATGCCATGCGCGAACTATGGAACGCCGAGAAACCTGCCTTCAACGGCCGTTATGTCAAATTCAGTGGTATCAACGCCCAGCCGAGACCCAGACAGCATGGCGGCCCGCCAGTCATCGTCGGTGGCACCAGTCCGGGCGCCCTGAAGCGTGCCGTGCAACGTGGACAGGGCTGGTATGGTTTTGCGCTGGATGTTCCGAACACCGCCAAAGTGCTCAATGCCATCCGAAGCTTGCAAACAACTTTGGCAAGGCCTGCGACGCTGGGCGAACTGTCGATCTCCGTCACGCCGCCGGTACTGCCAACCAGGGCGATGCTCGAAGACTATGCGGCACTGGGCGTCACGCGGATCATTCCAATGCTTCGGAACAACAGTGCCGAGACCGTACTGGCTACCGTTGACAAGCTCCACAACGAACTCTTCTGAACATGTTCAGTGCGGTGTACCGGTTCACGGCGGCGTTGTTGTTCGCCCTCTGCGTCGTCTCGGCTTCGGCAGCCGAACGGCCTGGCCTGGTCGCAGTGCGTTTGCACACCGCGCCCATGCTGGATGGCAACGTCCTCGGCGATGACGCCTGGCAGGGTTTGATCCCGGCGCAGAATTTCACGCAGGTACGTCCGTTCGAAGGACAGGAATCCACCCAGAAGACCGAGGTCTTTGTCGGCTTCGATGAAGAAGCCCTGTACATCGGTGTGGTCTGCCATGACGACGATCCAGCAGGCATCGTGATCGGCGATGCGCGCCGGGACTCTGTCCTTGACGACGTTGACAGTTTTCAGGTGCTGATCGACACCTTCAACGACAGGCAGAACGGCCTGATCTTCGGTACGACGCCGTCTGCGGTCGAATACGACGCCCAGGTCACCAAGGAAGGCACTCAGACTTTTGGCTCCAGTGGGGGTGGATTCAATCTGGAGTGGAATACATCGTGGAATGTGCACACAACTGTCGGTGACTATGGCTGGAGCGCGGAAATGCGCATTCCATTCAAGTCGCTGCGCTATCGCAACAACGAAGTACCGGTGTGGGGGTTGAATTTTCAGCGCAACATCAGGCGCACCAACGAGGTCAGTTTCTGGTCACCCATCCCCAGACAGTTCACGATCAACCGGGTCTCGGAAGCTGGCACGCTGACCGGGCTGAATTTGCCAGACCAGCGCAACCTGAAGATTGTGCCCTATGCACTGGGACAGATCAGTCGCGGTGGAAGACAGCCGTCGGGAACTCACTTCGACGAAGAATTTGGCATGGATGCCAAATACTCCGTAACTGCAGGGCTTACCCTGGATGCCACCTACAACACCGATTTTGCACAGGTCGAAGCCGATGAGCTGCAGGTCAATCTTGACCGGTTCAGTCTGTTCTTTCCCGAAAAGCGGCCGTTTTTCCTAGAAAATGCCGGGCAATTCACCGTTGGCTCTCCACAGGAAGTGGAACTCTTCTTCAGCCGACGCATCGGCATCAGTGCAACTGGACGGTCGCTGCCGATTGTCGGCGGAGCGAGACTGTCAGGCAAGATCGGCGATGCCACCAATATTGGCCTGCTGCAGATGCGCAGCGAACGCCTGGCCGGTATTGCTCCAGAAAATGATTACACAGTATTGCGTGTCAACCAGGAGTTGGCGAATCGGTCGAGCGTTGGCATTCTCTACGTGGGACGCGACGGCGACGGCACACTGACCGGCGACGACGATACCGACTACAACCGCACCTACGCTATCGACGGCAGATTCGGACTGGGAGAAAAAGTCCTGTTCGAGTCCTACCTTGCCAAGACCGAAACACCTGGCCGACGTGGCGAGGACACTGCGTTTCGGCTTCGTGCCAACTACAATGACCCGGTGTGGAGCAACTCCGTCGGCTATACCAGGGTCGGCGAAAACTTCAACCCGGAAACAGGTTTCCTGCGCCGTCGGAACTACGAGAAGTTCGACTTCCTCATCTTCCGACGCCATCGACCGGCCAGCTGGTTGGGCATTCACGAGTTGCGTCCCCATCTCGCTTTTTCCGGTTTCTGGGATGACACGGGGTTCTGGGAGTCCGGCTTCACGCACTTCGACAATCACTGGGAATGGCGCAACGGACTTGAGCTGCACACTGGTTTGAACCTGACCCACGAAGGGGTACAGAAGCCTTTCGAAATCAACCGCGGGACCTTTGTCCTGCCCGGCGAATACGATCACCAGGAAGCCCAGCTGGTCTTCAGGACCGACGAAGGCAAACCCCTGAGCTTAAGCATCGACAGCAGGATCGGCGGGTTCTTTGGCGGTGATCGGATCAACGCAACAACCGGCCTGCTCTATCGCGGCGGCGAGCGCTTTTCTTCAGAGCTCAGCTGGATACACAACAACATCGATCTGCCGATTGCAAACGGTGACTTCGAAGTCAACGTTGCACGCCTGCGCATGTCCTACTCATTTACGCCGAAGCTGCAATTGCAGATGCTGGTCCAGAAGGATGATCGAACGGATTTCACCGCAGTCAATCTGCGCTTCGCCTGGCTGCAGTCCGCAAACGCTGGACTGTATCTCGTCTATAACGAAATCGATGACGAAAGCCTGCGTTCGCCACTGCACAAGCAGAGGGAACTGGCCATCAAGTACAGCCGTATCATCGATCTGCTGTGACCGACTTTTACCGCAGCGGCGATCCGGCAGCAGCTACCTCGCACACTCTGCAGCGATCGCACCAATGCATTGATCCTGCATCACCTGTTCGACATAACTGGAACGTACCTGGATGGCCCACCGGCCACCGTGCTCCGTGACGACATACAGGGATTCCTGCGTGTGCATTGGTTTGTCACCGCGTTTGTAGCGAGTGAATGAAACCAGCACATGAACCTTGTGGCGACCACTCTGTACCACCTTTTTGTAGTCGTATCGGCTGTGCGACCAGCCAGTTCCCTGCACTGTGTCGAACTCGACTTCCTTGAAATAGTCCTCGGCATTCGCCCAGTACCGAGGATTGCCGAGACCGTCGACCCGCATGTGCGGATAGTGCAGTGCGTCAACAAAAGCACGCGCGTCTCGTGCATTGAAGGCACCGATATATGCATCGACCGCTGCCAGTGCGGCAGTTTCCTGGGCTGCCCAGAGACCGGGTTTCTCCTCGGCGTTCAGGTGCCCGATCATGAGCAGCGCGACGATCAGCGTCCGGTAACACAAGTGGAGCACCAGTACTCTCCAATAAAGCAGGGTGTTGGCGATTACTCTGGCACCCAGATCATGACGATGTCCATGACATTGGTGCCTGTCGGACCGGTCAACAGATGATCACCCAGCGCCGCAAAAAGTGGATAAGTATCAAAATCGCGCAAGCGTTGCTCGGGGTCGATACCCAGCGCCCGTGCTCGCAACAGGGTGTCGCTGGTAAAAAAAGCCCCCGCGGCATCGGTGGGTCCGTCGGTACCATCGGTACCTGCCGCGAGCCCAACGACACCTTGGCGTCCGGCCAGCGCGGCCGAGAGGAGAAGCGCCAGATGTTGCATCCGCCCACCCTTGCCAGTGCCGTTCGGCTCGACTGTGGGCTCCCCGCCCGCCAGCAACAACAATGGTCGCAATGGATTTAAAGCAAGGTTCGCAAGCACATCCATCAATCGTGTCGCACAGGTTTCGACGTCGCCCTGCAGGAAGTTCTCAAGTCGATGTACAAAAACACCGCCCTGCCTGACTTCGTTTTCGATTACCGCGAGTGCGTCCGCAAGCCTTGCAAGTAGCGTGAAGCTGGTATTGCGAAAGCACTCATCTCCCGGCTTGGGTGTTTCTGGCCGCTGACCTGCCTGCCCCTGTTCAAGGCAGGCACGCACGGGTACCGGCAGCTGGTCGTAAAGGCCACGTTGTTGGAGAATGGCTACGGAATCTGCAAATGTGCTGGGATCGGGAACCGTAGGACCGGAGCCGATGCTGTGGGGGTCATCGCCAATCACATCGGACACCGCGAGCGTGACCAGTCTGGCCGGGCTGACCAGACGCGCGACGTGGCCACCCTTCAAACGTGACAGGTGCTTGCGTACCGAATTGATGGCATGAATGTCAGCGCCACTGGACAGCAACAAGCGAGTGACATCCTGTTTATCCGTGAGCGATAGATCCTGGACAGGCGCGGCCAGTAACGAAGAAGCACCACCGGTCAGCAGGAAGAACACTACGTCGTCAGGTGTCACCTGACTGAGATATTGCTCCAGTTCATTGGCCGCGATCTGACTGCTTGAGTCCGGTACAGGGTGTGATGCCTCCAGTACGCGCAGTCGATGGTCGCAGGCTTCCGAATGGCCAGTCTTGGTGACCAGCAGCCCTGAGTGGAATCGATTACCCAATGAGTGGATGAGCCCGGTAGCAAAAGGAACTACCGCTTTACCGGCACCGCAGACATGGATGTTGCCTGTTGCTGGCAGTGCAACTTCGAGAGGAGAACCTGGCCCGTCATATCGCCAGTACTCCCCGACAATGGTGGCATGCTGCTCCAGCAGCAAACGTGGCTGCACTGCGGCCAGACCAGCCTTGAACAACTCCGCCAGGCGATGCTTAACGGGCGGCGGCACGCTGGTCCAGTAGCGCGCAGATCTCCTTGTGTCGTTTGGCATCTATCTCGTAACGCAGATAAAACAGGACACCGCTCAGCGAGAGGGCATAGACGCAGGGACCTTCCAGGAATCCGAGCCACCAGACCGTCTCCGCGGGTACTGTTCCAGCCACGGCGCCTGCCGGAAACTGGATGAGATCCAGCATGATACCGCCAACCAGCGCGCCGGCCGCCCCGGTGAGTTTGGTGGCAAAGGAGCGTGACGAAAAAATCACCCCTTCCCTTCGACCGCCGGACTGCAATTCCACTTCGTCCGCAATATCAGCGAACATCGAGTTGAAGCTCGAAAAAATCGCTGGCAGACAGATCCCCTGAATCAGGTACTTTGCGAAATAGATCCAGAAGATCGCCTGCGAGCCGTTTTCCGGAAACCAGGAAACGTCAAGTAATCGTGGCACCAGAGCAAAGTTTGCATTCAGGACGACGATCACGGCGGGGACTACCAGCGCGCGTCGTTTGTCGAACTTACGAGTGATAACCGGCGCGAGTGGCAAGCCGATCCAGATGCCGATCAGCGTGGCAAAAGCGATCAACGACAGGCTTTCGGTGGTGAGTCCCCAAAAGTGCACCCCCATGTAGGGGCTCAACACACCGTCAACGGCAACCGCAAAGGTCGAGATCAGCATGCCGACAAAGATGAGTCGATAGGATCGGTTCGCAAACACATCACCAAACTCCTTCCACGCCGAAGCAAAACTCAGAGCGGTCTCGATTTTTACCTGGCGCAGAAAGGGAATTTCCTTGCGGGTGCCAAAACAGCAGATGAGGATCATCAGCGCGATGCCGGTCGCAAAAAAGAGTGCAAAAGACTCGTAACCAGCTGGATTGAGTGTCCCGGGACGGAACTCAGGTGTGGTAGGGAAAAAGAAGCGGTACCCGACAAACGATACCATCGCCGCGGCCGTAATAGAGAGCACTGTACTGTAGGCAAACAGCGTAGACCGTTGATGATAGTCCTGCGCCATCTCCGCCCCAAGCGCCAGATGCGGTACGTGGAACAGTGTCAGCGCACCGCGTACCAGCACCGCAAATGTCGTGAGCCACACAAAGTAACCCCAGTCACCCATGCCCTCCGGTGGGGAAAACAGGGCAGCAAACGCAAAAAACAAGGGCACTACCGAAGCTATCATGTATGGGTGACGTCTGCCCCATCGTGTCTGTGTGCGATCACTGATCACGCCGGCCAGTGGATCGGTGACGGCATCAAAGACCAGCGCGATGCCGAGTGCGAGACCCGCCATCCAACCCGGCAAACCGATAACCTGTTGATAGTAAAAAACCAGGAACACTGCAAAAGCCTGGTTTTTCATTCCTTCCGCAGCTTGGCCAATACCAAATGCCAGCATGGTGGGCTGCGACAGCCGCCTGACGTCCGTCATGGGTAATCCTGCTAGATATTGACGCCGAGTAGCGAGGCAAAGTTCCTGAAGTAGAACGCGTCTCGCGCCTGCAGAGGTGTTTGCGCATCATCAAGTGTCTGATCAAACCGGCCCAGCGGATCGCGACCACCTTCCGGATGCGGAAAGTCCGACGCAAACATGAACAGGTTCGGGCCAGCCTGATCTATCAGCCAGCCTGCATCTTCGTAGGGAAACAGGCTCACCCGCACCTGTCGTTTGAAATACTCGGACGGCTTCATGGTCAGTCCATTCAACAGCGGTTCCGACTTGCGAAACGCCATGTGACCCTGATCCAGTGTACGCAGGAAACCCGGTACCCAGGTCGCGCCCAGTTCAATGACACCGCACATGAGTTTCGGGAAGCGCTCGAAGACCTGGTCATAGATCATGGCGGTGAGGAAGTTCTGTGCGGAATGGGAGATGGCATGGAAATCCTTGCCACGCAGATTTTCACCGCCACCCAGCCAGTCTTTCACCCTGGCGTGGCCATTGCGGTGATATCGGGCATCCAGGCCACGCCCGCTGCCGATGTGCAGAATGACGGGTACCCTTTGGTCTTCGAGCAGGCGCCAGACCGGATCGTGGTCCAGATGTGCCGGCGATCTGTCCAGCACGGGTTCCGAACTGACCCAGATCGCTTTTATCCCGTCGTCGATGGCCTTCCGGGCCGCAGCAACGGCGAGCCCCGGGTCGCGCAGTGGAACATAACCTACCGCATGCAGTCGGGAATCAGTGCGAGCGAAGTCCGCCATTCGCCCGTTCAGCATATCGGTGCCGCCATAAAGCACATCGAGATCACTCGATGCCGCAAACTGACCGATGGCAAAGGTCGGGAACAACAGCTGATGTTCAAAACCGAGCAGGTCCAGTGCGTGACTTCGTTCAATCGGATCGGTCGCGCCGTAGGCTCCCCAACCTTTGGGGCCGGAGATCAACGGATTCTCGAGCAGCTGCGCCGTTGCCTGAGGATCTGCACGTCGTTTGGCGGCGGCGTCGATGAGCGCGATGATGTTGGCGCCACCCGCCTGCGTTGCCAGTGGCCTGACAAGACCACGCTGCGCGGGCGTTGCGTATTCGGTCAGCCAGTCGACGGTTTCCATCAGATGGCTGTCTGCATCAAACAGCCGTCTGCCATTGGCGTAAGTGGTCATCCCCACAGTATCCGGTAACCAAAGTAACCCGGATCATAGCGGACAGGATGCGACTATTGCGAGTCGCACCCAGCCAATCCGACAACCGATTACTTCTTCTCGCCACCGATCAGGCGATAGACCAGCGAACCAAGCACGCCGCCGACAATCGGGGCCACCCAGAACAGCCAGAGCTGTGACAGCGCCCAGCCGCCAGCAAACACCGCCACACCCGTGCTGCGTGCAGGATTTACCGACGTGTTGGTTACCGGAATGCTGATGAGGTGGATCAGCGTCAGGCACAGACCAATGGCAATCGGAGCAAAACCTGCGGGTGCGCGAGCATCCGTGGCCCCAAGAATCACCACCAGAAACATCATGGTCATGACTACTTCGATGACCAGCGCCGACATCATGCTGTAACCACCGGGCGAGTGTTCGCCGTAACCATTGGATGCAAATCCGCCAACACCTTCGAAACCCGGTCCACCGCTGACGATCACATACAGGACACCACCCGCCACAATCCCGCCCAGTACCTGGGCAAGGATGTACTGGACCAGTTCACCGCTGCCAAATCGTCCGGCGGCAAACAAACCAATGGACACCGCAGGGTTCAGATGACATCCCGAGATATGCCCGATGGCAAACGCCATGGTCAGCACGGTGAGTCCAAATGCCAGCGAAACACCGAGCAAACCAATACCTACCTCTGGAAATGCTGCCGCCAGTACCGCGCTGCCGCAGCCACCCAGTACCAGCCAGAAAGTGCCGAAAAACTCGGCAATCAACTTGTTCATGGAAGTCCCCCAGATTGTTCCGTTCTAACCAACGTGCTTCCCGAGCCAACAATGACCATGAGCCACCAATGGCCGTGAGCCACCAATGACCGTGAGCCATCAATGACCGTGAGCCAACATTGGCGGGTTGATGATCTGCTCACCGTGTCCTGTCGACAAGACAATCAACACGGGCCAACTGTAAAAAACTGGTCTGACAATTCAGCCTGGGTCTGGACTGTTCATGAAGGTTCGTCGGCATTGACAAGATGCGGGAAAAGACGATGTGGCGCGGACCGGAAGGCGCGCAGCAAAACCGGAAGTACGGGATCACCGCACCGAATCGGTTACCATCATCAAGGATTCGCCATCGGGAAGAGAGGCGCCGTGACTCAACCGGCTACTCAACCGGCTACTCAACCGGCGGGAGGTGGCTTCTGGACTTATCTGCACCACCGGGAAATCGGCTGGCGACCTACCGGTTCATTGCGCTGGTGGTTGCTCGGCCTGATCGTCCTTGGCTGGGCGGTGGAGCAGTACGAAGGGCTGAAAACCGGCCCTGTGCTGGTGTACATTCTGGAAGACTTCGACAAGACCCTCATCGAGTGGGGATATGTGGCGGCTGCCGCAGGTCTTGTGTACAGCATCGGCGCCCAGGTACTCAGCCGCGCCGCCGATCGCTTCGGTCGACGACCCCTCCTCGTCTGGCCGGTATTCGGTTACGCCATCATCTCCGTCTGCGGCGCACTGGCGCCAGGCTTCTACACGTTGGCCGCCTTGTCGATGGCAGGCAGCTTCCTCATGGCAGGCATGAATCCGGCGGTACACGCCGCCTCCCGGGACCTCACGCCGCAGATGGGACGCGCCATGGTGTACGCGTGGGTATCGATGGCTTTCACCGTCGGTGCGCTGATGTCGACCGTGATCGCCGCTAACACACTCCCGCATTTTCCGGGCTGGCGTCCTCAGTACTGGATCGGCGCGATGCTGGGTGTGGTCACGGCTGTTCTGCTCTACCTGTTCTACCGGGACCTGGCACCCGGTGTGCGTGGAAGTCAGGCGACGTACGCTGCCAGTCCGGAAGTGCCAGGCCACTATGACGAGGGGCGCCGGATCTACCACAGTTGGCGACTGTGGGTACTCTCCGGCACCATCGTCTTCTGGTCACTCACCTATGTCACGGTGTCAGCGTACGTGCCGACTTACCTGACACGTCACTACGGTCTTGAACCGTCGCGAGCCGCCGCCGTGACGTCGTCGTTCTGGATCGTCTTCACCGTGAGTGTATTTCTCTCCGGCTGGCTGAGCGATCGATTGCGGTTGCGCAAGCTGGTCACCGCATTTGGTGCGATCACCACCGGCGCGTGTTTCATCATCGGTTCAAGGCTGCCCGTCGGTACGCCGGAAACTTCGCTGATCCTGCTGTGGTCCTGCACTGGTTTTTTTGCCGGGTTCATCTATCCCTCATGGTGTGCACTCTATTCCGAAACCGCTGAGAGTATTTCTCCCCATGGGGTCGGTCGTGCGTTCGGGATCACTGCAACACTGTCGCCCATTGCCGGCCTGTTCCTGAACCTCGGATTGCCGCGGGTCGTGGAAAGTTATGGCTGGTCAACCTGGATGCTGTGTGCCGGATTCTGCTGCATTGGCGTAGCCCTGCTCGTCAGTGCGGGTAAAGGGCCCTGGTGGGTCGCTGGAAAAGAAGCAGGATGATGCTTCAGGATGCAGTCAGGTTGGGCTGGTAGACTCCAAGCTCTGATCGTGGTGGCCTGCAGCTGGCGATCTTTCCATCAAACTGTCCAAGGAATCGACATCAAGATGTTTCCGCGCTTGTTCTCCAGCCTTTTTCACTCCAGCGGTTGCCTTCTGCGCCGAACGCTCCTGCTCGTCTGTCTGACCCCGGTCGCTGCCCTGGCTGTTCCGGGCGTCGCCATCAATCTCGAAGTCACGCAGACCGGTTCGGCTCCGGTCCAACAACAGATCCATATCGTTGGTCAGTCCGTCAAGGTGGATATCAAGGGTGAGCGGAATGGCAGCGTGATCTTCCGTGGGGGTACCGACGAACTGGTCACCATCGATCACGACAAGAAAGAATTCATGCGGGTGGACAAGGCAAGTCTGGATCGAATGGCTTCTACCGTCTCCGGCGCCGTGTCTCAACTTGATAGCGTGCTCGCAAACCTGCCAGACGAGCAGCGGGCAATGCTGGAAGGCATGCTGAAAGACAAGCTCCCAACCTCCAGCGCCCCAGCCAAACGGCCGCTGCTCCGATCAACCGGCAACCGTGCTTCCCATGGGGGTCAGGAGACACGGCAGATCGAAGTCCTGGTTGACGGGGTCAAACGTTCGGAATTCTGGGTTGCAGCCTGGACCGGCATTGATGGACGCGTGAAAGCGGCCGTCGAAGACATGTCCGGGTTCATGCAGGGTGTCATCGGCAAACTGCCGGCTTCCATGACGGAGTCCGTCAAAACCAGTGGTTATGAGGTCATCGGCGAACTGGGTGGCATGCCGATGCTGACCCGTGAATTTGACGAAGACGGTCGTGTCGCTGTGGAATCCAAGGTGACATCGATCGTCAGCCGGGATATCGATGTCTCCGGTTTTAATCCACCGGCGACGTACACGCAGAAATCACTGCCGATATGAGAGTTCGGTGAAACCCTGATCAAGCAGGGTTTCCCGCGTGGTGCATGGATGCACCGCCATTTTCGCAGCGTGAAACGCTGTGTAAATGCGAGGAACGCGACGCGTTCCGACCTGAACAAGTCGCAGGAGCGACTTGTTCAGAAGATCCCTGGAGCGCGAATCTGACTGGATGACCCCTTCGCAAATCTTCCGGGCAGTGCGGCTAAAGGACGTTGTCCTGAACGCAGGCCCACAGTCCGAATGAATAATCGGCAAAGATATCGATGCCGAGTGCAGACTTGACCAAATAGAGGGTGACAAAACCGCACACCGCGCAAAAGGACAGGAACGCCAGCAGGACCAACAACGCAAAGGCATTGTCGAAAGCCTTTTCCTGCGCGGTCATGTCGCGCCGGTTACGACCAGCCAGAACTGCAAAAAAATACCGATGCCGGCCAATCGGCACGCTGCCCCGGATATCAAGTGGATGGCGTCCCCACTGACGGGTAGCCACCGCATCCTGCATAGCCTGCAGTTGCGCATTGGAGAATGTCCTGGCCACGGCAGCCGGCATGCGACGCAACAGATCGCGGATCTGTGCATCGCCGTCGGCGGACAGGGGAATCGATTGTGAGGCTGCGGTCTGTTCCATGACTGCATTGTCAGTCACAGGGCTCAGACCGGTTAGCTAACCGGTCAGGCCCGACCCGTGACCACGATCACACAATTGTCGATGGCCGACGGCCAATAAACTGCAGTCAGGGTCGCGAAATCCACTCGTCGATCAGCATGTGCATGTGTCTGGGTTTGGTTTCGTTGTAGTCCGAGAACTGCACGTAGTCACGTGGCATCGTGTGCAACCCTTCCTGCACATAGGGCAGGTTGCGCACATCCTGGTTGAACACTTTGGCCAGCATTCCAAGCTCTGGCGCATCGGTCCAATCATCATCCACGCCCAGCCAGTGAATCGTGGAGCATGGGGTATACGGCGCGCCATTCTCTGGAATCGGCGCGAGGTAGATCGCTTCCATGATGCACTCATCGACCTTGCGGCCACTTGGGCGGAAGCGGTAGACAAGTCGATTGAACGAACCCCAGGGATGGAAATTTGGAAACAGCGTGAAAAACACCGAAGCGAATTCGATATCGGAAATCTTGTCCGCAATGGACGGAATCACTTCGCGCAGCGCCTCACGTTGAGTCTGAGCAAACGCAAAGCGCGGATGAGTGGCTTTTTTGTTGTCCGACTGCCCGGTCGATTTAGGTCCACCGCTCTTGAGCGTCCGATCCGACATGGCCCGTTCGAAGGAACTGACATCCAGCTGACGTCCGCCAACCCAGTCACACAGGTGGGGGTTCGCGTCGCCCAGCGTCCCTTGCACACAATCCCCGCGCACGGTGTACAGCCCGGTTTCACCTTTGGGTGTTGAAACCTGAACCAGACCGTCTTCCGTCTTTTCATAAACCCAGCCGGTCAGAGGATGTCGGACCCTGAGTTTGCCGTCATTGGGCAGCGCATCCCATTCCGGTGTGCCCTGGCTTTCCAGTGCGCCGCAGCGGATGGCGCGGGAATAGTTGCCAAACACGTCATATTTGGTATCGACGTCATGCACGCCGCCGAGCAGGATCTGGGGGTGGGTGGCAATGACATGGTAGGACTCCATGAACGCTTCCGAAGCCACCTTCCAGTTGCAGCGGATGATCTTTGCAACGTGCGCCTGCTTGTAACGCTTTTCGTAGGGCAACAATTCAAAATTGCCCGGCAGGTCGCCGAGAAACGACTCCAGCGGTTCGCAGTCCAGATCAGGGTTGATGAAAATGAACCGGCCCCACAGCCCGACTTTGACTTCCTGCAGACCTTCGTTTTCCGGTTTGAGCCCTGGGTAGTCCCATTGACAGGGAATCTGGCGCAGCGAGCCATCAATATTCCAGGTCCAGCCATGAAATGGGCAGCGAAGTTCCCTGGCAGCTTTGCCAGCCGCTTCGCGCAGCTTGCGACCACGATGCAGGCAGGCGTTCCAGTAAGCCTTGATCTGCGTCGGTGAAGTGCGAACGACCAGGAAGGAAAGACCCGCGATGTCATACGGGATGTAATCACCAATGCCAGGAATATCATCTTCGTGGCAGGCCATTTGCCAGACGCGTTTCCAGATCTTCTCGACTTCAAGGTCAAAAAATGAGGGTGAAATGTAACGCTCGACCGGCACCCTGGTCGGTCCCGGCTCAATTGGATTGTCCTTGCGGTAGGACGACGGGATGGGGCGCGTATCTTCGTTCAGCAGTTTGTGGAAGGCGGCATCGAGTGTGCGAACACCGGGTTTTGTTTCAGCCATCTCGGGATACTCCTCATCTGGATGGCCCTACTATAGTCCGTGCTCGCACTGCGAAGAAACTGCGGTCTGCAGACTGGCCAGAGGTCGTCTCGAGTACCCCTCCCCAACTACGCCGCTGCCAGCGTACTGCGCACTCTGTTCGCGGTGGCGGCGGCCGGGTATCAGGTAAGCGCCCATTCCAGCGTCGTCTCAGGGCGGCACGAAATCGACAAGGGAACGTTACGGTTCGTTGCCGAACTTCTCTTTCCACAGCCGTGGCGTGAGATCGAGGATGTGATGCCACCCCGTCCAGACTTCCGTCGCCACCAGTCCAGCGTCCTCTCGCCAAACTCGTATTCCTTGCAGAACACGCGTTGCGTGACGGTTCGCCTGCTGTACAGCTTCATCAGCGTTCGCCGACGGGCAACGCTGCGCTTCTGGCCAGTGAGCGCGATCAATTCCTGGCCCCTCTCGTCGTCTCCGTCATCACCCTGACGACATGCATGACTGATTCAACACCTACCAAAAAGACCGGTTACGGTTTCGAAGGTTACGGTACCAGCGTGGTGATATTGAGCGCGGTGACATGGGTTCCGTTGGCAGCGTTGTAAAGCGCCAGGGTTTCGGCTTCTGACTTTTGAACGGGCACGCGAATGCGCACCGCCCCATTCCTGGCGTTGTACCAAAATGGAAAATTCTGCGTAGTTTTATCCTGGGGATGCCACTTGGCAGGGTTGTTGGAGCCGTCGATATCGTTGTTGATGGTGCGTGGGTGCGCTGGTACCAGCGGGTTGAGTGGCAGCTTGTAGTTCCGAAACCAGGTTGGATCAATCGTAGCAGGCCATGAACCTTTGACCTGCCGGAAAACATCGATCTGTTTGCTGATCACCCGTATCGCCTGCTGGGCGCTGGCCACCCGGGACGCGTTATCCGCTTCCTGGACGTTGACGACGACCACTGCCGCAAAAATTGCCAGCAAAACAGTTACCAACAATAACTCGATCAGCGTAAAGCCGTTTGTCATGGCGGCGTCGTTATGGGTGGGATAAACAAGATGCGACATGCATCCATGCTAGGCCAATTCAGTCTGCAATGACGTGACCACGGACGTCTTGCGTGATTCGATTTGTCGAAGCCGTCACCAACCAGGTGAGAAAAACCTTCAAAAATCAGCCGATCTGTGCGGGGAGCTGTGCGGTAACCACCTCCCGCACTTACATTCTCCTTGACTAGCTTCTCAGGGATTGGGGTGGGCAACCAACCCGGAGTCATGATTTTTTTCACTCCTGTGCCAGAGTCGACGCCACCGTGACAGATGCTGCGCACGACGCGTGTTCCGGAACTACATGAAGTAGAACCGGAAGAAACTTGCGACCTGAATCGCAAATCAGGTCATTTGCATCTGGAATCCATGCACCAGAGCACCTGACGAACAACGGGACATCCCTAGACTAAGCTGCTTCCGGCTCTGGTCAACGGCGCAGCCTTGGACATGACAACCAACTACCGACCCGAAATCGACGGACTGCGAGCCGTGGCGGTACTGCCGGTGATTCTCTTCCATGCCGGGTTTTCCTGGTTCAGTGGCGGCTTTGTTGGCGTCGACGTGTTTTTTGTCATCAGTGGCTATCTGATCACTTCCATCATTCTCGACGACCTGAACAAAGGTTCGTTCAGCCTTGCCCAGTTTTACGAGCGGCGTGCGCGGCGAATCCTGCCGGCACTCTTTTTTGTCATGGCGGTGTGCATCCCGTTTGCCTGGATCTGGCTGATTCCAAGGGATCTCAGGGACTTTGGCGAAAGCCTCGCCGCCGTCGCGACATTTTCATCGAACATACTGTTCTGGCTGGAAAGCGGCTATTTTGCAACGGAAGCCAGTCTCAAGCCGCTTCTCCACACCTGGAGTCTGGCTGTGGAGGAGCAGTACTACATCCTGTTTCCAATCCTGCTGATGACCTGCTGGCGATTGGGTACTCGCTGGATCGTCTGGATCATCACCATCGGCCTGCTGGCCAGTCTGGCTACTGCGCAGTGGGGCGCTTACAACAAGCCTTCACCAACATTCTACCTGCTGCCAACGCGAGGCTGGGAACTGCTCATCGGCGCGCTGGCGGCGTTTTATCTGCGGCACAGACCCCTGCATCTGTTTGCGGGCACGACGCAGTATTGGAGCCGCGAACTGACCGGTCTCGCCGGACTTGTGTTGATCATCATCGCCATCGTCAGCTTCGATGATCGCACGCCATTTCCCGGCGTCTTTGCGCTGGTACCGACTGTTGGAGCATTGCTGATCATACTCGGCGCACAGACAGGTACCGTAGTGGCTCGACTACTCGGCAGCCGGGTTCCGGTGACCATGGGGCTGATGAGTTATAGCGCGTATCTGTGGCATCAGCCACTGCTGGCATTTGGCCACTACCAGAGCCTGCACGAACCGTCCGCACCGTTGATGGGGTTGTTATGCGCCTTCACCCTGCCACTCGCCTGGCTCACCTGGCGTCATGTCGAAACGCCGTTTCGCGATCGGCGACGATTCTCCCGCCGATTGATTTTCACAAGCGCAGCGATCGTTGGCAGCACATTCATCTCCGCAGGGCTGACCCTGTCCATGTTGGATGGTGTCCCACAACGGCTACCTGCGAAGGTGATCCAGACCGTTGGCCTGGGTCCGGAGTACGTCGGCCAACGCGACGCTGATCGCTGCCATCTGCAGCGCGAGCAGTCCGCACTACCGGGCTGCCTGAAAGGCGGGCAGTCTCGACCGACGGTCGCACTGATCGGTGACAGCCACGCCGCGTCACTCGTGGATGAATTGACACGGGAATTCGAACGGCGCGGCGAGAGCTTTGTGCAGTACACAAAAAACGGATGCCCTTTTGCCCGACAACTTGAAAGTTCAGAACCGCTGAATTGCGATCAGTTTGTGGACGCCGTAACCAGAGAGGTTGAAAAAAAGAATCTGGACACACTGATCCTGCTGGCTCAATGGTCCTCTTACCTCTTCGAAAACGATTTCGAAAATGGCATCGGTGGCAAGTCCATACGCCCGGACTACTACTTCACGATACGTGGCACACCTCAGTCGGCGGACATCGGCATCAGGCGCCGTGCCATTCTGGAGGCCTACGTCAATGCAATCAAAGGCCTGCAGAACGGCCGCCGAAAAATTTTCGTGGTCCTGCCGGTGCCGGAACAAGCCTGGGATGTGCCTCGTTATCTGGGCCGAATTGCGATGCGGGGTGATCCTCAGGTTGACGTTCCCGCCACCCCGCTCGCCGTCTACACGGATCGGCATACCGAACTCATGCAAGCTTTCAGGAGACTTGTCGAGGATCCATCCATCGTGCTGGTCGATTCGGCCGCAGTATTCTGCAACACACCGAACCGACCAGGTTGTATCTCATCGATCGCGGGCACTGCGCTGTACTACGACGATAACCACCTGACAAATCCGGGCGCAGCCATGCTGGTGAGCGAAATCCTCAGCCAGACTGAATTGCACCGAACTGATCGGCAAGCCAGGCGAGTCGTCCACTTGCAGCAGTGACACCGGTCGCCAACGAAGACAAACCCCGCTGTGCCTGACTAAACTGCCACTCCCCCGTCCTGGATCAGGATGTTCGACATGTCCCGTATGGATCGAATGAACGTTGTTGCGCAGGGTTACATCAATCGCCAGCAGTACGCTGGTATCGAATGGCTGGTACAACGCCGGGGAGAAACCCTGACACGGGGTCAGGCAGGTGTTGCTGACATCAGCACCGGCCGTCCACTGCCAGCGCGGCCGATCTATCGCCTGTATTCGATGACCAAGCCGGTGGTGTCCGTACTCGCACTGATTCTCGTGGAACAGGGCAAGCTGCGACTCTATGACGCACTGGCCCAGTTCAACCGGGCATTTGCTGGCGTGCGCGTACTGCACCCCGATGGCCGGCTTGAACCGGCCAATCGCTTTATCACCGTTGAAGACCTGATTACACACCGGGCTGGTTTCACCTATCCATTCATCCACGGGTGCCACATTGCACCCTACTACCGGGATGCCCGGATACTGGAGGACGGTGTGATTGATCTGGACGAGATGATGGCACGACTGGCCAGACTGCCACTCGCCTTCCAGCCGGGAACCCGGTTTCGCTACAGTGTGTGCACCGATGTACTGGCCCATGTCGTCGAAAAAGCGGCGGGTATGACCATCGACCGGTTTGCCCGGCAGGAACTGTTTGATCCACTTGGCATGGTCGATACCGCCTATCAGGTGGCGCCTGCCAAACTTGATCGTCTGCTGCCGATGTATGGCACGGGAGATCTGCTGGCGCTGCCGGCGCTGGACCTGCAACCTCACAAACTTGAAGCGCGCGACACCAACGACTTTTATCCGCCCGATGTTGCCGGACACCGGCGCGGCGGCCACGGTCTCTTTTCGACCATGGACGACTATTCTGCGTTTGCGCGCATGTTGATCGATGGCAAGGCCATGGATGCCCGAACCGTTCTTTCAAGACCGATGCTGTCAATGATGCGCGCCAATCGAATTCCTGCGGATCAGTTGCCGCTGACCATCGGTTTGCAGTCCCTGCCTGGTTATGGATGGGGATTGGGTGTGCGGGTCATGCTCGATACCGGGCGAGCGCTTCAGTTGACCAACGTTGGTGAACTGGGCTGGGCAGGTGCCGCCAGCACATTTTTCTGGGTGGATCCGGCAGAAGAAATGATTGGCCTGGTCATGGCCCAGTTTCTCGGGTCGGCGCTCCCACTGGCAGATGACATGCGAACGGCAGCCTACCAGATGCTGGGTTGATCCAGGAGGCTGCGCGACAGAAGATCGGCAAGCTCACTCACCCCGCGACTTCGACTCGTTGGCAGCGTATCCAAAGATGCCTTTGGCCATGAGCGACGTCTCGCCCTCACGCCGCTTCAGGTAGACCTCCGCCCGTATCGTGTGGATACGCTTGTCATCCGGCAATGCCTGCGCGGCAAGCTCAACCAGATGGCAGGCCAGTCTCGGATCACTGGCCGCAAGCTCCAGGCCTCGCTCGGCAAGACGCAGGGCGCCAGCAGCCAGCGACGCCAGTTCGGACGCGAGCTGCACATCCAGTGCGGGCTTGAGATGCGCAGGATTGCCGTCATACCAGCCGCCATAAAGGCGCCAGATATTGCGCACGACAAACTCGGGCTCGTCGTACATGGGCCGTAAATAGGGCTTTTCGAGAATCGGTGGATCGATTTTCACCGAGTGCACGATGTCGTTAAGACGTGCGCCCTGATTCATCATGGTCAGGGTTTCCCTGACCAGAAATTCAAGCGCATCGGCGACATCGGTGAGTACCTTGCGAATCCTTGCCTCACCGGCGATGGGCAAGCCGTGCGCCGGCAGAAACAGTTCAGCGCCCTGCGCTGCCATGGCGCGCATCGCTGCCGCCCATTCAACAGGATACCGCTGCACCTTCTGTGGATTGCCGGCGTTGGGAAAGTTCCAGATGAAAAAGTCGCCTGCGCAGATCGCCTTGTAGCGGGGAATCCAGGACCACGTGTGATCGTCTGTTTCACCCTTGGCATGACGCAGTAGCACCTCGAGCCCACCCACCTCCAGTCGCAATTCGTCACGATAGGTCAGATCAGGCTTCGGCGACGAGGCTGGCAGGAAGGTACTGCCCGCAGAAATGTCGTAGCCTCGCTTGCGAAACTGACCGAACTGGCGTTCGTTGATGATCCGGTTGTAACCGTCGGTCAGGTTGTAACGGTCAAATCGCCTTGGCACGTTTTCGTGGCCGACAATGCAGATCGACGTATGTCCTGACGCCCGGGCATCCGCGACAAACGCACCAGCCCCGCCTACATGATCCACATGGCCATGGGTGTAGACCACGGTGTTGAATCGGGTCGTGCGTCAGCCGCGCACCGCCTCGACCACCTTGCGGCCACCCTGTTCATTGGATGTGTCGAAGGCGATCAGTCCGTCGTCGGTATCAAACAGGACACAGTGGGAAAAGGCTTCAACCACGGCAACACCATCGGCGATCACGGACAACTGGTGATTGATACGGTTGATGGGGCCGACTGCATCGGCACCCTTTCCCTCGTCAATCACAGCGTTGGAAAGTGCAATCAGATCGGCCATGTCTTCAGTCTCCGGAGTGTTGTCGCCGTCGTCGGGCTCGCTCAGAAATGCAGTGTTGCCTTGCCACGCTCGATGCGTTGCAGGATGAGCGCGTGTTCGGGCAGATGCCAGGCCTCCCATTCCTTGAAGGCGCTGTAACCCAGTTTGGCAATGTGTTCATCGGCAGCTACCAGTGCCGCGCGCAATACCGCTGATCGTGAAGGTACGCCGGTGGCAGGTGATTCGGGCGCAGCATAGGCAGGTGTACGGATGATCAGGTAGGCAGCAACAAGGCTCATCCAGAGCGCGTCCGCAACCTTGTCGTTATCGCCGACCCACGGCGACAGCAGGTGCACGGCCTGGCTGCCGGTGACCATATGCAAAGCAAAAAAATGTCCAAAGCCAAGATAAACGCGCGCGGCTTCGCGGGCCAGATCCATGAGCCCGACAGAGGCTCCACGCCAGCGAACGAGTCGCCTGAATTCCGGCACGGTACCCAGTTGGCCAAGCTGTATACCGAACATGTCCGTGGACACCGGTCGATTGCCGAGTACCGGGTGGGCACGCAGTCTGTGAAAGAGTTCGGCAGGATCACTCTGCTGCCGCTGACCGTCATCAACCGGTATCGCTTCCCAGACACTCACCCAGTAGGCCAGTGCACAGGCGAGTTCTGGCCGGGACTGCGCTTCTACCGCAAGCGCGGTCCGGATCAGTGGGTGGAACGCGTCGATGCCGGCAGTTTCGATCAACCTTGGCATCCACTCCCGCAGCACGTGGTCCCGACCCTGTTCCTGAAGTGCGTTCACAAAGTAGCGTCGCAGCCCGGGATAGAGCTGGCGTTTGCCTCGACAAGAAGGCCAGACTTCGCCCGTTATTGATTGCTCAGGGAACCGTTGTGGTTCCAGACGCTGTGCATATCGATCACGAAACTGTCTCAGTTCCAGATCGGACGCGCCCAGTCGCCTGAGCGACACCAGCGCCATCGGCAGATGGTCCGACAGCATGGCAGGGCCATAATAAGGGTCATGCTCTGCTCCACTGCGAAGCATCTCCTGCAGCACCAAATCCCTGCTACTCATGACGTGACTTTCCAGTTTGGCCTTTTGCGAAGGGCGACAATCATTCCACGACCCGCAGCGACAATCGATCAAAACGTCCGCGATCATCGAATGCCAGAATCGAACTCATACCAGCCTGCGGCAGAGACAGCTCGAACCGACCCTCGCCTTCACTCAGACCAGCCAGTTTGTCGTTGACCAGCCAGTACACGCGGCCATCAGCCCCGCGTGCGCTCAGTTGAACCCGGGGCACCCGTTCGGATCCAGGTGCGCGCCGTAACACGGTGCCCGGCACAATACCGTCGATATGCAGGCTCCGCAGGGTCTCAACCCATTCGGAACAGCCTGGCTTGACGGGTGGCAATGATGACTTGCGCCGCGCCTCGATGGACAGCCAGGCCATGGCAGGCAACGGCCATCGGGCAACCTGTGCGAGCCTGGTCGATTCTGCAGCGCAGTTCGGTGGCACACGATGTCCGGTCACTGTGTCGATGGCTACAGAGCGGACCAGCGGCAGATTGTCGCCGGGTGGGGGGACGTGGGTGGGTGGCAGATTGCCATCCAGCAACCATGCGGTCTGTTTGACGTGGCACAACGATTCCCGATCGCCAACTTCCGGCACCCCGGTTGGCCAGCAGATGTCACGAGACGACACCGACGCTGGTGGCGTCGAAGGTGCACGATCCGCCGCCGATCGGGGCAGTGCGCGCAGCAGGTTGACCAGCATCGGTAGCGCAGTGACCGCCCCGTAGTGACCCGGCATCGGTGTCCCATCCGGCCTGCCTGTCCACACACCCAGTGTGTAGGTGGGCGTTACACCAAATGCCCACGCATCCCGATAGCCATAACTGGTGCCGGTCTTCCAGGCCAGCCGCACATCATTGATCATCCCGCTCGACAGCTGGTCGGGCAGCGGATTGGTTTCCAGAATGTCGCGCACGATCCAGGCAGCACCTGGACTCAGCACCTCCCGGTCCTGAACCTGTTCGTCGATCAGCATGCGAACCGGCCCACCCACGCCGCCATTGGCGAGTGCGGCATAGGCGCCAGCGATCTGGTCCAGGCGCGTTCCGGTGCCGCCAAGAATGATGGACAGATTGGGCACCGCCGCTCTGGGCAGCACCAATCGCAGCCCGGCATGTCGCAAACGTGCCGTGAATCGCGCCGGGGTCACCTGCTGCAACAATTCCACCGCAGGCACATTGAGCGAACGGCGAAGAGCATCGGCAACCGTCACCGGGCCATGAAAAAAATCACCAAAATTGGACGGCCGATAACCACCAAAGGTTTGCGGTGCATCCACCATCAGACTCGCCGAGTGGACCAGTCCTGCATCGAAGGCGAGTCCATAGAGAAACGGTTTGAGCGTTGAACCGGGTGAACGGATCGCGCGAATCATGTCGACGTGACCAAGCCGGTCCTCATCCGCGAAACGCGCCGACCCCACATACACCAGAACGTCGCGTGTCCGGTTGTCGATCAGCAGCACGGCGGCGGATGATCTCGCCGGCAGGCGCGTCACCTCGGCGGTCAGCCGGGATTCAAACAGACGTTGCAAGGCGACATCGATGGTGGAACGAAGAACACGTGCATCAGGCTGTTCGTGTCGCAATCGCTGCGCAAACAACGCCGCCAGCATCGGCGGCACGAGACGTCGCGACACCACCGGTTCCTGCACGGCCTCGATCAATGCGTCTTCCGGCCATTGTCCTTGCCGACGCATTCTGTCGAGCACCTTGTCACGTGCCTTACGCGCCGCCTGCGGATGCCGATCCGGGCGCAATCGACTCGGCGCCTGGGGCAGCACCGCCAGCATCGCAGCTTCCGACCGGGACAATTGTTTCGACGGCTTGCCAAGATAGGCCCACGAGGCTGCCTCCACCCCTTCCACCGTACCTCCAAACGGTGCCCGTTCAAGATAGAGCGTGAGAATTTCGGCCTTGGTCAGTCGCCGCTCGATCTGCAGTGCACGCAGCATCTGCTTGAGTTTGCCACCGGCATGGCGAGGTATCGGTTCGATCAGACGAGCAACCTGCATCGTCAGTGTCGAGCCTCCCGATATGACCTCTCCATGCTGCAGCGCCTGAACCACAGCCCGAACCAGGGCCACCGGATTGACACCGGGATGCTGGAAAAACCAGCGATCTTCGTACCCCAGCAGCGCATCCACATAGAGGGGTGAAACGTCTGCAGGCGTAACCGGATATCGCCACACCCCATCAGTACTGACAAAAACCCGCAGGGGCGTGCCATCCCTGGCCAGAACCAGGGTGCTGGCGCGTGCCATCGACGAGGGAATCGGTGGAGGCAGCAGCTGATCCAGCATGACGATGACAACGAGCAGCGCACCACCCACCGCGAGGTGCTTGTGCCAGGCCAACATTCGCCACCTGGCCAAATCGATCCTCAAAGCACAATCATCCTGGAGCCTGTCGGACTTGAGCGATCGTCGCGAGCC
>Ga0105050_10003083_pt1 | contig 23394 bp, 12 predicted proteins | sample FRY01_FD_78088 | JGI IMG/M metagenome (GOLD analysis project Ga0105050, IMG submission 78088) | Freshwater microbial communities from Lake Fryxell liftoff mats and glacier meltwater in Antarctica - FRY-01 | ecosystem: Environmental > Aquatic > Freshwater > Ice > Glacier meltwater ...
GGTGACACTACCCAGTACCGCGATGGTGCCATTGGCATCCTGGGCCAAAAGTCGATCCGTAAGGAACTCCAGACCGTAGATCAGATTGCTTCCCTGGTGATAGCCGATGCCATTGGTAGTGACCCCATGCGCAGTGCCACCGATCGGTACAAATGAACTGGTCCCAAAGTCGATTCGATTGAACTGGCTCGGGATATTGACGTCGATGTAGAGGTCATTGGTACAGGCAAACGGGGTCAGCACCGACAGGAGATTGACGGGTGTCAGCGAGTTGGTGTTGGTCGGATCCGTGTCCAGATCATTCCCGGGGATGTCCCCATTGTCATCCGGATCGGTGCCCTGGGTAGACAGGTCGGTCACGTCCCCGTTGGCGACGCCGTTTGCGGTACTGTCCCCACTGGCCGTAAATTGCAGGGTGTAAGGTGCGTTGGCCGCCGAGGGGAAAAACGTCACCGTCAGCGGGACGATTATAAAATCTTCCGGCTCCAGCGAACCGGGTTGTGCGGGATTGAGCAGCGTTGTGTTGCCGGCAGCACCGGTATAACCGGGATTGGCCACAAAGCCGGTGTTTCCACCCGTCACGCCTGCGGAGTTGATTGCACCCACACTGACAAAGTACTCACCGGGGGCGTCGACCGCACCCACGTTCCCCTGCAGCGTTCCAAACTTGGTCGCCAGATCCAATGTCGCCTGAACGTCGAACAGCTCTGCAAAGGCTGCGCCTTCAACCCGGACATTGAGAGTCACTTCAAAGACGTTGTTCCCTTCATCGGAAAGCGCACTGGCATCCAGCGCTGCGCCGATGAGAGGAGGTGTCGGTGCTCCAGCCGTGGGGCACGATGCACCGCTCGAAAAAGTCTGGTTGGGCAGAGAGGAGATCTGCGACGTATCCGCATCACTCACGTCAATGTGGTAGACGGCTCCGTTGGAGTTCTGGAACAGGTAGAAGTTGCCAACATTGTCGAAGTAAGCGCCACCTTTGCCGATACCCGCGAGTCCCGTCGAGCCAATCACTGTGGTCGCAGCATTGGCCGGGTTGATGCTGACCAACGTTCCAGTAAAGTCAGTGACTCCATAGAGCAGGCCGTCATTCGGATTGACGGCGATATCGAGTACGTCCGCCAACCCGCCGTCGGAGCCAATCAGGGATGCCGTCAACGCATCAACATCAATGGCATACATATCATTGCTGCCAAACGGGATCACATAGAGCAGGTTGCCGATGAAGCCACCGCTCGAAAAACCGATACCGTTGGGGAGCCCCGCCACATCACCGATGACCGCGACCGTCCCGTTGGCATCGACAGCGACGAGCTGATTGGTCGGCGAACGCAGTCCGTACATCAGATTATTACTCGCCCGATAGCCGATGCTGGTATAGAAGACCCCATGCGTAGTACCACCTAAGGGATTGAGGCTGTTGCCCGCAATGTTGATGCTGTTCAGTCGTGCCGGATTGCCTGTTGCAAGGTAGAGCGTGTTTGTACAGGAAAATGCCGACAGTGCTGGCAGGAGATCAAGTGATGCCGTATTGGACACATCCGTCACATCCCCGTTAGGTGCGCCGTTGGCAATCAGGTCCGCCGAGCCTGCGGCTGAATTGGTGTACGGTGCAACTGTCGAATCCGGGAAAAAGCGGACGGTGAAGGAGATCGTCACCACATCATTGGGAAACAGACTGCCCGGTTGGCCGTTCTGCAACAGGTTGGTTTGTCCGGAGCCGTTGAAACCGGCGTTGGCCGCAAAGCCGGTGTTGCCACCATTGACAACACCGCTGGTATCCACCGTCACACCGGCAACAAAGTACTCACCAGGTACATCGACCTGACCAATCCCCGCGACCGGTGTGCCAAACTCCGAGCTGAGTGTGTCGGTCGCCTGCAGATCAAAGTAGTTCTGGACCAGATCATCATTGCGCAGCGACACTGAGTACACCGCAGTGAACTCGTTGTTGCCTGAGTCCGTCACCGAGACAACGCTCTTGGTTGTCTCCAGCGCCAGGACCGCTGGCGCCGCAGCTGAAGCGGCCAACAGCAGCAAAGCCCTCAACCAGATGCAAGAATGCTTGCCAGCCAGGTAACGTAAGGTGGGACAAGCTGGATTCTGCCGGAACATAGGATTGTCCTTTAATGTGTTCTGCAATCGACGAGACACAACACCATGGAACGGTGGCACCCTATCCAATATGGCTCCACGTATTCCACTCCGCCCTCTCTATTCCCCAAATTCTATCCGCCCGGCTGAGCAAACAAGGTGTCGAACTGCACACTCAACCGAGGACTATTGACAAGTTACTAAACACAATGGGTGCGTCACAGAAACGTCGTGCTCGCGAAAGTAACTTTTCATTACTCCACCGACAAAGGCAAGTGGACCGACTGCTAATTTACAGTTCTGTCGTCAGCAATCGCCCCGACCGTCAACGCAGATCACACTCGCCCACAGAACTGGCAGCCCTTGATCGCGGCTTCACGAAACGTCACGATGATTCCTTCCCAATTGCATTCTTCCAGGATCACCCATGAGCGAGGTTTCTACAGCCGGTTACGTGCTCAATCAAACGATGTTGCGGGTCCGTAATCCACAAGCTTCGATTGCGTTCTATGGAGACATTCTCGGCATGACCCTGCTCGACAGGTATGACTTCGAGGCAATGCGCTTTACGCTTTACTTCATGGGCTACGAAAAGGCGGACGATATACCGGCTGCACCCGCCGAACGAGCCCGCTGGGTCTTTTCGCGGCCGGCACTACTCGAACTGACCCACAACTGGGGCACGGAAGATGAGCCGGGCTTCAGCTACCACAATGGCAATGCCGAGCCTCGCGGGTTCGGCCACATCGGCATCAGCGTCCCGGATGTGGATGCCGCCTGTGCGCGATTTGATCAGGCAGGCGTCGAATTTGTAAAACGACCCCAGGACGGTTCAATGAAAGGTCTGGCATTCATCAAGGATCCCGACGGCTACTGGATCGAGATCCTTTCCGGACAGGGCCTCGCCAACATCGTCGCCCCTTGAAGCGCGTTGACCCGGCTTCAGACGAAGTCGTTCCAGGCCTTCACCTTGAGCGTTCCAGGATCCATCCAGCGCAACGCTTCAACGATCGCACCGGCCATCTTTCGATCGGTAATCAGCGAGATACCCGCATCGATGGCTCGCCTGCGGATGTTGAATCCGTCCGGTCGGCCCATCTCGTCCCAGGCTTTGGGAATGTTGATGACCAGGTCCACAGCGCCATTGGACATCACACCAAGACTCTCCGCATCCTTGTCGACGACGGTGCAATCGATGCCAATGGACTTCAACATGTCCGCGGTGCCAGCCGTCGCGTAGATCGGCAGGTTCAGTTTTTCCTTGATCGTGTGGGCGTCATCGCTGAACCAGAATTTGTCCTGCCACGGTCCCAGCGACATGAGGATGCCCTTTTTCGGGAAACGAAAGCCGGTTGCCAGCAGTGCATGCAACAACGCTTCGTGCACCGAGTCACCGATGCAGCCCACCTCACCCGTACTCGACATCTCGACGCCGAGCAACGGATCGGCGCCATGCAAGCGTGAAAAGGAGAACATCGGCAGCTTCACACCCACATGATCCAGATCCAGTGCATCGGTTCGCGGAAACAATGGCGCAGCACCGAGCATGCAGCGAGTCGCTTCGGTCGCGAAGTTGATGTTCAACACCTTGGAGACAAACGGCAGACTGCGTGACGCGCGAAGATTGCACTCGATCACTTTCACCCAGTTCTGCTTGGCCAGAAACTGGACATTGAAAGGACCGGTGATCTTCAGCGCCTGTGCCAACTGCGCAGCGATTTCCCTAACTTTCCGCATGGTGGGCAGATAGAGTTTCTGCGGTGGTAGCACCAGTGTTGCATCACCACTATGTACGCCCGCATCCTCGACGTGCTCACTGATGGCCCAGTGAACCAGTTCTCCCCGATTGGCAACTGCGTCGATCTCGACCTCACGGGCATGCGTTTCAAATTTCGACAACACCACCGGATGATCTGGAGAGACGATCTTCGCCCTTTCCAGGATTCGCACCAGTTCCTTGGGTTCGTGGGCCACACTCATGGCCGCTCCGGACAGGACATAACTCGGCCGCACCAGAACCGGATAACCACCGAGTGTGGCAACCATCTCGTCCGCCTTGCCGATATCCGTGACATGCAGCCACGCCGGCTGATCGATGCCCAGTACATCCAGCAGCGAGGAGAATTTTCGGCGATCTTCGGCGCGGTCAATATCTTCCGGGCTGGTGCCAAGAATCGGCAGACCGGCCTGATGCAGCCGCAGAGCCAGGTTGTTAGGCAATTGCCCACCCATGCTGACGATGATGCCATCCGGCTTTTCACGCTCGCACAGATCACATACAGATTCGAAACTGACTTCTTCGAACACCAGCTGATCCGTCGTGTCGTAGTCCGTACTTACGGTCTCCGGATTGCAGTTGAGCATGATCGTCTCGTAGCCAAGGCGAGCAGCCGCGTTGACGGCATTGACTGCACACCAGTCGAACTCGACGCTTGAACCAATGCGGTAACAACCTGATCCGAGCACCAGCAGCTTTCGACGTTGTGACGGCTTCACGTCATCTGCAATGCTCGAATAGCTCGAATAGAGGTAATTCGTTTCGGCAGGAAATTCTGCCGCGAGGGTGTCGATCTGGCTGTAGTGCGGCACGATGCCGTGTGATTGACGCTGGCTGCGGACACTTTGTTCAGTCTGGTTGGTGACACGACCGATCGCCGCGTCGGCAAAGCCATGTCGCTTGGCATCTTTCAACAACGCTTCGGGAACCTCATCACGGTTGGCGACCAGTTCCTGTTCCAGTTGGACGATCTTGCGCAAATGCTCCAGAAACCATCGGTCAATGCGGGTGTGCTGGTGAATTTCTTCGACCGAGTAACCTTGTTTCAAGGCCGCAGCGATGGCGAATGGCCGCCTCGGCGTCGGCCGCAGATCGCGAGCCAGGTCAACGATTTCACCAAAGTTGCTGGTGTCCAGTCCATCCACGCCAATATCCAGCATGCGCAACGCCTTTTGCAGCACTTCGGCAAAGTTGCGACCGATCGCCATGACTTCGCCAACGCTTTTCATTTCGCTGCCGATTTCCACCGTCGCGCCAGCAAATTTTTTCAGGTCCCAACGTGGCATCTTGCAGACCATGTAATCGAGCGCAGGCTCAAAAAACGCACTGGTCCGCCGGGTGATGCTGTTGGAGATATCCGGCAGTGAATAACCCAGAGACAGTTTGGCAGCAACGTAGGCGAGCGGATAACCGGTTGCCTTGCTGGCCAGCGCGCTCGATCGTGACAGGCGAGCGTTGACCTCGATGACCCGGTAGTCGTTGCTCAGCGGATCGAGTGCGTACTGAATGTTGCATTCACCGACGATGCCCAGATGCCGGATGGTCCTGGTGGCGATCGTCCGCAGCATCTGGTACTCCTCATCGTTGAGCGTCTGGGACGGCGCAACGACGATGGATTCACCGGTGTGAATACCGAGCGGATCAAAATTCTCCATGTTGCAGACGGTGATGCAGTTATCGCGGGCGTCACGCACCACTTCGTATTCGATTTCCTTCCAGCCACGCAGGCCTTCCTCGACCAGCACCTGCTGCGCGCCGTCATTGAACGCCCGAACCAGCGCTGCCTCGAGATCTTCGGCTCGATCGACATAGGAACTGCCCTTGCCACCCAGCGCAAACGCACCACGCAGCATGATCGGTAACCCGATCACACTGGCCGCTTCGCGCGCCGCCTCGATGTTGTTGCAGGCAAAGCTGCGCGGGGACTTGACGTCGATCTCGGCAAGCGTGTCTTTGAACAGCTGGCGATCCTCCGTTGTACGGATGACTTCCACCGGCGTACCAAGCACCCGCACACCATGTCGTTCCAGAATGCCGCGGTCATGCAATGCAATACCACAGTTGAGGGCGGTCTGGCCACCAAAGGCAAGCAACAGTGCGTCGACCTGCTCTTTCTCGATGATCTGTTCGACAAATTCAGGAGTGACCGCATCGAGATAAATCCGGTCGGCAAGCCCTTCGCTGGTTTGAATGGTGGCTATGTTGGGGTTGATCAGGACCGTGGAGATCCCCTCCTCGCGCATGGCTTTCAACGCTTGCGAACCAGAGTAATCAAATTCTCCGGCCTGGCCGATCTGCAAGGCCCCGGAACCGAGGACAAGCACACACTTCGGTTTGCTGGGCAGGTAGGCACCGTACATTGGAATTCCTCTTCTCGGGTTTACAGCTGGTTTACGAAGTCGTCAAACAGATAGGCGGTATCGGTCGGACCTGGCGTGGCTTCCGGATGGAACTGCACACCGAAAAACGGTTGACGACGTGATCGGATACCTTCATTCGTACCGTCATTGATGTTGACAAACCATGGCTCCCAGCCGTGTGGCAAGGTGTCGTTATCCACGGCATAACCATGATTCTGGCTGGTGATGAAAGATCGGCGGGTAAGCAGATCCTGCACCGGCTGGTTCAGCCCGCGGTGCCCGTAGGGAAGCTTGAAGGTCTTCGCTCCTGCTGCGAGCGCGAGGATCTGGTTGCCCAGACAGATGCCAAAAACCGGTTTGTCGGCACGACGCAGCATTTCTTTTACCTGATCTGTCAGTTCCCAAAGGTTGGCCGGATCACCGGGGCCGTTGCCGATCAACACACCGTCGACTTCCGGCCAGTAACTCAACAGGTCGGCGTGCCACGGCGCTCGAAGCACCGAGACGCCTCGATCCAGCAGGGAGCGCACGATGTTGTCCTTGGCACCTACGTCCACCAGCAGGACCGTCTGTCTGCCACCCTCATACCGATGTGTTGTGGCGGGCGCCACCTGCCGGAAAACTTCGGTGGTCATATCAACGGCGGTGGCTGATGAAGCCAGCGAGTGAGGGCCACAATCCTGCAGGAGATGCCCAGGCATGGTGCCGGCCTCACGCAGGTGGCGAGTGAGGAAACGTGTGTCGATCCGACAGATTCCAGGAATACCCTGGCTCTTGAGCCAGTCCCCTAGCGAACGCTGGGCACGATGGTGACTGAAACTCTCCGAATAAGACTGGACGATCAGGCCTTGCACCTGGATGCGAGAAGACTCGAACGGCCCGGCAATACTCTGGGCACAGCGGTCACCAGGCACTCCGTAGTTGCCAATCGACGGGTAGGTCATGACAAGAATCTGGCCACGATAGGAAGGATCTGTCAGCGTTTCGACATATCCGCTCATGCCCGTGTTGAACACGACTTCACCACGCACCGCGCGATTGGCACCAAAGGAAACGCCTTCCAGTTCTGTGCCGTCGTCCAGAATCAACCGCATGTCCTATAGTCCTTGAACGCACTCCGTGCAACTGTGTCACTATAATTGCGATGGCCGCTGACTAATGTGAATGAGAGCAGAGATCAGCACGCTGCCCATCCGGCACGGCAAATGAAGGATACCCGGCTTGGAATAACAAGCTGACGAACAGAAACACCCGTCTGGTCAGCGTGCAATTCAGCCAATGAACAGCAAGTAAACTGTTAAGTAACGTCACTTTCCAATTGGGACATACGCTGGTTACGTTGTTCCCACAAACTGTTACCTCCATCAAGTTCATCCGATTGCCACAGCAGTTATGATGAGCGACGTACCCATCAGCAATGGTCAACGACAGTTCCAGCGTCAGGGAAGACAATCACATGCCACTTGTTGTCTTCTCCATCCCTGATTCCAGAGCGTTGTCACCAACAACAGTGAGTAGTGTTTAAGTCATGTACATACTTGGCATCTCCGCGTATTACCACGATAGCGCGGCCGCTTTGGTCAAGGATGGAGACATCGTTGCTGCGGCCCAGGAAGAACGATTCACGCGCAAGAAACATGATCCGGCCTTTCCGAAAAACGCGATCGAGTATTGCGTTCAGGAAGCGGGCATCAGTGTGGCGGATATCGAACATGTCGTTTTCTACGACAAACCACTGCTGAAGTTCGAGCGCCTGCTGGAGACCTATCTGGCCTATGCGCCGAGCGGTTTCCGGTCTTTCCTCACTGCCATGCCGGTCTGGTTGCGAGAAAAGCTGTTCCTCAAGGATCTGCTGCAGAAGGAGATAGCGGGTCTCATCGGGTGCAAACCCAAAGCGGTCAAACCCATTCTGTTCACACAGCACCACCAGTCGCATGCTGCTTCGGCTTTTTTCCCGAGTCCCTATCAGCGAGCCGCGGTCATGTGTCTGGACGGCGTCGGTGAATGGGCCACCAGTTCGGTATGGCTTGGCGAGGGCAACAAACTGACCCCTCAGTGGGAAATCGACTTCCCGCATTCGCTTGGCCTCCTGTACTCCGCTTTCACCTATTTCACCGGGTTCAAGGTCAATTCGGGAGAATACAAGTTGATGGGGCTGGCTCCGTATGGAGTACCCAAGTACGTGGATCTGATCTATGACAAGCTGATCGACGTCAAGCCTGACGGCACGTTCCGCATGGACATGCAGTACTTCAACTATGCCAACGGTCTGACGATGACCAACAGCCGGTTCGCTGCCCTGTTTGGTGGCCCTGCCAGGAAATCCGAAACGCCCATCTCCCAACGTGAAATGGACATCGCTGCCTCCATTCAAGTCGTCACCGAAGACATCGTGCTCAAGCTGGCACATACGGTTCACAAAGAGCTGAAGGCAGACTATCTGTGTCTGGCCGGTGGTGTTGCGCTCAACTGCGTGGCCAATGGTCGATTGTTGCGAGAGGGTCCGTTCAAGGATGTCTGGATCCAGCCAGCAGCCGGTGACGCAGGTGGCGCACTGGGCGCAGCGCTGGCCGTCTGGCACGAGCACCTGGATCAACCACGCAAACCGATCAAGACGGACGCCATGAAAGGGTCCTATCTGGGGCCCCGGTGGAATGATGTACAGATCAAGCAGCAGCTTGACGCTCGAGGCGCCGTTTACCAGCGTCTGGACGACCCTGAGCTGATGCCCCGCCTGGCCGAGGCACTGGAGGGAGAAAGTGTGGTCGGCTGGTTCCAGGGTCGGATGGAGTTTGGTCCCCGCGCACTGGGGGCACGTTCGATCATTGGCGATCCACGCAGTCGGAACATGCAGTCCGTGATGAATCTCAAGATCAAGTACCGCGAGTCCTTCCGTCCCTTTGCGCCTTCTGTGCTGGCGGAACGTGCGTCGGAGTACTTCAAGCTCGGTCACTGCAGCCCGTACATGCTCATCGTTGCGCCGATTGAAGAATCCAAGCGGATCGCGATGACTGAAGAAGAGCAGAAGCTGTTCGGCATTGCCAAGCTGAACGTCCCGCGTTCGGAACTGCCGGCGATTACCCATGTGGATTACTCGGCTCGTGTACAGACGGTACATACCCATTCCAATCCCCGATACCATGCCCTGCTGAAAGCGTTCAATGAGCGCACTGGCTGCCCGGTTCTGGTGAATACCTCTTTCAACGTTCGTGGCGAGCCCATCGTCAATACACCAGACGACGCCTATCGTTGCTTCATGCGAACCGAAATGGACTATCTGGTGGTTGAAAACTACCTGATGAAAAAGCAGGACCAGCCGGAAATGCCCGACGATGGTTCCTGGAAAACTGAATTCGAGCTGGATTGATCAATATGGCAAATCACCTTATTCCTGAACTGGACGCCAAGGGGCTACGTTCCTTCGGTCTGACGACCGGCGCCATCATCATGGTGCTGTTCGGGCTGTTTTTCCCGTGGCTGCTGGAAGTCGGCATTCCACGCTGGCCATGGGTACTCGGTGGCGTTCTCGGGCTCTGGGGCCTTGTTCACCCCATGAGTCTGCGACCCGTATACACCAACTGGATGAAATTCGGACTGTTGCTGAGCAAGGTCACGACGCCGATCGTCATGGGCATTGTGTTTTATGGAGTGGTCTTTCCGATGGGTCTGCTGATGCGGCTGTTTGGCAAGGATCCCATGCGACGTAAACTGGACCCAGCCGAGTCGACATACCGTGTTGTGCAGGATTCGTCCGTTCCCAATTTTCTGACGAGGCCATTCTGATGCTGGATCTGATCAAGGATCTCTGGATGTTCATGCGGGTCAGAAAAAAGTTCTGGCTGGCGCCGATCATCATCGTGATGCTGCTGCTCGGCGGGCTCATCGTCCTTTCTCAGGGTTCGGCGGTGGCACCCTTCATCTATACATTGTTCTAGGTGAGTGGCGCCTCTGGCGCCACCTTCAGCATGCTACTGGAAATGATCAAGGCAGCCCTCGGCGTGGGCGCTGCCACTGCCGCAACGCTGTTGCTGACCGATGCTGCTGCGTTCCATTTTGTGCCGTCCCGGTATGTGGATCAGTTTCCACACTACCGCGTGTCGGCAAACCCTCACGGCTTTGCCGGTCGAGGGACTTACCCGCACCATTACTTTGTCGCCAATGCAGAACGGGGTTTCGATATTGGCCGCAACAAGCAGGCCGACCACTGGGTGGAAGGTGAAACCTATCCGATATGGTCGAACAGTCTCGGCTGTTTCGATACGGAACCGGATCTGAGCAATGGTTACATCTACCTGGTCGGTGACAGTTACACCTGGGGTTATGCTCCGTTCGAGGACAAGTTCGGGGTTCTGCTGGAAAAATCTCTCGGTCAAACCGTATTGAAGTGTGGAGTCACCCACTCGGGTCAACGGCATCAACTCCTGAAGCTTCGGGAAATCCAGGCCGAGATTTTGCAGGCACCAACAGCAATGCTGGTGTACTGGTATCTCAATGACATCGCCAATGATCACTACTTCCCTCACTCCACCGTGATCGATGGCTGGCAGGTCGACAACAAGAAGATCGACGCGCTTGGGAATCCTGTCGAAATCGGCAGCGAGCTACTGATCGAAGCAGTCAGGGGGCGGATCAATCGCCAACCGGATCCAGTCCCATGGCAGATGCGCTCGTCGCGCAACTTCCTCTTCAACTACTCCCTCACGGTCAATCTTGCCAAATGGGCCTGGGACAAACTGCGTGACAAGCCGTCACAGCTTGAAGTCCAGATTGCAGCGAGCACGCCGGCAGATGCCAATTCGATCTATGATGTCCAAATCGGGAAGAACGGTCGACTGTGGTACACCGACAACCCGATCGCCGCACAAAACAAACAGGCCCTGCTCGATCTGCAGGCTCACGCCAACGCGGCACGTGCCGGGTTCGGTGTGGTCCTCATTCCCCCCATAGAACACGTGACGGATCACGACTGGCATAGTGAGGTACGCGCCTTTCTCGATGCACATGGCATTCGGAACCTTGACCTGACAGTTCCATTCAGCGAACTCGGTGTCAATGCTGACACGGTTTTTCTCCTGGACGGACACTTCAACGTCCATGGAAATCGCCTGGTTGCTGAAATCACAGAAGACGAATTTGCCGACATACTTGTCGGGCCTGTCAATCCAGGTACTTGAGCCTATGCGCACGTGGTCAATCCTGCTGGTCGTTTCATTGTTCCTGCTGCTGCTGATCGAGGGAATTGCCTGGTTGCTGGTCGGCTCTGCACCACTGGACGTGCGTTATCAGTGTGCAGCCAATGCGCCTGCAGATCACTTCAGGATATTCAGCTACGGCGGTTCAACAGTGTATGGGACGCCGGTGCCTGAATACGGATTCATGGCGCAGATTGATGCTGCCACCAGGACAGTAGCGCCTGAGAAATACACGGTCTGCAACATGGGTGAAGGTGGCCGCGACTCAACCGGCGTCATGCTCGACATCGAAAAAACAATTCAATACCACCCTGACCTGATCATCGTGCTCAGCGGACACAACGAGTTCCTGCAACCCGTGTTTGACTCGACCTTTGCCCGAAGGTGGCGAGAGCGGACTGCCAGGCTTGCGACGATTCGTCTGTTCAACAAGCTGATGGAAAAAATTGCCTGGCGACTGAATCGTCCCGCTGTTCAGCAGTCGATGCCCGAAACGCTCCTGGTGCACGACAGGAATGGAACGGACTTCCACGCCAGATTGGCGCGTTACAAAAGCAATGTCGAGAGCATGGTGCTTGCCGCCCAGGATGCGGGTATACCAATGCTGTTCGGAACCCTGGCAAGCAATCTTGACGAATGGGCTCCGGTGTTCAAGAAAATCCCGGTTGGCGAGGGTGGTGTTCGGAACGAGCAGAGTGTGACACGGATGCTCGACCTGATTGAGGCACACCAATTCGATGCCGCCAGAACAATCTTCGACGGTATCCCATGGGAGCCTGCGGAAGCACAGGCACCCATCGTCAAATACCTCGAAGCCCAATTTCTGCCAAAACAGTCGAAGGATCAGCAATCGAGCAGGCGCGAGGCGTTCCTTGCGGTCAGGGATGCTGACCCGATCCCGTGGCGAGCGCTCACGCTGTTCAATCAGGACATGCGTAATGCCGTCGAAGGAAAAGTGGATGTGACACTGGTGGATGTCGAGGAGTTGCTGGGCAACGCAGCGGATGATGGTGCGCCCGGCTTTGATCTGATTACTGATAATTGCCATCCTGCGCCCATCGCCAACACCCTGATTGCGCGAGCGCTGCTGAATGCGGCTGCGGCCTATACGGGGAAGTCATTGCCGTGGTCAGAACAAGATGCCAGCAGCTACCTGTCGAGTCTGCCGTCAGAACTTCGCTTGGAGTATCTGCTGCGCAACGGTGTGTATGTCATGAAGGTTCCATTCTTCAACTACCCTGCATCGCGTCGATATCTTGAAGAGGCCAGAACCAACTGGCCGTCCGACTGGCGCAGCTGGGCGAATCTGGCCAGCATAGAACTGCTGGTCGGCGATCCCGCACAAGGAAAGGCCCTGCTTCGCCACGCACTGAGCCTGCAACCGGATCAACAGCTGTATATGAGTCATCAGCACACGCCTTATCTCAAGGACGCGATGCAGGCTCGCGGGTTGCGCTTCGAAGTGATCCTGGCCGAAAAGCCCGAAGACGAGCACCCCAATGGTGTTTGACACTCGCCCCTGGTTCACCAGCCTCTGTTGGCTTTTTGTCGTCGCTGCAACAGTTCCGACTGCCGTTTTGGCGAACCAGCCAAACCTGCTGCTGATCATCACAGACGATCAGGGGTACAACGATATCGCCGCATTTGGCAACACGAAGTTGCACACGCCCAATCTCGATGCCCTGGCCGCCACCGGTGCCAGACTGAGCAGTTTTTACGCGCAGCCAACCTGTGGGCCGAGCAGAGCGGCATTGATGACAGGTTACAACCCGGCTCGCATAGGCATGAACTTCGACCCGCTACCGGTGTCCCCGCGTGGCTTGCCAGCGGAACCCGTCACCCTTGGCGAGATGTTTCATGCGGCCGGTTATCGCACCGGCTATTTTGGCAAGTGGCATCTGGGCGATCGCCCCGAGCACCTGCCGCTGGCACATGGCTTTGATGAGTACTTCGGTGTGCCCTATTCCAACGACATGTGGCCCTTCCACCACAATATGCCTCCACCCGCCCATGGACTGGCAGATGAGCGATTGCTGGCAGCAAAACGGCGGGTCGAACTTACCGGAGCGGCCCATCGCGGCCAATTGTTCACTGACCCCTCGATCTTTCCACCATTGCCGCTTGTCGACGGCAACACGGTGGTGGAAACCAATCCTGACCAGAGCTTGTTGACGGAACGTTATTCGGCGCGCGCAATCGAGTTCATCGAGACGGCAGACGATCGCCCCTTTTTTGTCATGTTGGCGTTCAACAGTCCGCATGTACCGCTGTTCGCTCATCCTGAGTTTGCGGGTCACACGGGCCTCGGGCTTTATGCGGACGTGATCGAGGAGATCGACGCGAGAATTGGGCAGGTGCTGACCGCTGCAGGGCAGCGCAAGGGCAACAAGGACACGATCGTCGTCTTTCTTTCCGACAACGGTCCCTGGCTTGAGTATGGAGTTGACGCCGGATCCGCGGCGCCGTTCAAAGGCGGAAAAGCAAGCGCCTGGGAAGGTGGCTGGCGAGTACCCGCCATCATCAGTTGGCCGGGACATATCGAACCGGCAACCATTCCCGGGGTCATGAACATGGCGGACATCATGCCGACACTGGCAGCAATGGTCGGGATCAAACCCATGAGCACTCAGCCGCTGGACGGCAAAAGTCGATGGCATGTGTTGCAGGGCAGGACAACACCAGACAAGGATGAGTTTCTCTATTTCGCGGATTTCAGCGGGCAAGGGGCTACGTCACCACTCGGTAAACAGCTGCTGGCGATTCGCGTCGGCAACTGGAAACTCCACGTTTATACCCACCGATCCCGCTGGTTTGGCTGGTGGCGTGGTTATGAGGTTCGGCCGATTGCGTTGTACGACCTTGAGAATGATCCCGCAGAGATAACAGATCGTCAGAACGATCACCCGGAACTTGCCAAAAAAGCAGCAGCATTGGCAGCCCTCCGCCTGAACGCGCTCTGCAGCGAATTACCAGGCTGGGTAGTCAACACCTGCGAGTGACAGAACTTACAATAGTGCCTGCGTGATGCAATCCCAATTGATCAGCTTTGCTTACATAATTGACACAACGCTTTATCGAACGAAGTGCAAAAATCCGCCGGTACATGTGGGTCACATCATTGAACGCTGAAATGTAGTTACATAAGGATTCAGGCATCGGGCAGACGCTTGTGCCCATGCGCTGACAAACAGGAAGTACTTGTTATGAATTTCGTTTTTGGGTCCGCCCGCTCACTCGCATTCTGGCTGGTCTGCGCGCTACCTTTTACGACTGTCGTTGCGGCCGAGATCGGCGTTGGCAACGTTCAGGAAATCAGAAGCGTCAATCTGACATCGGAAGGTTCACTGGACTGGGTGCAAGTTGGCCTGGTTGATGCCAACAGCTTCAATCGGAAAACGGGTGTCACTCCTCGACTGGCCTATTCACTGGTCTCCAGCTTTCCATCGGCTTTTGGTCATGTGCCATCGTTACGTTCTTCATTGTCGTGGTCAGATGGAACTCCCACCGCCAGCGGTGGACCATACTCCGGTGGAGTGTACTGGCCAGCGCTGAATTCCGGCTACAACATGGCAGCGCCGGCCGACACGGCTACCAGAACGCTGACATTGCATCTGGGTGGATGGAACTCGAATGGTCAGTTGCTGATCACGCTGAGCGACAACAGCGCCGCGCCGGTTACCCTCAATCTGTCAGGCGCGTCTGTCTACCATCACACCATCACGGTCACTTACAGCGCCGCGTCCGCCGGCCAGACCCTGAACGTTCGGCACACGATGACCAATTCCGGCGGCAACATCGCACTGCAGGGTGCGACACTTGCCGGCCCCGCACCCAACAATCTGCCGGTATTGACCAATCCCGGTAACAAGTCTGTCACCGCGGGCAGTCTGCTGACATTTGCAGTTTCGGCCACTGACAGCGATGGCCCTGCGCCGCTTGTATTGAACATCAGCGCCTCTTCGCCAGCGTTGCCAGGTGGTGTTTTTACCGACAATGGCGGGGGCTCCGGAACCTTCGCCTGGACACCGACGCCGGCACAGGTTGGCACCTACAACGTGACCTTTCGCGCGGCAGAGAGCAACGGTGCCGGCCAACAGGACACCAAGACCATTACCATCAGCGTCAACCCTGCAGGGACGAGTGGGCAGCTAAGTGCCACGGCTCCAACAACAGCGCCCTTCAACAACAGTCTTACTGCCGAAGGTAATCTCGACTGGATGCACTTTGGATTGAGCACCGCCTTAAGCATCAACCGGAAGTCTGGTGTGCCTGCGCGCCTGACGTACGCGAAGCTGAATGCCGATGCGTTCCGGTTTGGTGACAGTCCGACTTTGCGTCCGACCCATTCGTGGACCGATGGTTCGCCGACAGCGGCAACTGCCGGATTCTCCGGCGGTATCTACTTCCCGACACTGAACTCCGGGTACGCAATAACCGCGCCGGCTGATACACAGACGCGAACCGTCAAGTTGCATCTTGGTGGCTGGAATTCCAATGGCCAGGTCGCCATTTCGCTCAGCGATAACAGCGCCGCACCGGTAACGCTCAACCTTTCCGGTGCTTCGGTCTACCACAACATGGTCGCCATCACCTACAACGCAGCCTCCGCCAATCAGACGCTGACGGTCACCCATACGATGACCAACACTGGTGGCAACATTGCGCTGCAGTCGGCAACACTCACCGGCGCGGTGACCAACAGTCCCCCGAATCTGGCGAATCCTGGCAACAAAACGGTAGTGGCATCAAACCCGCTGAATTTTTCGGTCACGGCAACCGATCCCGATGGGCCGGCGCCGCTGGTCCTCGACATCAGCAGTTCCACTCCGAATCTGCCAGCAAGCGCCGTCTTTACGGACAACGGCAGTGGCTCTGGATCATTTGCATGGACCCCAACCAACGCGCAGACCGGCACCTATGACGTCACCTTCCGCGTACGTGAAAACGCAGGCTCAGGCCAGAGCGACACCAAGACAATCACCATCACGGTCAATGCCAACCAGCCGCCTGATCTGACCAGTCCGGGCAACAAGACGGTCAACGCCGGCAATCAGCTCACCTTCGCAGTCAACGCAACCGATACGGATGGTCCGGCGCCTCTGGTCCTGGATCTCAGCAGTTCGACGCCGACGCTACCTGCAAGCGCCACTTTCATCGACAACGGCAATGGCGCTGGAACATTTTCCTGGACACCAACGGCTGCACAGGTCGGGTCGTACTCGGTGACTTTCCGCGGCCGGGAAAGCAACGGCACCGGTCAGAGTGATACCGAGACCATCACGATTACCGTCAGCACAACCTCGAGCGGCCAGCTGACGGTCAATGTACCGACGCCCGCGCCGTATACCAACAGCCTGACCAGCGAAGGGTCGCTGGATTGGATGCAGTTCGGGCTCACCAGCGGTTCCAGCATCAATCGCAAGGCCGGGGTGACCGCACAACTGGCTTATGCCCTGCTCAGCGGATCGGGTAGCCAGTTTGGGAATGGGCCGTTACTTCGCCCCACACACACCTGGTCGGACGGCACACCAACCGCGAGCAACGCTGGTTTCTCCGGCGGAATCTACTACCCGGGAATTGGTGCGAGTTACCGTATCACCGCACCGGCAGACACCAGCGAACGAACACTGAAAGTGCACATGGGTGGCTGGAACAGCACGGCGACACTCAGTGTCACGCTCAGCGACGGCAGTTCCGCACCCTACTCGACTTCGCTCACCGGTGCGTCGGTCTACCACCGGGAAGCCATTGTGACGTACAAGGCCGCATCAGCGGGCCAGACTGTCACTCTGACGCTGACCGCAAATACCGGCACCGGCAACATTGTCCTGCAGACCGCAACGCTGGCTGGTCCTGCCACACCATTCCTGCCATTCAGCGATGACTTCAACGATGGCAATTACAACGGCTGGACCGTTGTTAACGAGTCCGTGAATCTCGGTAGCTGGTCAGCTGTCAGTAACGAACTGCGCCAACTGAACATGGTAGAAGATGCTTCTGCCCGTATCGGTACCTACCAACTTGGTTCCTACGTCTACCTGAATGGCGGATCCGCATTGACCGACTATCGCTTTGCCGTTTCCACCAACCATCTCGGGGCCAACGGCGTGCTCGCGGAAGATGTGGGTGTCATGTTCCGGTACCAGAATGCCAACAACTACTATCGGCTCTCGCTCAATTCACGGCACGGCTATTCACGTCTGGAAAAACGTGTGGGCGGCAACTTCTCGACGCTCGCGGTGAACAGTCGCGGTTACAAGTCTGCGGTCAACCAGTCCATCGTCATCGAGACTCGTGGCACCAGCCTGCTGGTCTGGATCAACAGCGATCCTGTATTTGCGGTCACTGACACCAGCCTCACGAGCGGAACCATTGCCCTCTACGCCAAACATCAAACGCGATTTGATAACGTGAGCATCACCGATCCGAGCACCACTCCAGCGATCGTGCTCTCATCACCGCTTGCGTATGCAACCCGCAATGGCAACTCACTGGCAACCACGGCAATCGCTACCAATGTCCCGTCAGGGGGCTCGGTCCAGTTCCTTCTTGATGGCGCCAATTCGGTCATCGACAGCACCGCGCCGTATTCAACCACCTACAGCGGTGTGGCTCCCGGCAACCATACTGTGGAAGCCAGGCTGCGCAACAGCAGTTCCACGGTTGTAGCGACGGATACAAACACCGTTGTAGGTGTGACCGGTGATGAAATCGTGGCCGTCGGTGACAGCATTACCAATGGCATCGGCGACTTCTACGCGACAGACAACATCTCGACGCTGGAACGCTTCATCGGGTTCCAGGGTCCACAGACCACCATGATCGACTCGCTTGATGCGACCCGAGGATTTACCCCGACGATCGTCTTCAACGAGGGTATGGGAGGTGATGACGCCTACGACGCCGCCTTCAGCAGAATCGACTCGATCAAGGAGCGATACCCGGGTATGGACCGGGTGATCGTCGGCCTGGGTACCAACGACGCGTTCACACCTATCCCGTCTGGACTGGGTTGTTCGGGTGCTGCATGCAACAACACTTACAAGAGCTACATGCAGACCCTCGTCGACAAGATCCGCTGGTCGAACTACCCCACCAACACGGTGCCTTCAAACATTGAGGTCCGGGTCGCGTCGACACCACCGGTCTGGATCGGTGCCGATCCGTGGAACTACTCCGCCAACGTCCTGATCAGGGAATACAATCAGGTCGTCACCAGCGAGTTGACCGGAGTCACCGCCGGCGCAAACCTGTACGCGTATTTCATGCCGTCTGCTACCACCACCACGCACAGGCACTTCCTGTTCAGCGATGCTCTGCATCCAAACGGGCTGGGGTATGAACTAATCGCAACGCTGTGGCACAACAATCTCGAGCCTGCGAGCCCCATTGCCCTGCCCTTTGTGCCTGGTGCACTGGCCAGTTCTCTCGGTACCAACGTACCTGCAGTCGAGTTGATGGAAACCGGCGATCTCTACCGGCTGAACACAACCGACACCATCACCTCCATACCGGCGGGGTTGCTGAATGGCCGATGGATAAAGACCAACAATGATTCAACGAATACATCCGCCAACTACCTCAGTTTCACGGTGGATCGGCCCGCGACCGTGTACATTGGCTACGATGGTGGCTCGACCGCAAGACCATCCTGGATGAGCACCTACGCATCGACCGGGCAGTCGGTTGGCGCCACTGATCCAAACGGAGCGACCATGAATCTTTACACTCGAACCTTCAGTTCCGGTTCGACGGTGACGCTTGGCGGAAACAATGCAACCGGCGCGGCGAACTCGAACACCAACTACATCGCCATCATCGTGGAGAATTGAGCATGAGAAAAAAATCTGGAATCGCACTGGTCAGCGCATTCGCGTTTTTCATGCACAACGCCACGGCGGATGGTGCACCGGTCTCTGCGTCTGAAGCGAACTCGCTGGTGCAGGCTTACGCAACCGCCCTCCAGGGTGGTGATACGGCAGCGTTGCAGAACCTGTTGGGAGGCAACCTCCTTACCAAGCGGATGCGGCTGTGGAGCAATCCCGAGTATCCATCTATGCTGGCCGCGACCTACGCAGAGAGCACTTTCCAGGTGTCGTCCGTCGACACCGAGCAGAATGGTGGCAACGCTCTAGTTCGTCTTGTGCTCAATGAAGCCGGATCGAAGGTGGAGAAGGTTCTGATACTGGCAAGACTGGGTAGCAGCGTTCGTATCATCGACGAGCGGGTGGCAACGGATCAGTAGACTCCGGTAAGGTCAGTCCGTCTCATCGGCGCGCCAACTCCCAGGGGTATGTTCATATCGATACGTCCAGATCGGTAATTTACCTTTCACATATACTTTTCCTTCGCCCATCCTGACAAGATAGTGTCCTGCTGGTGGGAGCGGGAGTCGAATGCCTTCACCTTGGTCACTACTTCTGCAACCTGCACGGATCACTTGAGGGCTGGGAATTGACGACGCCACAAATTTTTTCCATTCCTCCCTCGACGCGCCTGACCCTGGTCTTCTTGCTGTTTGGCCTGCTGTTCCCAGGCTGGGCAACAGCTGCCGAAATCACCGTCAACAATGTTCAGGAGATTCGCAATGTCGATCTCACCGGTGAGGGTGATCTGGACTGGATGCACTTCGGCCTGACCAATGCCAGCGACATCAATCGCAAGACTGGTGTCACAGCGCAGATTGGTTACTCCGTCATCTCCACTCTGCCTGCGCGTTTTGGCAGCGTGACCTCGATCCGTTCAACCCTCGCATGGACCGACGGAACGCCAACCGCGTCCGAGCCCGGCTTTGCCGGAGGCGTGTATTTCCAGACGCAAAATTCCGGCTACATACTGAGCGCTCCGGCAGACACCTCAACTCGAACACTGACGCTGCACACCGGTGGCTGGAATTCGGCCGGGGCCATACAGATCGCCCTCAGCGACAGCAGCGCCACGCCCGTTATCGTCAATCTGACTGGTGCGAGTGTTTATCATCACACCATCACGGTCACCTACAGCGCAAACGCTGTGGGGCAGACCCTCAGCCTCACGCATTCGATGTCAAATTCGGGCGGCAACATTGCCCTGCAGGGCGCAACATTGTCCGGTCCAGCGGGCAATACTCCGCCGGTGCTTACGAATCCGGGAAACAAAACGGTTACCGCAGACAACCTGCTGACCTTCGGTATTTCAGCCTCCGATGGCGACGGTCCAGGCCCCCTGGTACTGAGCATCAGTGCGTCTTCACCCGCTCTTCCGCCCGGCGTGTTCACCGACAATGATTCCGGTACCGGGACTTTCAGCTGGACACCGGGTGCTGCCGACGTCGGCACCTACAATGTCACCTTCCGCGCCGCAGAAGACGGTGGTACCGGACAGCAGGACACCGAAAGCATCACCATCACCGTCAATGGAGTGTCGAGTGGCCAGTTGAGTGCCTCGGCTCCCTCCACTGCACCGTTCAACAACAACCTGACAACGGAAGGATCCCTCGACTGGATGCATTTTGGTCGCACCACGGCCAACACCGTCAACCGGAAATCCGGGATCACACCACTGTTGACGTACACCCAGTTGAACGCCGCTCCACAGAAGTTTGATCACAACGCGACCGTTCGACCTACACACGCCTGGACTGACGGTGCACCGCAGGCAGCCGAAGCGGGTGATGCCGGCGGTATCTTCTTCTCGTCCTTGAACTCCGGATACACATTCACGGCACCTGCCGACAGCCAGACACGAACTCTGAAGATCCATCTCGGGGGTTGGAATTCAAACAGTGAAATTGCGATTTCGCTGAGTGATGGCAGTGCGGCACCGGTAACCCTGAATATCTCGGGGGCCAGCGTGTATCACCATCTTGTTACCATCACCTACAGCGCCGCGGCGGCCGGGCAAACCTTGACAGTCACTCATCGGCAGACCAGTGGCGGAGGAAACGTGGCGTTGCAGTCTGCAACTCTGGCCGGAAATCCAGTGAATCAGGCACCGGTGCTTACCAATCCAGGTAATCGGTCTGTCACAGTACTCGCCCCGCTCAGTTTTTCTGTCATCGCGACCGACCCGGATGGGCCGGCTCCACTGGTCCTCGATATCAGCAATTCCTCTCCGGCACTACCAGGCAATGCCACTTTCACTGACAACGGCGGTGGTTCGGGCACGTTCTCCTGGACCCCGACCAGTCTCCAGACAGGAACCTATGACGTAACTTTCCGGGCGCGTGAAGACAATGGGACAGGTCTGAGCGACACTGAAACCATCACCATTACCGTCAACGCGGCCAGCAGCGGACAGCTCAATGCCACGGCATTCAGCACCTCTCCCTACACCAACGATCTGACCCTTGAAGGTTCGCTCGACTGGATGCATTTCGGTTTGACCTCGGCTTCGAGCATCAACAGAAAATCAGGTGTCACTCAGGTCCTGGCCTACGCCCTGCTGAGCGGCACCGCCAACCGGTTTGGTGACGGCCCTGCGTTTCGACCTGCGCACGTCTGGAGTGATGGCACGCCGACTGCCAGCGGCGCGGGTTTTTCAGGCGGCCTGTTTTACCCTGGCAATGCCGCGAGTTACCGCATTACCGCACTTGCGGATACAACCGAGCGCACGCTCAAGGTTCATCTGGGCGGATGGAATACCAGTGCAACATTGAACATATCACTGAGCGACAGCAGTGCTGCTGCGTTCTCCACGACGATCACCGGTGCTTCGGTCTTCCATAACGAGGCGAACGTCACCTATCGAGCAGGCTCGGCCGGCCAAACACTGACACTGACGCTGACGGCAACCACAGGCACCGGCAACATCGTGCTGCAGAGTGCATCACTGGCCGGCGGTGTGACGAACCAGCCGCCAAACCTTGCGAACCCAGGTAACCAGTGGGTCTCTCCAACCAATCAGTTGAATTTTGCCGTCAACGCGACCGACGCCGATGGTCCAGCGCCGCTGGTCCTCGATATCAGCAATTCTTCCCCGTCCCTGCCGGTCAATGCGACCTTTACTGACAACGGCGGCGGTTCGGGACTGTTCTCCTGGACGCCGACCAGCCTTCAGACAGGGACCTACAGCGTCACCTTCCGTGCGCAAGAGAATAACGGATCCGGTCAGAGCGACGCGGAAATCATCTCGATCGTCGTCAGCGAGAATCAGCCGCCTGTTCTGGCCGCGATCGGTAACAAGTCGGTCAACGTCGACAGTCCACTGTCTTTTGCTGTTTCGGCCACTGATGCCGACGGTCCCGCGTCGCTGGTCCTCGACATCAGCAGCTCCTCTCCCGCGTTGCCTCCCGCCGCGGCCTTTACGGACAACGGCAGTGGCTCCGGTTCTTTTGAATGGACCCCGGGCGCTGCCGACGCTGGTGTTTATTCCGTAACCTTCCGCGCTCGCGAAAACAATGGCAGCGGTCAGAGTGATACCGAAACCATCGACGTCACTGTCAATTCAGCCGGTGCTGGCCAACTGAATGTGACGGCAGCATCGACTGCTCCGTATTCCAACAATCTCACCACGGAAGGGTCACTGGACTGGATGCATTTCGGGCTGTCAAACGCGGCCAGCATCAATCGCAAGTCCGGGGTAACCCAGCAACTGATCTATACGCTGCTTACAGGCACCGCGAGCCGATTTGGTGATGGGCCTGCGTTCCGCCCCACTCATCTCTGGAGCGACGGCACACCAACGGCAAGTAGCGCCGGTTTTTCTGGTGGCATCTTCATCCCGGACAACGCGGCCAGTTATCGGATCACCGCACCAGCGGACACTACAGAGAGAACGCTCAAGGTTCACATCGGTGGCTGGAATAGTACCGCCTCGCTCAACGTATCGCTGAGTGATGGCAGTGCAACCCCGTTTTCCGCGACGTTATCCGGTGCTTCGGTGTATCACCATGAAGCCATCGTCACGTACCAGGCGGCGTCTGCGGGTCAGACCGTGACGCTCACCCTCACGGCAACCACTGGCGCGGGCAATATTATCCTGCAAAGTGCCA
>Ga0105050_10003086_pt1 | contig 23386 bp, 21 predicted proteins | sample FRY01_FD_78088 | JGI IMG/M metagenome (GOLD analysis project Ga0105050, IMG submission 78088) | Freshwater microbial communities from Lake Fryxell liftoff mats and glacier meltwater in Antarctica - FRY-01 | ecosystem: Environmental > Aquatic > Freshwater > Ice > Glacier meltwater ...
GTTGCGTAATCTACGGGATCGAATCGCTCAGTATGCGGCGCGGGCTTACCCACGGACCGATCGCGATGGTGGTGCTGCCGCTGGTGCTGGCGGGCACGCTGTGGTGGTTCGATCGGTGGCAGGCGCAGCGCGGCAAGCGGCCCGAAGGGCGGTTGCCGGTGCGGTTCGGGTGGCTGCTCGCGCTGAGCTTCACCGCCTGCCTGACGCACCCGTTGTTCGACTGGTTCAACAATTACGGTATCCGGCTGCTCGAGCCGTTCTCGAGCGAGTGGTTCTATGGCGACACGCTGTTCATCATAGACCCGTGGGTCATTGCGATGCTGGGGGCGGGGATATGGCTGTCGCTGCGGCGGGAGCGTGCGGCGAAGGCCGGATGGACTCGGCCTGCCCGAACTGCATTGGTCGGGCTTGGTGCCTATGCCGCGATGAATTTTGTGATCAGTTGGGGCTCAGAGATCGTTGCATCGGGCGATGCACCCTATGCCGATGTCAATGTGACGAATCCTGTGCCATTGGTGTTCTGGCGGCGCGATGTGCTCTGGCGAACCAAGGACGGCTGGTTCGGCACGATGCATTGCAGCTTGCGACAGTGCCGCCGCTATCTGCTCGGAAACGCGAAGACGAACATGGATGACCCGCGCATCGCCGAGTGGGCCAAAGCCGATCCCGCCGCGCGGGCATTTCTGTTCTGGAGCCGGATGCCGGTCGCCGAACTTCACCCGGACCGCATCGTCTTGCGCGACCAGCGTTATATGGACCCACGCATCGGTGATCGCTTCACTGTCACCTTGCGACCGCCCGCCCAAGGCACGCCGAAGTGACCGCCCCCGTTATCGTCTGGCTGCGCCGCGATCTGCGGCTGGCCGATCAGGCGGCGTTTGCGGCTGCGGCGAGCGCGGGTCCCGTGATCCCGGTCTATGTGCTCGATGATGAGACGGCGCAGCATCGCAAGCTGGGCGGGGCGTCGCGGTGGTGGCTGCACCACAGCCTGGCCTCGCTCGATGGGGATTTGCGTAAGCTGGGTTCACGGCTGATTCTGCGGCGCGGCAAGAGCGACGAAATTCTGGCCAGCCTTGCCGAGGAGAGCGGTGCGAGGCAGGTCCACGCTCTGCGCCACTACGAGCCGTGGTGGCGCAATGCCGAGCGGGCAGTGGGCAAGTCGCTCGATCTGCACCTGCATGACGGCAACTACTTGATACCGCCGGGAACGCTGCTGACCGGCGGCGGCACGCCGTACAAGATATTCACGCCGTTCTACCGCGCCGCGCTCGGGCAGTTGCCGCCGCCCCAGCCGACAGCCGCGCCGAAGCTCGAAACGCCCGGCAAATGGCCAAAGTCGGACAAGCTGGACGATTGGGACCTGCTCCCCACCAAGCCCGACTGGGCCGGCGGAATGCGCGACGACTGGACCCCCGGCGAGGCACCAGCGGCCGAGGCAGTCGACGACTTTCTCGACCGGGTTGGCGAATACGAAATCGCCCGCAACCTGCCCTCGATCGACGGTTCCTCGCGCCTTTCGCCGCACCTTCACTGGGGCGAGGTCTCGCCCGCCACCGTCTGGCACGCGCTGAACGAGCAGCGCGGCGAGGGGGCCGAAAGCTTTCGCCGCGAACTGTTCTGGCGCGATTTTGCCCAGAACCTGATCGCCGCCTTCCCCGACTATCCCGAACGCGGGTTTAACGAGGCGGTCGGGCGGATCGAATGGCGCAAGTCCAAGTCCGATTTCGAAGCCTGGCAGCAAGGCCGCACCGGCTATCCGATCGTCGATGCGGGCATGCGCCAGTTGTGGGCCACCGGGTGGATGCACAACCGTGTCCGCATGATCGCCGCCAGTTTTCTCATCAAGCATCTGCTGATCGACTGGAAGCAGGGCGAACGCTGGTTCTGGGATACCCTGGTGGATGCCGACTATGCCAGCAACGGGGTCAACTGGCAGTGGGTTTCGGGCTCGGGGCTCGACGCCAGCATGTGGGTGCGGATCATGGCCCCGCTGAGCCAGTCGGCCAAGTTCGATGCGGCTGGCTATATTCGCCAGTGGGTGCCCGAACTTGCCCAGCTTGGCGACGAGGCGATCCACGACCCGGTGTTCCGCCCGCGCGGTTATCCCGATCCGCTGATCGGTCACCGCGAAGCGCGCGAGCGGGCGCTGGCGGCTCACCGCGCGGCGCGTACCGGATGAATTCGTTGCCCTCCTCCCGCGCCCGCCGCATAAGCGCGCCATGAACGCGCATTCAACGGTTCGGGGGCCGGGTCGGGGCGCGCACCTCGTCGCGGGCGGCAAGCGGGCGAGCGCCGGGACCGGGCGCTTTGCCCGATTGGTCGCTCGATCGCTGGCAGGGCTGCTCGCGGGCGGCTTCCACCGCATCCTCGACCGGATCGATGCCGGTTTGGAACATGGCACCATGCTGGCGCGGCTGCCCGACGGGACCGAGCGGGTGCTCGGCGGGCGCGGTGAGGGTCCGTTCGCCGAGATCGACATAACCCATTGGAACGCGCTGCTGCGGCTTGCGACCGGCGGCTCGGCTGGCTGGTACCAGGCGTGGGAAGCGCGCGAGTGGGACAGCCCAGACCCGGTCCAGATCTTCGCGCTGTTTATGCAGAACGCGGGGCACCTTGGCGGAATTGCGCGCGCCAAAGGCCCGTGGCGATGGCTGCTGCGGCGGCTCCACTGGCTACAGCGCAACACTCGCGACGGTGCGCGTAAAAACGTCGCTGCGCATTACGACCTCGGCAACGATTTCTACGCGGCCTGGCTCGACCCGACGATGACCTATTCGAGCGCGATGGGCTTCGTCGAAGGTGACAGTCTTGAAATGGCGCAGCGGCGCAAGCTCGATACCATCGCCGCGCGGATCGGCGCGCAGGACGGCGCGAAAGTGCTCGAGATCGGCTGCGGCTGGGGCGCGCTGGCGCGCCGTCTGGCGCAGGACGGGGCCGAGGTCCGCGCGGTCAGCTTGTCGAGCGAACAGCTCGACTGGGCAAAAGCACACAATGCGGTGGGTAAACCGTGCCCGCCCTTGTTCGAGCTGACCGATTACCGCGCGCTCACGGGCCGGTATGACGCGATCGCCAGCGTCGAAATGATCGAGGCGGTGGGGCGTGCGTGGTGGCCCTCGTTTGTCGATTGCCTCGCGCGCTGCCTGAAGCCGGGCGGGCGCGCGGTATTGCAATACATCTGGATTCGTGACGACCTGTTCGACGCCTATGCGGCCAGCGCCGATTTCATCCAGACCTGTATATTTCCCGGCGGCATGCTGATCCGCGAGAGCGAGCTTAAAGGGCTGGCTGCGGCGCGCGGGCTCGATTGGCGCGAGCCTGAGCACTTCGGCCCTGCCTATGCCGAAACGCTGCACCGCTGGCGCGACGCGTTCGATGCGGCGGTCGAAGAGGGCCGCCTGCCGATCGGGTTCGACGCGCGGTTCGTGCGGCTGTGGCGCTATTACCTGATGTATTGCGAGGGCGGTTTTCTGAGCGGCGGCATCGGGGTCAGCCAGGTCACCCTGGTGAAATCCTGAGCCCTATCTGCCGCGATGACGCGCCAGCACGTTGTCGTGGACGATCGGGCTGAGCAGGTTGGCAAAGGCACAGCCGACGAGGTTGTCCTGCCACCATACCACCTCGGCCTGCAGCGATTCGAGCCCCGGCAAGGTCAGCCAGCACAGCGAACCCGGATACATCCGGTTGACGCAGGAGGCTGAAAAGCCGCCCAGCGACAAGTCGAGAACATTGGTCTGGAAGCTGCGTCCGCCCGAGGGCCGCAACGCGGCAGGGATCGCGATCCGCGTGCGCGGGGCGCAGCGATCTTCCTGCGCGGCGATGGCGTAGCGATTGCGCGAGCTGGCTTCGGACATAAGTGCGGCTCCCGTCGCGGCGAACCATGCTGTGCGCTATTTGCGCGCGACCCTTTGGAACTTATGAATATGGCCGCTTAAGCGGGGGTTACGCTGTTTGGTTAACCCGCTCGCGGTGGCCGCTGATGAACGGCTCGGCGACCAGCGCCGCGATCCGCGCCGCAACGTCCTCGGGGGGCTTGACGCTGGCCGGATCCTCGCCCGGATAGGCGCGCGCGCGCATCGCCGTGCGGGTTGCGCCGGGATCGACGATCGCAACCCGGATCTTCGAAATTGCCTGCACCTCCTGCGCGTAAGCGAGCAGCAGCGCCTCGAGCGCCGCTTTTGAGGCGGCATAAGCTCCCCAGTAGGCGCGCGGGGTTTGGCCGACGCTGCTGGTCAGCGCGATCACCCGCGCATCCTGGCTCCGCCGCAGCAGCGGGTCACAGTGCGACAAAAGCGCCTGCTGGGCGATTACATTGAGCATCAGGGAGCGGGTCAGTTCGCGCGATTCGAGCTGGGTGACCGAGATCAGCTGGGGGAAATGGGCAGCGGCCAGGACAACCACATCGAGCGCCTGCCAGCGGGTGCTCAGGGCTGTGATTAGTCGCGCGACCCCCTCGGGCTCGGCCAGATCGACCGGCGCGATCGTGGCGCTGCCGCCTGCATCGTGGATCGCATCCTCGACCTGCTCCAGCTTTTTGGCGTCTCGTGCGGTCAGGATTACGTGCGCGCCCTTGGCGGCCAGCGCCCGTGCAGTCGCCGCACCGATTCCGCGGCTGGCTCCGGTGACAAGCGCGAGCTGGCCGGAAAAGGGCTTTGCATCAATGGTGCCCGCCATCATGCGACCCTGGAGGAAAGCAGGTTCAGTTGAGCCGGAGTCTCGCGGTCGGTGAGGTCGGTAAGCCGGGTCGGGTAGTCCCCGGTAAAGCAGGCGTCGCAATGTTGCGGGAAGGCGTCGTTACGGCGTGCCTCGCCGACCGCGCGATACAGCCCGTCGATCGAGACGAACGCGAGACTGTCGGCCTGGATGAAGGCGCTCATGGCGGCCACGTCCATTTGCGCGGCGAGCAATTTCGAACGTTCGGGCGTATCGACCCCGTAGAAGCAGGAATGCTCGGTCGGCGGGCTGGCGACGCGGAAATGGACCTCCGCAGCGCCCGCATCGCGCATCATCTGGACGATCTGGAGGCTGGTGGTGCCGCGCACGATCGAATCATCGATCAGCACGATCCGCTTGCCCGCGACAATGGCGCGATTGGCGTTGTGCTTGCGTTTGACCCCGGCATGGCGCGCGCCGTCTGATGGCTGGATGAAGGTCCGCCCGACATAATGTGAGCGGATGATGCCCAGTTCGAACGGAATGCCCGATTCCTGGGCGAAGCCAATTGCCGCGGGGACCCCGCTGTCGGGCACCGGGACGATCAGGTCCGCATCGACGGCGGCTTCGCGCGCCAGCTCGACCCCGATCTGCTTGCGCACCTCATAGACCGAGCGTCCGCCCATCACCGAATCCGGGCGACTGAAATAGACGTGCTCGAAGATGCAGGGGCGAGGGTTCACATTGCCAAACGGACGATGGCTGCTCAGCCGGCCGTCCTGCCTCACCTCGACCAGTTCGCCCGGCTCGATTTCGCGGACGAATTCGGCACCCACGATGTCGAGCGCGACGGTTTCGCTGGCGAAGACGGTCGCTTCTCCCAGCCTGCCCATCACCAGCGGGCGGATACCGAGCGGATCGCGGCAGGCGATCATTCGCTTGGGGGTCATGCAGACCAGCGAATAGGCCCCTTCGACCATCCGCAGCGCATCGATGAACCGGTCGAGCAGGGTGGGATAGCGACTGGTGGCAATCAGGTGGATGATCACTTCGGTGTCCGAGGTGGACTGGAAGATCGCGCCCTTGTTGACCAGTTCGTGCTTCAGATGGAGTGCGTTGGAAATGTTGCCATTGTGCGCGATGGCGAACCCGCCGCGCGCCAGATCGGCGAACAGCGGTTGCACGTTGCGCAGCCCCGATCCGCCGGTGGTCGAGTAGCGGACATGCCCGGCGGCCATTTCACCCGGCAGTTCGGCCAGCACCGCCGCGCCTGAAAAGTTCTCGGTGACATGGCCCAGACCGCGCCGCGAATAGAACTCGGTCCCGTCGAAGCTGGTGATGCCGACGGCTTCCTGGCCGCGATGCTGGAGCGCGTGGAGCCCGAGCGCGACGACCGAGGCGGCATCGCGGGCGCCGATCACGCCGAAAATGCCGCACTCTTCGCGCAGTTTGTCCCCACTTGCATCCGGGTCCAAGTCCCACGGGAGCGTCCTGGTCGATGTCATTAGGGTGCGATCCGGCCTCGTCGGGGAGACGCGCGTGCTATTGGCGGGGATTCGATGCCAAGGCAAGGGTGCGCTGAAGCGGATGTGGGAACTACCCGGGCAGTTTCCGGTTACTGTTAACCTCTTTGCGATATCGCGGTGCAATGAGGGCGCAACTCATTTTCCGTCGAATGATTCTGCCGGGCCTCGCCTACGGCGCCGCGGCGGCATTCTCGGACGGCCTGACCCGAGCAGGCGGCGGCGTTGCCATGTTCTGGATCGCAACGGCGGTGATCGTGCCCGTGCTCGCCGCCTGGCCGGTACGGCACTGGTGGCCGACCGTGGCCGCATGCTGGGTCGCAAGCGTCGTGGCCACCGGCACGATCGGGTTCGGCTGGGAGCTTTCACCGTTTCTCGCCACGGCCAATTGCTGCGAAGTGGTCATCGGCGCGCTGCTGCTGCGCCGGTTAAACCAGCGTAAACCCTCGTTTCTGACGCTTCCGTGGATGGGCCTGGCGGTGGTCGCGGGTGCCTTGGTCGCTCCCTTGCTCTCGGGGGTGATCGCAACCGCTGCGATAGTCTGGTTTGAAGACCTGTCGGCCGGCCGTGTTTTCACTGACTGGATGTTGTCGCACGGGCTGGGCTTCGTTTGCGTATTTCCGATCGCCGGACTTCTGGTCCTGGCCAGGCTGCAGCATCGCTCGATCCTGCCCCCACCGGAAAAGCGCGGAGTGGCTGCGGCCTCTTTGGCAGCAGTGATCGTGGCCGGGGCGGTGTGCTTCGGCCAATCGACCGTGCCGCTGCTGTTCCTGCCGATCCTGGTGCTGATGTATGTCATGGTCCTTACCGATCTGACGGTCTCGGCCGTGGCCATGTTCGTGCTGGTGGTCATGGGGGTGGGCTCGGCATTTCTCGGAATTGGTCCGCTGCGCCTGATGTCTGTGGAACAGGCCGACCGCTTCCTCTTCCTCCAGTTCTACATCGTCTGCATGGCGCTCACCGCGATCCCGATTGCCCTGCTGCTTGAAAAGAGGCGGAAGATGTTCGCCGCGCTGGTCGAAAGCGAAGCGCGCTATCGCCTGCTGGCGGACTTTTCGACTGACATCATCATGGTCACCGATAACGATGGCGTCATCCGTTACATCTCGCCATCGATCCGCCAGCTCGGCGATTACGACCCGGCGCTGCTGGTCGGCCAAAGCACCGCCACGCTGATCGCCCCCCAGCACCATCTCGAAATGGCCGAGGCCCACCGCCGGGTGGTGCGTAACCCCGGTGCGACCGCCAGTATCGAGTTTCTCGGCATCACCCGTTCGAACGGCATGCGCTGGTTCGAATCGCATATGCGCGGCATTTTCCGCGATGATGGGGCGGCCGATGGGGTGTGCAGCATCGTCCGCGACATCGCCACGCGCAAACGCCGCGAAGCCGAACTGCGCGCAGTGTCGCTGACCGATCCGCTGACCGACCTAGCCAATCGCCGCGCCTTCGACGTGTTCATGTCCTCGGCCGACAAAAATGAGGGCGAGAGCTATATCGCTTTATTCGATCTCGATCGCTTCAAGCGGGTCAACGACCAGTTCGGCCACGCCACCGGCGACGCTGTCATCAAGGCTTTTGCCCGTGCCGCCCGCAGCGTTCTGCGTGATACCGATCTGGTCGCACGGATCGGCGGCGAAGAATTCGCGGTCCACCTTCAGGATACGACGCTAACTCAGGCCAGGACAGTCTGCGAGCGCATCCGCGCCGCCTTCGTCCACGAAGCGCGATTGGCCGCGCCGGAAGTCGGACCGGTCAGCGTCAGCGTTGGGATCAGCCTTTGCGACGGGCCGCTCCTGGCTGTCCTGAGCCGGGCTGACGCCGCTCTCTACACTGCCAAGACTACCGGGCGCGACCGTCTGGCGATCGCCGCCTAGTTGCCGGTTCGTCGATAGCACCCTACAGGGCGCGCACCCGCAACTTCCAGCGAGCCCTCCCGCTTGATCCTCTCCCCCTTCGAATGGACCATCGCCAAGCGCTATATGCTGCCCGGGCGAGGCGAGGCGTTCATCGCGCTGGTGGCGGGCATCAGCCTGGCGGCGGTGATGCTGGGCGTCGCCGCGCTGGTCATCGTGATGAGCGTGATGAACGGCTTCCGCGCCGAACTGATGGACAAGATCGTCGGGCTCAACGGCCACGCGATCATCCAGGCCTACGGTGGCCGCCTGCCCGACTGGAAGGAGGTGCTGATCGAGGTCGAGCGTACTCCCGGCGTGGTCCATGCCAGCCCGCTGATCGAGCAGCCGCTGCTGGTCAATTTCAACGGCCGGGTCGAAGCGATCCTGGTGCGCGGCAACACGCCCGAAGACATCCGCCGCCTTTCCGACAAGCGCATCGCGGGTGATTTCTCCGGGCTGACCGCAGGCGCGGGGCAAGTCGCGATCGGCGCGCGATTGGCCGAAAACCTCGGCGCGCGGCTGGGTGACACCATCACGATCATCAACCCGCAAGGCCGCGCCACGCCGTTCGGCACCGTTCCGCGCGAAATCGGCTACCGCGTCGGCGCGATATTTGAAGTCGGGGTGTTCGATTACGATGAAACCTTCGTGGTCATGCCGATCCCCGACGCGCAGACCCTGCTGCTGACCGGCGACACCATCGGGATGATCGAGGTGGTCACCGACGACCCTGACGAGGTGGGCACGATCCTCGGGCCGTTGAAAGCCAAGCTTGCGGGGCGTGTGGTGGTGTCGGACTGGAAGACGATCAACGCCTCGCTGTTCGAAGCGCTGGCGGTCGAGCGGGTGGCGATGTTCGTGGTGCTCTCGATCATTGTGCTGGTCGCGGTGTTCAACATCCTGTCGTCGCTGATCATGCTGGTCCGGGCCAAGACCCGCGACATCGCGATATTGCGGACGATGGGTGCGACCCGGCGTTCGCTGCTCAAGATCTTCGTCACGACCGGGTTCCTGATCGGGGCCCTGGGGACGCTGGCGGGGCTGGGGCTGGGCTTCGTGTTCCTGTTCTTCCGCCAACCAATCGTGCGCGGAATCGAACTGATGACCGGGCAGAATCTGTGGGACCCTTCGATCCGCTTCCTGACCGAACTGCCGAGCCGGACCGATCCGGTCGAGGTCGCGGTGATCTGTGTGATGGCGCTGGTGTTCTCGTTCCTCGCCACACTGTACCCCGCGCTCAAGGCGGCGAGCACCGATCCGGTCCAGGTGCTGCGCTATGAGTGACCTCGCCAGAGACGTGGTGCGCCTCACCGGCCTCAAGCGCAGCTTCGAGCAGGGCGGCGTGCGGATCGACGTGCTGCGCGGGATCGATCTCGCCATCGCGCCGGGTGAGATTGTCGCGCTGCTCGGGCCATCGGGTTCGGGAAAATCGACCATGCTTCAGGCGATCGGGTTGCTGGAAGGCGGGTTCGAAGGCCGGATCGAGATCGCCGGGATCGATGCGAGCGCGCTGAACGGCGACGAGCGGACCACCCTGCGCTGTGACACGCTGGGCTTCGTTTACCAGTTCCACCACCTGCTGCCCGATTTTACCGCGATCGAGAACGTCGTGATGCCGCAGCTGATCGCCAAGAGAAGCGAGACCGAGGCGCGTGCGCGGGCGACCGAGCTGCTGAGCGCGCTCGGGCTCGCCGAGCGGCTCAACCACCGCCCCAGCCAGCTTTCGGGCGGCGAGCAGCAACGTGTTGCGGTCGCCCGTGCGCTTGCCAACCGGCCGCGGCTGGTGCTGGCCGACGAGCCGACCGGCAATCTCGACGAGGCGACCGCAACCCGCGTTCTGGGTGAATTCCTCAAGCTGGTCCGCGACGAGGGCAGTTCCGCGCTGGTCGCCACACACAATGAGCGGCTGGCGCTGAAAATGGACCGGGTACTGCGGCTTCATGAGGGGCGGCTAGAATAGGCTTGCCCGCATTCAGTCCGGCGCTTGCCCGCGCCGGACGGCCATGCAATTAGCGCTGCAGCCAACTTCGCCAAGGGGCCCCGAATGCAAGCGCCCACGCCTGACATCGACTGGACCGTACCCGCCACGCTGCACGAGCGTGACGATGGCGGGTCCGATCTTCACTATGATTTTCGGACCGTCGCCAAGGGTCCGTTGAGCGAACTGGTCCGCCAGGTCGCGGGTCTGCCCGCCGCCGAACGCGCGCGGCTGGTGATCGACAGCGGCGGCGGAACATTGAACGTCGGCGAGATCATGGCGCTGGCGCAACGGGAGGATCTGCCATGAGCACACTCGATAAGGCATCCGGGTCAAAGACCGCCGGCACGATTGCCGATTTCACCGCGCGGCTGCCCGACGGGTCGGAGATCGACCTGGCCGACAAGCTGGGCAAGGTGCTGTTGGTGGTCAACACCGCCTCGCGCTGCGGCTTCACCCCGCAGTATGCCGGACTGGAAGCGCTTCACCGCAAGTTCGGCGAGCAGGGCTTCGAGGTCATCGCCTTCCCCTGCAACCAGTTCGGCGCGCAGGAGCCGGGCAACGCCGAGGAAATCGCCACGTTCTGCAGCCTGACCTACGACGTGAGTTTCCCGCTTATGGCCAAGGTCGAGGTGAACGGCAGCGGGGCGGCTCCGCTCTATGACTGGCTCAAGAAGGAAGCTCCAGGGCTGATGGGCAGCAAGTCGATCAAGTGGAATTTCACGAAATTTCTGATCGGTCGCGAAGGCAAGGTCGTCCGCCGCTACGCCCCCACCGATAAGCCCGAAGACATCGAGAAGGACATCGCGAAGCTGCTTTAGAAGGTCTCTCCCGGGATCGCTTTCCCTTTCCCCTTGCAGGGGTGAGGGGCACGTCGCGCGCTCCTTTATAGCTTCAGAAGCCGTGCGATCCCGCCCAGCAAATCGCGGTTGAACGCTTTGGCAATGGCCGCTTCGGCCATCATGTTGAAGGCGTGGATCGCGCCGGGGTAGCTGTGGAGCTCGACCGGCACTCCGGCATCGACCAGCCGCCGCGCATATTCGAGGTCTTCGTCGAAAAACAGGTCGAGGCTTCCCGTCAGCAGCAGGGTGGGCGGCAGTCCCGCCAGATCGTCGGCGAGGCTGGGCGAGTACCAACCCTTGCGGGCATCGTCGGGAGTATAATCGCCCCGCAGACACTCCCAGCCGAACTGGTTCGATGTCCGCGTCCACACGAATTCGCCGGTGGTGCGGTTGTTGTGGCGGCACTCGACCCCGCCGGTGCGGTGATCGAGCATCGGGTAGATCAGCACCTGTGCGGCCAGCGCAGGGCCTTGCCCCAAATTTCGAATGGCGTCGCGCGCCATCAGCGCGACTGCCGCCGCCAGTCCGCCGCCCGCGCTCTCACCGATAATCGCGATGCGTGCCGGATCGACGCCCAGCGTCGCTGCATTATCTGCCAGCCATGCCAGACCCGTGAGGCAATCATCCTGCGGACCCGGGAAGGGCGCTTCGGGGGCGAGCCGGTAGTCGACCGAGGCAACCGGAATGCCCAGCGCCGCCGCCATGCCCGAAGGCCCCCAGCTCATGTCCTTTGCCGACCCCAGGATCATCCCCCCGCCATGGATATGAAGCAGCGCGGGCCGTCCGGTGGTGCCCGGCGCGGGATCGTACCAGTGGATCTCGATCGGGCCGCCGGGGCCGTCGATCGTGCGAATGTCCGCCGCAACCGGCGGATCGCCCAGAGCATTAAAGCGTTCGGCCGAACCGGCCCGGACCAGATCAAGCGTTGCGCGGTCGAACTCAAAGGACGGCATCGCCTCGATAACCGGCGCGACTTCGGGATCGACCAGGTGGCGGGTGTTTCTGGTGTCGGCCATTGCTGCAATTCTCCTGGCGAATTTCTTCTTTGGTAGCCCTCAGGCGGCACGGTACAAGGGGCAGTGGCAAGGCGGCGTCGGACGCGCTAGGCGCAATCGCGTGAATGCTTCGAACATCTTCGACCTTGCGGTGATCGGCGGCGGGATCAACGGCGCGGGGATCGCGCGCGATGCGGCAGGGCGGGGCGCGCGAGTTTTGCTCCTCGAAGCGGGCGATCTGGCGCAGGGCACCTCATCGGCCTCGACCAAACTGGTCCACGGCGGGCTGCGCTATCTCGAACACTACGAATTCGCACTGGTCCGTGAATCGCTGGCCGAGCGCGAGGCTCTGTGGGCCATCGCTCCGCACGTCATCTGGCCACTGCGCTTTGTTCTGCCGCATGTCGCGGGGCTGCGTCCGCGCTGGCTGCTGCGGCTTGGGCTGTTCCTGTACGACCACATTGGCGGGCGCAAGAAGCTGCCGGCGGCGCGCTCGATAGAGCTGGCGAAGCATCCGGCGGGCGGGCCGCTCAAGCCCGAATTCCAGCATGGTTTCGAATACAGCGATTGCTGGGTCGACGACGCGCGGCTGGTGGTGCTCAACGCCCGCGATGCGGCGGATCGCGGCGCCGAAGTTCGCACGCGCTGTCCGCTGCTATCGGCACGTCGTATGCCCTTGGGCGACGAGGGCGACGTGTGGTTGCTGGAAACGCCAGAGGGCCAGTTCCGCGCGCGCGGGCTGGTCAATGCGGGCGGGCCGGGTGTGCTCCAGGTGCTCGACCGGATCGGCGAGCGTCTTTTCGTCAGCATGCGGCTGGTGCGCGGTTCGCATATCGTGGTGCGGCGATTGTTCGATCACGACTACGCCTATTTCTTCCAGCTCCCCGATGGGCGCATATTCTTTGCTATCCCCTATGAGCGCGATTTCACCCTGATCGGCACCACGGATCGCGATCATCGCGGCCCCGCCAGCGAGGCGCGCGCCGATGCGGAAGAAATCGCCTATCTGTGCGAAGGGGCCAGCCGCTATTTCTCCAGGGCCGTTACCCCGGATGATGTCGTCTGGACTTACTCGGGCGTCCGCCCGCTGATCGACGATGGATCGGGCCGTCCCGAAGCGGCGACCCGCGGCTACCGCCTCGAATTGTCAGACGCGGACAAGGGTGCCCCGTTGCTTTCGGTGTTCGGCGGCAAGATCACCACCTATCGCCACCTTGCCGAGGATGCGATCGATCTCCTTCGTGAGCGGCTGACCGCACTCGACGCGCCGGGCTGGACCCGCACCAAGGCGCTTCCGGGGGGCGACTTTCCGGTTGAGGGCGCAGCGGCGCTGGTGTCGGACTTACGCGCCCAACATGCATTCCTGAGCGCGGATGACGCGCAGCGCATCGTTCGCGCCTATGGCACTGCGGCTCGGTTCTGGCTGGGTGATGCCAAGGCGCGTGAGGATCTGGGCCGCGATTTTGGAGCGGGGCTGAGCCAGGCGGAGGTGGATTTTCTGACGACGCGCGAATGGGCGCGAACTGCCGACGATGTGCTGTGGCGTCGCAGCAAGCTTGGACTGTGGCTGAATGAGGCGCAGGCGGACGAACTGGCAGATTACCTCGATCAGGCCAGCAGCGCTCGCTCGAACAGCCAGTACGCCGCTATGATCCCGACGGCGTAGGCAACCACCTTCCGCACCGGGGCGAGCGCTGGCGGGCTCATTCGCGCGATCCCGGCCAACACTGCAAAGGTCCCCGCCACCACCGCCAGTTGCCCCGCCTCGACCCCCAGATTGAAGGTGAGCAGAGCCAGCGGCAACTCGCCTTCCGGGAGGCCGATCTCGGCCAGCGCCGCAGCGAAGCCGAGGCCGTGGAGCAGGCCGAACACGAATGCGACGAGCCCCGGCAGCCGCACTGCAAGACTGGGCGGTGCGCCGGCGGGCCGCACGATCTCGCGCGCGAGGAACACGATCGACAGCGCGATGCACAGCTCGAGCGGGCGTCGCGCCACGGCAAACCAGCCCAGCGTCGTCAGCGCCAGCGTCAGCGAATGCGCGAGGGTGAACATGGTCACCGTCGTCACCACCTGCCGCCCGCGCCGGATCAGCAGCACCAGCCCGATCACGAACAGCAGATGATCGAAGCCGAGCAGGATGTGTTCGATACCCAGCACGAAATAGGTCCGCGCGACTTGTCCGCGGCCTGCCTTGGCAGCGATGGTCAGGCGCGGTTCCTCGCGGGTCAGCCGCCCGGCCTGAATCGCCGCCCCAAGCGGTGCGACCCGCACCAGTGCATCGCTGAAGCTGCGCTCCAGCCCGTCGAGCCCGATAGCGCGCCCTTCCAGTGTGCGGGCGCAGTGCACGCGTGCGGTTTCGATCAGCGCGGGTCCGGCAAACCGCCGCGCGGTATCGCGGATGGTGCACCCTTGCGGCAGCAGCGGTTTTGCGCGGGTGGCCAGGCCTCCCAGCAGCGGGGCCTTCCACGTTACCGACCACACGCCGGGGGTCTGCTCGGTCCAGTCGAGATAGCCCGGGCGGAGATCATCGGCGTGGGCGGGTATGGGGAGCAGGCTGAGCAGAAGGACAGTGAGGGCAACCAGATAACTGACCCCACTCCCCGCTCGCCCTGAACTTGTCGAAGGGCTGCTTTTTTCTTCATGCCCCATCCAGACCGCACGAAGCGAAAGGCAGTGCCTCGACAAGCTCAGCACGAGCGGGGTGGGGAAGGAGGTCACAGCCCTCGCTCCACGGTCACCCGATAACCGTCGCGCAGCGCGCGAAAGGCCCGCTCTTCGCTCGCCTGCGCTTGTACCGCGCGCCAGTCGTTCTCGACCCGCTGGCGGATGTCGGCAAGACGCGGGGGTGGGGCCGGGCGGCGCTCGCGCAGGCGCACATCGTGCTGTCCGAAGCCCGAGGTTACCGGCGTCCACTGGCCCACCGGCAAGCCCGTCAGAGCGGCGGCAAATTCCTCGCCGAACTGCGCGGCGATCTCGCTGCGCGGTGCGTCGTCGAGCGAGGCGGACAGGGGAAGCGCTCCTCCGCCAAACCGCTGGTCGAAACTGAATGTCGGCTCGCCTGCGAACCGCGCGGGATGTTTGTCCAGCCAGACCTGGAGCGTGATATCCGAGGGCGCGGCGAGATCGACCGGGGTGGTCGCAAAGCCTTCCATCTTGAGCCGCATCCGCCGCCGCACCACCAGGTCGTCGCGGTCGAGCCCCAGCCGCAGCGCCTCGCGGTAATAGACCTCGTCGCGCACCGCATTGGCGATCAGCGCGTCGAGTTCGACCCGCGTCGGCGGGCGGCGGAAATTTTGCGCGAACTCGGCGGAGAGGCGCTCGACCTGCGCCGAATCGATCGCGATCCGTCGGTCCAGCGGCGCGCCGTCTTCGCCGAAAATCGCGAACACCAGCGCCCCGATGAGCAGGAAATGGACCAGCGGCTCGCGCAGCACTCGCGCCGCCGCGCTCCGCCAGTTCATGCGCCTGACATCACGCGGGCGGATCGTACCAGATCGGCGAAGTATAGGCCCGCTCCTGCGCCTTGACCCGCACTTCGGGCCGCAATTTCAGCTTATATCGCAGTGCGTCGTAAGCCGGCCATTGCGGGGTCGGGATTTCGACGACCCGCAGGTAATAGAAGGCGCGTTGGCCCGCGTCGAACTCGGGATCGCTCCACACCGTCGCCAGTTGCGGCGCGCCGATGCTGTTGGAATAGGTGGCGCGTGCGACACTGACCGTATCGCCAACCGGGGGGACTTTGCCGCCCGACAGGCGACGCGTGGCCGGATCGCTCCACACCACGTCGAACACCTTCTCGTACGATTTTCCGTTCTTGTCGGTCCAGCCCTTGACCACCTGCACCCGGTCGAGATTGGCTCCGTCGGGGTCTTTCAGCGCGCTGACGATGAAGCTGGGACGACCTTGTCCTGCTTTCATCGTCCCCCCCATCGGCACCCCGCGCTTATATCCTGCGCGCACCCAGTCGCCCGAGAGATCGCTGCCCGAAAAATCCCACCCGCCGAAAAATCGCACGGTCATGCGCGGGCCGGTGGTGGCATAGACCTCGCGTCGCATCATCGCGTCGAAGATCGCGGATCGGGTGTTGGCGACGGCCCAGACCCCGGCATAACCCCCCGCGAGGTAATGCCAGCCGAACCGGCCTTCGCTCGTTCCCAGGTTCTGCTTCTGCATGATACGCCCGGCCTGCGGTTCATTGCCGGTGTGCTTCCCAAAGAAATTGGCTTCGTCGCCGGTCGCGAGCGCGGTGTGCGAATCGGTCGCGCCGATCACCCCGAACTTGTAGGGGTTGGCCCCGGTACGGTCATGGATCGTCAGCCCGCGCTTGAGCGCCTCGCGCAGGTATTCGCCCGCGAACATATCGGGCGATTTGCCTTCGGCCATCGCCAGGTCGCCCAATTCCCAGCCGGTCACGCCGAAGCCTGCAAACTCGTCGTTGGGCGAGAGGAATGGATGGGCCTCGCTGTCGCCCTTGATCTGGGTGATTTCGACGAGCGGCTCGTGCGCCGCGCGGCGGCGGGCATAGGCCGCGGTCATTGCCCCGCCGCCCGGTTCGGTCATCTGGAACATCAGCCCATTGGACAGGTTCGAATTGTGCGGGATCGCCAGCACCTGCCCGCCGGTGGCCTTCTCGTAGGCGTCCATGTAGCGCCACAGACCGTCGGGGATCACCGTGCCGAGCGAAGCGAACGGCACGACCTTCGCCACTTGCTTGCGTCCGTCGCGGAAGATTACGTTGCGGTGAAGGTTCTTGCCGCCGTCCATCAGGGTATATTCGAAGCCGAGGAAGGCAGTGAACTTGCCCGGCTCATTATAGCGCTCGACCGTGTCGATATGCTTGTCCCAGATCGAGCGGGTGCGTTTTTTCCCTTCTTTGGGGTCCATCATCGCGGATGGCAGGTTGTTGCGCGCGACTGCGTCGATGATTTCAGCGACCGCACGCTGCGAACCCGCCGGGCCGGCGTTGAGCAGATCGTGCCAGCGCTTCATCTGCGGGTCGCGGATCAGGAAGCCCGGCGCATCGGCCAGCGCCTTGGTCGCTCCAAGCCCGTCGGAATGGTCGGTGATCGCCAGCCAGTCGAGCGGGCGAGCAAGCTTCGCCTTGAGCCCGAGCGTTGAAGTCACTTCCTCGCCGCGCGCGAACCGCAATGCCTCCTCCGGTCCCAGCCGCACGCCGAAGCCGAATGCGTCGATCGAGTTCGAGGTGTGAAGGTGCGAATCGCCCCAATAAACCCGCTGGGGAAATTCGGCCTGCGCGATCCCGGCCTCGCTTCTGGTTTCGGCCTTGCGGGCCAGCGGGTTGCCATCGCACCCCGTCAGCGCAAGTGCCGCGCAGCTTGCAAATGTCGCCAGAACGATGCGTCGCATCGCGTTCCTCCCCCTGATCCCAAGGGATACCATGACCGCAATCGAGGCCGGGCGCCAGTGCGGCTTTGCAACCTACCTTTCGATGCGTTGCGACAGCCATCGCGCGGCTTCCGCAGGGGCCTGCTTGTCGGCGTCGCGATCCACCCGGAAATTGGCCCCGCGCATCGCGGTGACCGGGATCGCCCCGACCAGCGGCTTCAGCGCCGCAGCGCAACGCGGCGCGGCAGCACAGCGGGAGGAGGCCAGCAGCAGCGCGTCGTAATTCGGGATAGCGCCGCGCGGGTCGGTCAGGACGGTCAGCTTGTCTGCGGCAATGCGCCCGTCCGACGAAAACGCGGTTATGACCGCCGCGTCGCCGCTTTCCAGTGCGCGGTACATAAAGGTCGGGCTGTATTTGCGGGTCTTGGCGAAGCGCAGGGGATAAGCCGCGCGAACTGCCGCCCACTCAGGCCGATCGAGGAATTCCAGGTCGGCTCCCAGGGTCATTTCGGGCGCCGCGCGGACCAGATCGTCGAGGCTGGCGACACCGCTTGCCTTCGCCGCATCGGCGCGCATTGCGAAGGCATAGGCGTTCTCGAAGCCCAGTGGCCCGATCAGCCGCGCTCCACCGGGTGTGGCGAGCCGCCTGTCGATTTCGCGCAACATCCCGGCTCGCGGCGGGTTGTCGGTGCGTTTGAACTCGCCGGTCCACAGCGTTCCCGCATAGTCGACATAGACATCGATATCCCCCGCATCGAGCGCGCGGAACACCACCGCCGAGCCCAGCCCCTCGCGGTATTCTACCGCATAGCCTGCCGCTTCGAGCCGCTCGCCGATCAACCGGGCGAGGATGTATTGCTCGGAAAAATTCTTGGCCCCGACGACGAGGGTCTCGCGCCGTTCGGCGGACCCCGGCCATAGCGCCCAACCAAGCCCAGCCGCGAGCAGAGCCAGCCCAAGCCATGCGTGCAGCGACCGCCTTGTAGCTATACCCCGTTCGACGAGCGCCAGCACGCCGTCGGCGGCGATCGCCAGCGCGGCGGCGGCGAGGCACCCGGCCAGCACTGTCACCCAGTTCTGCGTCTGCAACCCGGCGAAGATCGGATCGCCCAGGCTGGTCTGGCCGATCGTGGTGGCGAGCGTCGCCGCGCCGATGGTCCAGACCGCAGCGGTGCGGATGCCGGCCATGATGTAGGGTGCGACCAGCGGCGCCTCGACCCAGCGCAGCTTCTGGCCCGGCGTCATCCCCACCGCATCGGCCGCCTCTCGCACCGCCGGATCGAGCCCGGCGAGCCCCGTCACCCCGCCGCGCAGGATCGGCAGCACCGCATAGAGCGCCAGCGCCAGCAATGCGGGGAGGAAGCCGAGCGCGGGTATTCCGCCCCCGACTACGCCGGACAGCCACAGCAGGATCGGATAGAACAGCGCCAGCAGCGCCAGCGCGGGGATGGTCTGGATCAGGCTTGCCAGCCCCAGCGCGAGCCGCGCGACCGTGGCGTGGCGCGCTGACCACAACGTCAGCGGCAGGGCGATGGCGATCCCCAGGGCCAGCGCCGCAGCCGACAGAACGACGTGCGCGGCGAGCTCGTCGCCCAGCGTGGCGAGGGCGGTGAGCAACGCGGTCATCGCCCTGCGAGGTCCGCGATTCGCCGGGCCTGTTCGCGCGGGACCGCGACCAGAGCTTCGGCGATGTCCCCGGCACGGCCCGAGGCCAGATCGATCGGTGGGGCATCGGCGACGATCCGCCCCTGTTCCAGCACCACCACACGGTCAGCCAGCAGCAGCGCTTCGGCCATATCGTGGGTGACCATCAGCGTCGTCAGCCCGCGCGCGGTGTGAAGCGCGCGAACCCGCTCGCCCAGAGCGGCGCGAGTAACCGGATCGAGCGCGCCAAATGGCTCATCGAGCAGCAGGATCTGGGGAGACTCGGCCAAAGCACGGGCCACGCCGACCCGCTGGCGCTGCCCGCCCGAGAGTTCGGACGGCATTCGTGAGGCAAGCGTGCTTTCGAGCCCGACGCTGTCGAGCAACCCCGCCACTTCCTCCGGCGGCATGATCCCGCCGCGCACCCGCCGTCCGATCCCCACGTTCTGCGCGACGGACAGATGCGGGAACAGACCGATCGACTGGAACACATAGCCGATCCGGCGGCGCAATTCGGGGGCGGGGAGATGATCGACCGGCTCACCGCCGATCGACACCCGGCCTTCCCGGCTCGCCCCGGCGGTTTCGTCGAGCCGGTTGATGCACCGCAGCAGGGTCGATTTGCCCGAGCCCGACCCGCCGACCAGCGCGACGAAACTGCCACCCGCAATCGTCAGGTCGAGCGGCGCGAGCGCCTCGACCGCCCCGAACCTGCGTGCAACCCGCTCGAAACGGATTTCAGGCGCGAGGTTCGGCGCTCCGCTCATCCTAGCGCAATTTTACCAGCGCGGTCGGTGCCGCGAGGGTTTGCGAGTTGACCCTCCAGACGAGCCGTTTGCCGGTAGTGCCGGGCTGCGGTCCTTCGTCGGTGTTGTTGGCCAGCACTTCGCCGTCGGTAATCACCGAAAAGGTTCCGTCTAACACGGGCATGCCGGGCAAGCTTTCATCGCTGCCGGACTTGGCCATTGCGCCCATCATCCCCATCATCGGCGAGAGCGAATTATTGCCCGCAGCAAACCCCGGTGCCTCGATCCGTACCGAACCGTCGTTGCGGCGGATCGCGGTGACGAACGGCGAAACCATCGGCGTCTTCTCGATGGTCGGGAACGTGAAATCGTGATCGAGCCGTCCGGAGATCGAAAAATCGACTTCGAACCGTCCGTCGCCCTTGTTCACCACCGAGTGCCAGCCAACCTGGCGGCGCAGGCGGGCGGCGAATTCCTCGGCGGCCCTGGGATCGCTCGGATCTATCCCGCCCAGCATCGTTTTCAACATCTCGGCATCGCGCGCGGATTTGTTGCCGGTCGATGCCTGACCCGCTTCCCAGTCGGTTTGCTGTTGGGCGAGTTCCTTCGCGGTGCATCTGCGCTCCTCGATGGTCTCCTGGTCATAGCAAGGCTGTGGTTCGTACGCCGTCTTGCCCGCGCCCTGATCTGCTATGGCCGTGTCGGCGGCAATCTTCGACAGCGCGACGAGATGGATGTCGCCCGTATAAGAGAACGCATAGGTTCCGTCGGCACGCAGGGTCAGCTCGGAACCGAACTTGCCGGGCATCAGAATGCAACTCGTCAGCAACAGGCTCGCCGCGGCCAGCGCCACTCCCGCAAGGGTCTTGAACGCCATGTGTCATCCCCCCCAACAATTATTCAGCGTGTCGCAATCGCATAAAGTGCCACCGCAGCGGCATTGGACACGTTCAGGCTTTCCATCGCCTCGGCAATCGGCAGCCGCGCCAGCACATCGCAGTGCTGGGCGACGTTGTGGCGCAGGCCTTCGCCCTCGGCTCCCAGCACCAGCGCGACCGGGCCCGCGGCCAGCGCATCGCCGAACAGCGGCTCGGCCTCGCCAGCCAAGCCGATCCGCCAGTAACCGGCCCCGGCGAGGTCTTCCAGCGCGCGCGAAAGGTTGATCACGCGGACCCATGGCACGATTTCAAGCGCGCCCGAGGCGGATTTGGCCACCACGCCGGATTCGGGCGGAGCATGCCGATCCTGCGTCACCACCGCCGCCGCACCGAATGCCGCCGCCGATCGCAGGATCGCGCCGAGATTGTGCGGGTCGGTCACCTGATCGAGCACCACGATCGGATGCGCAGCTTCGGGATCGGGCAGATCGTCAAGCCCCAGGTCGTCGAGCGGCGCACATTCGAGCACCAGCCCCTGATGCGGCGCATCGCGTGCGACCAGCCGGGCCAGATCGAGGCCCTGCGCATATTCGACCGTGAAGCCTTCGGGCAGCTCGCTTTCCAGAGATGCCACGCCCTCGCGCGTTGCCCACAGTTTGCGGTGAACCCGGTCGGGGTTGAGCAGCGCCGCTTCGACGGCATGGCGGCCCCACAGCCGCACCGACCCGGTGCCAGCCCGTCCGCTGCCACGCCCGCCGCGCATCCGCCCGGCGCGTCCGCGCAGGGCTCCAGCTTTTTTGGGGCTTTTGCCCCTGTCTTCGGTTCCAGTCATCGCCGCCCCCCGTGCCATTGCCACCATTGACAGGCAAGCGGTGCTTCGCCATTGGCACGCCTTCTCGGCCTGGCGGCCCGGAAACGGGCAGTTTCGGATTGCTTTTTCCCGCCAGACTTCTGTGTGGACAGGTGGCCGAGTGGTTAATGGCAGCAGACTGTAAATCTGCCCGCGAGAGCGTACGCTGGTTCGAATCCAGCCCTGTCCACCACCTTTCGCCCTTCAGACTTCGGCTTGACCCGGCACTTTTCGGGGCTCGGATCGTTCCTTGCGGATACCAGCAGCTTGTCCCTTCCAGCTTGAAAGCCTAAGTCCCCCCCCATGCCCGGAGAACTCGTCGACAATCGCGGTAAAGGCCATGCTGGCTGGAGCTGGCCCGCAATTCATCCCGAAGGCCGCAAGTTTGGTCTGATCGCGGGTGTCGCCTGCGCGGCGGCGGCGTTTCTCGCGTGGGAAACCATCGCGTGGCCTTTGGGCTTTTTGACACTGGGTGTGCTTGCATTCTTTCGCGATCCGCAGCGTTCGGTTCCGCAAGATTTGCGCGCGATCATCGCGCCCGCCGACGGGCTCATCACCCTGATTCAGAAAGTGCCACCGCCGCCAGAGCTGCGCGCATCTATGGGCGATGCGCCGGGAATGGGGAATACGCCGGTTACCCGCGTTTCGATTTTCATGAGTGTGTTCGATGTGCACATCAATCGCGCCCCGGTCGCCGGGACTGTGCGTCGGGTGGTGTATATTCCGGGCAAGTTTCTTAACGCCGACCTCGACAAGGCGAGCGAAGACAACGAGCGCCAGCACCTGATGATCGAGCGCAGCGACGGGATCCTGATCGGATTTACCCAGATTGCGGGTCTGGTGGCGCGGCGGATCGTGCCGTTCGTCAAGCCGGGCGACATTGTCGCTGCAGGTCAGCGGATCGGGCTGATCCGTTTCGGCAGCCGGGTCGATGTCTACCTGCCCGAAGGCACCGAACCGCGCGTGCTGCTCGGCCAGAAGACCATCGCGGGCGAGACTGTGCTGGCCGAACTGGGCCAGACGGCGCTGCTCGAAGGCGTGACCCAGTGACAGGTGTCTGGTGATTCTGGGACCTGACGGGCAACCGCTCGAACCCGAAGATCGCAACCCCCCGGATCGCTCTGACGACGAGTGGGGCAGAGCCGGGGGGGGGATTGGTAGCCGCCGTCCGCACGGGCTCACGCTGCGGGCGATGGTGCCCAATGCCATTACTTCGGCGGCTCTGTGCGCGGGACTGACGGGAATCCGGTTTGCCATCGACGAGCGGTGGGACATGGCTGTGTATGCTGTGATTCTGGCAGGACTGCTCGACGGGATCGACGGGCGGGTGGCGCGGGCGATGAAGGCCCAGTCGCGGTTCGGCGCCGAACTCGACAGCCTGGCTGATTCGCTTTCGTTCGGGGTTGCCCCGGCGCTGATCCTGTTCCTGTGGTCGCTCAACGACCTGCCCCGGCTGGGCTGGTTTGCCTCGCTCGCTTTTGCAGTGTGCTGTGCGCTGCGGCTGGCGCGTTTCAATGCGGCGATCGATACCGAGGACCAGCCCCACAAGTCCGCAGGATTTCTCACCGGAGTACCGGCGCCCGTCGGCGCAGGCCTGGCATTCCTGCCACTGTACCTGTGGGAGGCCAGCGGGCTTGAACTGTTCCGCGATCCCGCATTGGTCGGAGCCTGGGTGGCAGGAATCGCCTTCCTGCTCATCTCCAACGTCGCGACACTCAGCTGGAGCTCGGTGCGTCCGCGTCGCAGCGTCCGGCTGGGCATGATAGCGGTGGTCGGGCTAACGCTTGCCGCATTGCTGACTGAACCATGGTGGACGCTGGTCGCGATCTGTGCGGTCTATCTCACGCTCATGCCCTTGGGGATTGTGCGATACGCCCGGATCAGGCGGCTGCGCGCCAGCCAGCTGGCATGATCGAACGCTGCGCCGGGCTTCGCTTGCCGATCCGGCGAACGTTGGTGTTGAACGTCGCTACGGGCTGACGTCCAAACTCAAATACCCGGAAATGGAAATCGCGGGTCGTGGCGATGTCGCGATA
>Ga0105050_10003087_pt1 | contig 23385 bp, 20 predicted proteins | sample FRY01_FD_78088 | JGI IMG/M metagenome (GOLD analysis project Ga0105050, IMG submission 78088) | Freshwater microbial communities from Lake Fryxell liftoff mats and glacier meltwater in Antarctica - FRY-01 | ecosystem: Environmental > Aquatic > Freshwater > Ice > Glacier meltwater ...
GCCAATGGTGCGGGCAGTCTCAACGAACGTTGCTCCGCCGAGACTGCTTTTTGGACTCCCATTGGACGCAGGAGTAGATGCCTCCAAAAATCCCCCATTCTGGACAGATGCCACTAAAATCCGGGAAGAACCATTGAACGAAGCCAAATCGGCTGGTGTTTCATGCCCGATGATGGAGTTTGGGCCTGATGGTGCGTTTGCTTGTGATTTGCGTGACGATCCGACGGCAAGTTCATTTTTGCAAGCAAACGGTCTCCAGGCGGGCAAGTTTGTTTGTTGCATCCCCAGGCTCCGCAATACGCCTTATTGAAAAATTCATGGCAAACCGGGGAAGCGATGGGTCATCGATAAGCTTCCTGTGGACGTGTTGCCAGGTGTCGTTTGGCGAGAAACGTTTTGGTTGACCGATGAAGCGCTAAGCACTTATGTCCGATCAGCCGGGTTGTTCGGCCTCGAAATGCACTCGCCCATTATGTGCATTGGAAATGGCATTCCTGCAATCGTTTGTCGATTCAACGAACAAACCAGCAAAGGATTTATGTGGCATGACATCGGGCTGAACGATTGGCTGTTTGACTTTGAACAGAGCGGTGGTTCCGACGGATTGACGGAGGCGGTCCTGGCGATGGTCAATGACCCTTTGGGCTCGAAAGACAAAGCACAGCGTGCCCGAACGATCGTGCAGCAGCGCCAGCGAGAAACGATGGCGGTGTTGTCGAAGCGGCTCGCGGTCTAACTGCCTATGTTTTTCGTCGAGAAACCGTGTTAAATCGACGTATCCGCCGAACGGAAGGTTTCTATGGCATTGAAAAAATCGCGAACATCTTCAAACTCGCGATAGACGCTGACAAACCGAATGTAGGCAACCTCGTCGGTCTGTGCCAAAAACTTCATAACGATTTCGCCAATGCGAGCGGTCGGTACCTCAAGTTCGAAGCTGGAATACACTTCGCTTTCAATTTCTTGCACGAGTGATTCGATCTGCTGACTGCTGATCGGACGTTTACTGCAAGCTCGTTCAATCCCTCGACGAATTTTCTCGCGGTCAAATGGTTCTCGAGTCTGATCGCTTTTGACAACGCGAACACTGGCTTCTTCAAGCCGCTCCAGCGTCATGAATTTACGATGGCAAGAACCGCAAACTCGCTTGCGACGGACGACGAAACCGTCCTCCGTAGTTCGAGTATCGATCACGCGATCGTTGTCGAGATGACAGAACGGACATCGCATCGGTGATTGTTGGCCCGTAAAAAATAGTGAAAGGTGTCTGTTTGGCGCGCCCAGCAAGGCGATGAACGCGACCTAGTTGCAGACGCTCGATGACGCTGATGAACAACCACGATATATTAAACTGGTCTAATCGAATCGCACACCGTCAAACTTCCTTAAAATCACGGTCGGAGCCGGAACGTCTTGAACGCGAATCCTGAACCAACATCGCCAACCCCTCAATCCTCAAGCTTGGAACCGAAGTCGGCGAACGAACAGTTCGCAGACCAGGTCGCACAAAAGCGTGCCGGACTAGACGTATCTGAGCCAGAAGAAACACTTTGGAAAGGCGGCTACAGTCCGAAAGCGATGCTTGGGACTTGGATTGGGGTATCCATCATTTCGATCGCAATCGTCGTTGCGTCGGTCCTTTACGGAATACCGACGCCACCCATTGCAATTGGCATCATCATCGCGATGTGGACACTCGTTTGTAGTGTCTATGCCTACCGGCGTTTAGCGTTTCACTATGAGTTGACGACGCAGCGATTCATCCATCAGGTTGGCGTACTGAGTCGCAGGACAGACCGGATCGAAGTCATTGACATCGACGATATCAGCTTCAATCAAGGTCCGGTCCAGCGAATGCTGGGTGTCGGGACCATCGTTATTTCGGGGAGTGATCGGTCGCACCCCAATTTGATGATGCGAGGAATCGCAGATGTGAAAAGTGTCGCCGGCTTAATCGATGACATTCGAAGAAAAGAGAGAAAAAAACGCAGCCTTCATATCCAGTCGATGTAGGCGATGGCTGGGTAGGAGAGCCGAAGCGGAGCATAAACGGGCGTCGCGTCATCCTTGGCAATCCGTCCTTAATATCGACGAAGAATTGCAGTCATGGCCCATTGGTTTGTTCTTGAAAACGTTGAGGCTCGCGGGCCATTCACGCCCGCAGAACTTCTTGGCATGGTTCGCCGGGGAGCGGTGACGCGAGAGACGAAGGTGCGCAAGGACAATTCAAATTGGTTCCCCGCAGGCGATGTGGGTGGCCTTTTCGAGGCGGCGGTCAAGCCAACCGTTGTCCTGCATTGTCCGGGGTGTCAGGCCGTCATTCCGCCACCGCCTTGCACATGTCCGAACTGTGGGCGGAATCTTGAAAACGCTCGCCGTGAGGTGGTTCAAAACCGAATCCAATCACCCAGTGATGGCCCCCAGCAACAAGGCATGGGAGCGTCGATGCAAAACTGGCTGAGCAAAGTGCGACGCAAGGAGTGACATCGCCATCGCCCTCCGTCGAGTAAGAAATTTGAATAAAAAGTTGAAACAAAAAAAGCTAGCGTCCCATCACTGGGCCACTAGCTCTTCGTTTTTAATCATTGACTTTCGATCAGAACTTGACTTCGGCACCGACAGTGACACCAAGCATCAAGATGTCTTCATTGATACTGATACCACGGGTTTCACGCAGTGTGCGGGGATTAAATTGGTCCATCGAGGTTGCAATACCGGTCAGGTACCACAATTCCGTGCCCGCTCGCAGATGGAAGTCATCGGTGACGTAGTATCGCAAGCCACCGCCGATCTCGAATAGCCCCGCCAGCTCAACATCGTCATCGAAGTTGCGAGCCAACGATCCTTGATCTGTGGCAATTTGCAGTTGATTTTCCGCGAAGTTCGCATAAGCCCCCGCACGTCCTCGGAAGTCGCTCCAGAACTTGCATGTCAGTGGATAAGTCAGGTCGAGTCCAACCTGTGCCCCCACCATTTGATTTTCGGTCGACGATTGGGCCGCAAAACTCGTCGGGTTCGCGACCGCTGGAGCCACCGGCGCCGACGAGGCCAAGGATGCCACATTTCGATAATCTTCGTCGTAACTCACATATCGAATGCCGTAGAGGAACTTGCAAATTTCCCATCCGATCAATGTGCGGTTCGCTTCAAAGCTGAAATACTCCGCGTCCAAGCGAACGCTGTCGTTCATGCTAGTGAGTAACGACAGGTCGATAGTGCCAATCTCCGTAGCGGGAAACGCAAGCGACGTCGCTTGAGCTCCCGTGAGAGTCGCCTGCCGCGCCGTGGACCAATCCAACGGGCCAATAAATGAGAACTCCATGCCGTTACGACAATCAGGCACGATCCCGACGGTTCCCCTCACTCCAAATTCATAGTCAAAGTCGTTAAGAAATGAAAATGATGTTCGGTCGTTACTCTCGACGCTTCTGTTCGTGACGTACAACGCATCGAGTGCTGCGTAGATATAAGGATTGCAAATGGGGCCGCAAACGTTGCCGGTCATTCCCACTCCTGAACCGCCTCGATATTGACCGCCCATGGCATGAGTCCCATAGCTGCCACCGCAATTGCCCGTTGCACAACCACTCGTCGCATAGCCACCGATTAGAGGCGATTGCATCATCGGCATTTCAGAAAGGATCGGATCCGACATCGTGTCACCGGCCATCGGCACGGAGGAGGCATCTACGATTTGGTAACTGCCGCCGTTGTGAGTGATCGCAGGTCCGCCCATCATCGAGGGCGAGCCGACTATGGTTTCACCAGGTGCAAGGCTGATGTCGCTCAGACCATAGCTCGTAACTGGGCCGCCCACCGCATGTGCGGGTGTCCCAAATTGTGCAGCCGCCGGTACAACGGATATTCCAGCGACTCCCGCCGAGGCGAGAAACGCCAACAACATTCGTCGGCCAACACAGCGAATCGATTTTGTCGTCACCATCGGGAAACCTCAATGCTTCCAAGTCAGCCGCCCACCATGCTTTTCAAAACACAACGCGACGGTCCAGAGTTACGGTAAGTTTTCAATTTGGAATGAAGGTAATAAGGATTCAACTCTGTCGTTCCATTCAGAGCTGGTCCTGCGTGCCGCAGTTACCGAACGAAGACTCGGTCAACGACGGGTAGTTGGCATGCCGAACGAATCATCCGCAGAGCTTGCTTTGCCGACTCGTTGCTTTCGCAACTGCCCTCGACAATGAGCCGCCCCTTCTCATAGCGAACCTGTAAATTGGAATCCGGAAAAGCGGTCTTCGCCGAATTCGTAAACGTCAATGCGATCATCGTGGGATCATTCGCAGCACTTCGTACGGGCATGCCCACGATAATTTCATAGACACGCTTTTCCACGTTCCCCGCAGAATCTGCGATCCATACGGCCATCCGTGTGACGCCATCCCGCGTGCCAATCAACTGCAACTGCGTCGGTCCCGCGGCAACCGCGGCGCAAATGGAACCGTCACCAATTTGTACGTTTCGAATCTCGCCATCGGCATTTAAAGACCGCACTTCGGTTCGCTTTAATTCCATCGTGATCACACTTGAAGATTCCAGTGCGATGTCGCTCGATTCGTTCTCAGGAACGAGCTTTGGTGTTTCCGCGGGCTTTGGTGTTTCCGCGGGCTTTGATGTTTCCGCGGGCTTTGACGACGTAGCGGGCTTTGACGACGTAGCGGGCTTTGATGTTTCCGCGGGCTTTGACGACGTAGCGGGCTTTGATGGCTCCGCGGGCTTTGATGACGTAGTGGGCTTTGAAGGCTCCGTGATCTTTGGTGAGTCTGCAACCGGAGCGGGTGCACCCGTCAACGCGTTTACCTGCCTTGCGATGGCAACGCGAGGCACGCCCACATCCACACGTGGCCGGCCACCTTTCACGATGCGAGCATCTGCTTTGGGAAGCTCCGGGATAGGCGATGAATCGTTGACCGACGGAAGCGGTACAAGCAGCATTCGCCCCGCGGATTTACCTCGCGTGATCGACGCCGCAGGATCTTCATCCATCGGTTCGGAAATGGTTACGCTTCGATAGGTGGACTTTTTCTGCTTCACCGAGGCATTGGATTCGTCGTTCCTCAACTCATCTCCGGCGCGTAAAAGCGAGGCGAATGATTTGTTCTCATTCACCGATTTCAGCGGGGCTGCTGTCGTTGGCGGCATTTTCGTCGGCACGCTCGATGTATCTACCAGCCGATCATCATCGAGTGAAAACATGATAGGTCCTTCGACAGCATCTGCCTTCGCAACAGGGTTGCCAGTCGTCAGACTTCCGCCCGCTCTGGTTATTTTTTGGAGCGAATTATCAACGGCATGAGCAGGGATCGTTGCCGATTTATTTGCTTCGCCGCCAACCGTCTCGGGGGCCTCAACCACCGAAAAGCTTCGCTCGGCGGATTCATGAGATGCCGGCGAGCTGTCAAAGGCGGGATTGCCTCGAATCTCACCCACCAATGCGTCTGAACTGGGCTGTGCCTTGCGTTCGATGCTGGGTGGAATCAGCCGGAAAGTGGTCGCTTGTGGCTGATCAGGCGAATCAAGATTCGTCAGGCTGAAATTTCCCGACGCGAGTTGAATCGTTGGCATCGCGTCGACGTGTCGCCGATCCAACGCGGGACGCGGCGAACCTAGCGAGGGTTTCGCGACGCTCGCGTCGGAAGCACTCATGAACGCATTGACTGATGGTACTGGCTGGCAAAACGGATTGATTTTTTGAGTCGATGATTGCGAATCTGCTGCACAGTCCAGCGGTAGCGGAGGCAACAATAGCTGAGTCGTTGCATCGGGCGACTGCGCGTTTACGATCTCTGCCGGGTTCGAAGCGGCAAACATCGGTGCCGCAGCTAGCAATGCAAGCCGAAGCATCGCTCGTTTTTGACCACACCAACTGTAATCCCGTCTATTCATACGTCCACGCATACTGCATCCCTTCATCGGATCTATCGCGTGAATGCACCCCCCTTGAAAATGGTGCATCCAACCTTCGATGGCCTTAGGAATCGCTTAGCGATTGCGTCTGAACCACCACCCGATAGTCGTTATCGGAAGTCCGATTAGCGAGACATTAGCGATTCTCGCGGATGAAACTCTGGTAGCGTCAAATCGGATCGTAGGGATGCGTCCCGGTCGCAACGGTTTCAACGTAAAACGCAGCTTAAAACCTAAGCGAACGTCATCGGTTTCTTCGCATGACGACACGAAGGTCGTTATCAAATCGTGCGGTTTCGATCGTTTTGAAGCACGGAGTGTCAATCAGTTTTTCGAATCCGTTGCCACCGATCGGTCCGGGTGCTTCGCTTCCGCCAAGAATCTTCGGTGCGATGTAAGCGTGAATTTCGTCCAGCTCGTCGATCGCGGCAAAACTAGCCAACGTCTCGGCTCCGCCTTCAACGAGGATGTTCGTCATTTCGCGACGTCCCAGCTCATCGAGCAACTGGGCGATCATCTCACCACGATTCGGTGCATTGCATTGAAATACTTCCGCGCCAATTCTGCGAAGCTTATCCAGGTCAGAAACGGGGCTGCCAACGGAGGTCACAATCAATACCGGTGCTTCGTCAATCGTCCGCATCAATCGTGATTCGGGGTCGGGCAGCCTTCTCCCCGCAATGACAATGCGAGTCGCCAAACGTGGTCCGGATGGTCGGGCGGTCAGCGTTGGATCGTCGGCGACCATCGTTCCGGCGCCGACCACAATCGCATCGACTCGTCCTCGCAATCGATGCACTTCGCCTCGCGACAGATCGCCGCTGATCCATTGACTATCACCCGATGCGGTCGCAATTCGCCCGTCCAATGACATCGCCCACTTCGCGATGACCCAAGGCCGTCGCGAATGAAGCCGCTTGAGATAAGGTGCATTTAATTCCATTGATTGCTCGCCACAAGGACCGATGACAACCTCGATTCCTGAATCGCGAAGTTGCTCGATACCGCCGCCATCGACTTTGGGGAAGGGATCCCGCATGGCGATGACCACTCGCGAAACGTCGGCAGCGATCAGCGCAACGGTGCAGGGCGGCGTTTTGCCAGTGTGGCAACAAGGTTCCAATGTCACAAAAGCCGTGGCATTTTTAGCAAGCTTAACCTCGGGTAAGCTTTTTAACGCATCCACTTCAGCATGATCGCCGCCAAAGCGTCGATGGTAACCTTCTCCAAGGCAAACGCCGTCGCGCACGATCAAACAACCAACCATGGGGTTTGGTTCAACAAAACCCTCACCTCTTCGAGCGAGCGCAATGGCTCGCATCATCCAGGTTTGGTCGTCTTTTGTCTTGGCGGCGGATGGCTCAGGCGTTTGCAATCGAAGTGGCCTCAGTCCATTCCCGGAATCCACAACTTCCCTGCTGTCGCAGCCGGTGCTGCCGCCGCTGCGGATGATCCGCTTCCGGGCGTCCAAAGCCCAGGAGCGGCCTCAGCACTTGGGGAAACGTTTTGTCCCATGGCAGGGCGATCACGGAACGATCCGTCAGGACGCAGCAAGCCAAGCGACATCAACATTTGCTGCACGCGAGCCATCACCTCCGGACGATTGCCGTATTGGTCAGCGATGCTTCGGAGCGTGGTGTTGAAGCCTGCTTGATCGCCGTTCATCAACTTGTGAGTCAATTCGAGAATTCTCAAATTGGCTTGATCGATATTATTAGCGGTCGCGTAAGCCTTCGCCTTTTCGATTAGATCGCTCGACTCTTTCATCGAAGCTGAAAACTCGATCTGCGCCGTGTAAGCGGTGATTTTCGCTGCCTTCATCTCGTCCGGCAACTCGACATCGATGATCCGCTGAGCGGCTTTACGAACGAGCTTTGTTACATTCAACAACCGAGCCCGCTGGAATAGAAACAGCAGCGTGGTGATATCGAGGTCAGCGACGTCGATCAGGGCCAAGTCAGCGGCTTCGGTTTCTTCGGCTTCTTGAAGCGATGTCAAGTGAAGTGCCGGCAATGGTTCCACCCCGGCCCGTTCACGGACTGCGTTGATCACATGACCGTTATTATCTTCCAACAGCTCATAGTTTTCTAAAAGCCGAACCAGCGCGGTTCGAGACAGCAGCGTCGATGCATCCGATTTCAATTCATTTAGACAGCGACCACCCAGGCAACGAAGGGGTGATTGGGCAAGACGTTCGGCAAAATTGCTTTCGAAAATTTGACGCTGTAAATCGGATATCTTTTTCCGATCCATCTCCCGGCCCAGGAATGCCAAAGGCAATTGAACCGACTCGATAATCGACATCGGCCGCTCCGTCGATTCCGTCCAAGTCAACTCGCCAAGGACTTCACCAAGAAGCGTCGTAACCGCATCTTTGGAACTCGGTCGAAGCTCCAATACCTCAACGCGAGCAGCGCGATCGGTCTGCCTGCCGTGAACCAACGCCACGGCATAAGCGAGCGGGAAATTCTCCGCTGCAATGTTTTCTAATGATTCTGGCCGATCACGATCAATGATTTGGAAACCTGTGCGAGGCGGGACTCCATCGGCGACATCGCGGAACTGCGACAGCACTTCGCTATCAAGACTGATCAAGCGCGAACTTGCCGACATCGCCATCATCGTCTCATCGACGTCGGTAATTTCTGCCTCCAGCGATAACGAGTCAACGGTGATCATCGGGCTGTCAGGTTCAACCAACCAGCTTAACGCCAAGTACTTTGACCGTTGATGAAAATCCAGCGGTTCGCACTCACTCAACTTTCGTAAACAGTCCGCTTGAGCTTCGCTATCTCCCCGCCAAATCGCACAGGTCAGCAAGCCCGTCAACACGCACGCTTCGCGGGGGACCGTGCGGGCAAGCGATTGCAATTTTGACTCGGCCAACAAAATCTGATTGCTGCGAAGCAAGCCGATCGCTTCGTCAAACCGTTCGCTCCAAGTCGCGTCTTCATCTCGCGGCAACGGCGGCGGGACGGTCTTGAGAAGGTGATTGATTTCATCACCGGTGTTCAGCTTCTGATAGACCATGACGGCCGTTTGATTCGACTCATAGCCCTGTGCCGTCAGCGGCAATTGAACATAGGCTCGCGCGGTCAAGAACAGCCCTGCACCGGCGAGTGAGTAGGCGAGAATCGAAGCGATATCGAGAACAAAGCTATCGACCGATCGACCGCTCTCGGTCAGCGCCTCAAGGAGCGACAGCGTCGCCTTCTCGGGCTGATCATGAAACAATTCGGCCGCCGCACGCTGTGCGAGTGCAAGTGGATTACTCGGTTGCAGGCGAACGAAACGCTCAGAATTTTCCGCGAGCGAATCGTACTCGCGGAGATCCAACATCAAACGTCCTTTGATCGCCAGCGCCCAGGCCGCGTCAGGATGCTCCGTCAAAACCTGGTTCAACTTGTCAATCGCCGGAACGACTTGTCCGCCTTCGATCATGGTCATAACGCGGTCGAGTTCGGGCAGGGACTCTTTGCATTTGCAGAACTTGATTTTCTTGCCATTTCCGCATGGACAAATGGCGTACTGATCGACCGTCATATCTTTTCCCGCCTAAGTGGCGACCTACAGGTGAGTGGGCATATCGATAGGCGTAAACCTACCATTTTCTGACTCACTTCACACCAGCCTGGTCATCAGTCCAAGCATGAATGATCTCTGACTGCGGATATCACGCCGAAGACAATAATGATGCTCGTGCGACACACTCTGTTTTATTCTTTTTCCAAAACAATCTTGGGAGGAAGTTCCTTGCCTTCAGGGACGAACTTCATCGAAATTGAATTGACGCAGTGGCGAGTGTTTTTCTCGGTGAATCGCTCTCCCAAGAAAACGTGCCCGAGATGGCCTTTGCAATTCGTGCAAACGATTTCGGTGCGATAGCCATCAATATCCTGGATTTTCGTTACCGTGCCTTTGATCTCGTCATCAAAGCTAGGCCAACCGCAACCGCTGTGAAATTTGCTATCAGCCTTGTAAAGCGGCGCGTTGCAGCGTCGACAAATGTACGTTCCTTTCGCCTCATTGTCCGTGTACTCGCCAACAAACGCTCGTTCGGTGCCCTTGGCGGCAATGACGCGTTCTTCGTCCGAGGTGAGCGAATTGTATTGTGTTGGCATTTCTGTTTTCACGACCTTCGTCTTTGGTGTTTCTGCGTTGGCTTTGCTGACGGTCGACGAATTGTCCGAAGCCGTCAACAAGGGGTCGACCGCAACGGCGATCAAACCGGAGGAACCACCGTCGCACCCCATCACAGGAATCAACAAACAAGTTGCCATCAAGCACGCAGCGAGGTTAGGCCTTAACATTCCAAACTCCTTTCATTGAACTTGTCACTGAGCGTTGCAGAAAACGGAGCCTACTGGTTCGCGTTTACGAGATATTGTAACCGCAAATCAACTCCTTTGGCACGAAAACGAAAAAACCGCGGCAAGACTCAAAAATCAGACCGCGGCTTACGCTTTCGATAATCGGATTGTTTTTGGGAAATCCGCACTTTGTCAATTTAACTAACGGTGGTCGGTCTCATCAAGAGAGACCGGACGATACCCACCCTTTGCCTTAAAGTAGAGAATCAATAACAAAAAGAGCAATGCCATCGTCGCTGGGACCGCAGCGGTGTACTTGAGAGCCATTCGCCCGCCGTCCAACGTGGCCGCAGTTACTGGGCCTGCATCGGCCGAACTTGTCTCCTTCGCACTCACCCACCAACTAGCCAATGCTTCAAGATTTGCGTCTGTCTTGCCTTCTTGCGAAACGACTTCGAGGTGCTTTGCCAATTCCCCACCGTCATCGGAGAGAACGCCAACCTTCGCGCCATCGAGCCCTTTTACCGGTGGCAAGAACAGAAAACCTTTTGGTTCTTCAACCGAATATCTTGCGTAAGTCTCAGGTGCACTCGCCTCGAGCGATTTGGTCGCAAAATAATCCTGTTTATAACCGATCGCCGGCCCACCCAAGAGCCCAGCGGACAACATCCCAACTCCACCCATCAAACCAATCGCAACCGCGCCGCCCTTGGGAAATTGTTCGGAAGTCACGGCAAGCATGGTCGGCCACAAGAACGTTTTTCCGCATGCGTAGACGGTCGCTGCGATGACGCATGCCATGACACCGGCGGCGGTGCTAAGCATGGTCAACCCAATCGCACCCAAACAGGCACTGATCAGCAATAACCCCAGTGGCGAGATTCGGTGCACGATCGGTCCGGCAACAAATCGAAGTGCAAACATAAGCATTGAAGTGTAAACGAACAGCATCAGCCCCTTCTGCGGACTTGCCATGATCGAACCTGTGATCTTCGCAATCCAAGAGTCCGTTCCCAATTCCACGTAACCAACCATGGCATGAATCAAGAGCAATACGAAAAACAAAGGAGCGATTACGGATCCGATCATCTGGCCCGTGGTCAAACCCGCGGAGGCGGCTTCGGATCTGGGGAACCTCTGGCCAATCAGCAAAACGCCATAAAGAATGACGGGCACGAGGAACAGTGACATCTGGATTTTCCAGTCGATCGCCGGCGAGATCATTTTTCCTGCATCATCCACGGTCGCAGCCATCAAAGCCGAAGCCAAACCGCCGATTACCAAACCTGCAGGCCACCCGGCGTGGAGAACATTGAGAAAGTGTGTTTTGTTTTTCGGAAACAAAGTTGCAGTCAACGGATTCACCACTGCTTCGCAGACTCCGTTGCCGATCGCGAAAATAAACATGCCCCAGAAAAGGCACTGAAATGCAGCAGGTTTCCCGCCCGCTTCAAATGCGGCTGGTGCAGCGAGCGTAATCACGGCGGAAACGAAATGCAGGGTGAAAGCGCCTGCCATCAGCTTGCCATAGCCGATCGAGTCGGTAAACAAACTGGTGATGATGATCACAATGCCGAACCCAGTCAGTCCGCCGCCAGTGATTGCCCCAAGTTCGGTCATCGTAAAGCCGAACTGCTCAGCCCACTGTCCCAGGATCCCCGCGCGAACGGAGAACCCCACTCCAGCGGCCAAAATCGCGGTAAAACCTGCCCAGAGGAGGCGTTTGGCGTTGGGAGCGATCCCAACGGTTTCTTCAGAGGTGCTCATGGACGGGGTCTCGTGGGGAAACGAATGGTGAAGGTGAATATCGGTGGGTGCAGAAACTCGCCGCGAATGCTTGCAATTTCGACCATTGCCGTCAAGCTACCCGCCGCTAAACGTTGCACTTGGGGACATAATTCGCCAATCGGTTTCTGACTGGGCAAGCTTTATCGGCGATGAAGAGCGCGACGATCGCGTGATGAATGGAATGAATTCAGCAATGCTTGCAGACTTCTGTTGCGGACTGGCGTATATTGATTGACAAGAGAAACGAATGCGAGCAAACCACTGGCGATTTTTTTGCCGCTTTCGTTGATTGAGCTAACCGTTTGTGCGATTAATCTGTGGCATTCGGTTCCCGCCTTCCACTCATTTCACCCTTCCGCGTGGAGTTTCAGAGAAAATGTTGCGTCTATCCGTTCCGTTTTTTGCTTGTTTGCTGGCTTTCACCATGACGTCCAATTCTTTCGCAGACGACCACGAATGCGCCCTTAACTTCAAGACAAAGACAATCGATGGTGAAACCGTCGATCTTGAAGACTATGAGGGCAAGGTGGTTTTGGTTGTTAATGTCGCCAGCGAGTGCGGTCTGACACCACAGTACAAAGGCCTCCAGGCAATGTACGACAAATACAAGGACAAAGGATTTGTCGTGCTCGCTTTTCCTTGCAACCAGTTCGGAAGCCAAGAACCGGGAAGCGAAGCGGAAATCAAGCAGTTTTGCAGCACGAAGTACCAGGTTAACTTTCCGATGTTCAGCAAGGTCGACGTCAACGGCGACAGCGCCGCACCGATCTACAAGTACCTGACCAGCAAAGATGTGAAACCCGTGGGTAGCGGAGACATCAGTTGGAACTTCGAGAAATTCCTCATCGATCGTGACGGCCAACTGATCCATCGATTCTCGCCACGCACCACGCCAAGCGACGCCGAATTGGTGAAAGCTGTCGAAGCGGAATTGGGAAAAGGCTAATCGCTTCGCCGTTCCAACGCTTTTGATCGCTGCGGCGAACTGCAGCCATTGGCATGAAATCCTTCGCCCTTGGGATTAGGTCCCTCTGGGCTCTTTCGACCTAAGTTCTGGTGGTCATCGCTCCGCGAAAAAAACGAATTCTGCTTCCTTGGTGCGTTATCCTTACATTGATGTCGTTCGCAAACGCGGCAGAAACGCTTCTCAGACCGGGCGATACACTCGTCCTTGTCGGTGGCACGTTGTTTGAGCGAGTGCATTCAACCGCGGCGATCGAAAACGAGCTCCAGTGCCGCCGGCCGGAGTGAAAGCTTCGTGTCCGGAATCTCGGTTGGTAGGGAGTCAACGTACACGGATTTGCCCGCAAAGTTTTTGAAACTGATCCTCAGCGTGGTATTGAACGCCTGCTTAGCGACTTGAAAATTGCCAAACCTACGGTCGTTTTGGTCGCCTACGGGTTGGCAGAAGCGAGTCACGGCGGACCAGCGATGGCGACGTTTGAAGCGGGCTTATTGACTTTGGTTGAGGCGATCAAGGCGATGGAAAGTTGGGTGATTTTGCTGCGTCCGTTCGCGGTTCCCCGTGTTAAACCAGAAGGGTACGCGGAAAATATCGAAAACTGCGGCAAAAATATCGATTTGGTTGCGAAGAAAACGGAAGCGTCGGTCGTCGCCGCTCGCTGTGAAGATTGGACCGAAGACGGTCCTGTCGCCAGCGTCGAGGGGGTCCAATCGATCGGTGAGGAGTTGGCCGCTTCGCTCGTCGGCGGCGAGTCATGCGGAGCCCGCGATGCGGAGCTTGACGACATGATTGTTGATAAAAACGAGCTGTTTTTTCATCGCCATCGCCCGCAAAACGAAACGTATTTAATGCTGTTTCGGAAACACGAGCAGGGCAACAACGTCGTCGAACTGCCGCGATTTGACCCCTTGGTCGAGGCGTTGGATCAAAAGATCTGGGGCCGAGCGACGAATCGGAAATAACGCCGCGATCGTGTTTTGGCGTTCTTGCCAGTGAGCCCTTACCCGCTTACGCTTTTCGGGCTTGGTTGGGTGCGCAGCTGCGTTTGAATGGCTGTAATTTCATCAACCGTCAATTTTGTTTTGGGAGCCATCCTGGTGAGCGGTACTTGCGTGATCGGTTTGCAGTGGGGAGACGAAGCGAAGGGAAAGCTTGTCGACTTACTCGCGCCCCGTTTTGATTTGGTCGTGCGTTACCAGGGCGGAGCCAATGCGGGACACACGGTTGTCGCGGGAAGCGAAACCTACAAACTGCACCATATCCCCAGCGGCATCTTGCATGCGGATGTCCAAAACCTGATCACTCCCGGCGTGGTCATCAATCCGGCGACCATGATCGATGAGATGAACGGATTGCTTGCTCGTGGCATCGATGTGAAACGTAATCTTCGCGTCAGCGAGCGAGCCCACCTGGTCATGCCGTGGCACATGATCGAAGACCGTGTCATCAACGCTCAAAAGGTGAAGGGCGAGTCGATCGGAACGACCAACCGGGGCATCGGTCCGTGTTATCGCGACAAGGTCGGACGCACTCATGCCATCCGCGTTGCGGACTTGATCGATGACGTGAACCGCGACGAACGAATCGCAACGATTGCGGAAGCCAAACGCGCCGTGTTGATTGGACTGGGCGCGAGCGACGAAGAATTGGCAGCGATCGAAACCAGCAAGGTGCAAGCGCTGGCTGCGTCCTGGGGCGATTCGATGCGACCGATGATCGGTGACACAACGGACTTCTTGCTCGACGCGTTCGAAGACGGCAAGCAGGTTTTGTTCGAAGGAGCTCAGGGAGCGCTTTTGGACATCGATCATGGCACCTATCCATTTGTGACGAGCAGCAACAGCAGCGGTGTCGGCGTTTGTGCCGGCGCAGGCGTTCCACCGCGTTGGATCAATACGGTCATCGGCGTTTGTAAAGCGTATAGCACGCGAGTTGGCGGCGGCCCGTTTCCGACTGAGTTGATGGATGACACCGGCAGCAAGATTCGCGAACTCGGACGCGAGTACGGAACGACCACGGGACGACCACGTCGATGTGGTTGGTTCGATGCAGTCGCGGTGCGTTACACCGCGCGTTTGAGCGGTGTGACGCAGTTGTCGCTGATGATGATGGATGTGCTCAGCCATTTTGACGAATTGAAAATTTGTATTGCCTATGAGCTCGATGGTGAGCGGATCACTCGCTTGCCCAGTTCAGCCGATGCGCTGCGTCGCTGTGTTCCGGTTTATGAGACGCTTCAAGGTTGGAACTCGCCGGTCGATGACGCGACGCACGTCGATGATTTCCCGCCCCTCGCGATCGCTTATGTTCAGCGAATTGAAGAATTGGTCGGCGTTCCCGTGGGCATTTTGTCAGTGGGTCCGGATCGCAAGCAGACGATCTTTACTGCGAACCAACCACCGCTTCCCGCGATGGTCGCCGCAGGAACATGAACGCTTCGATGATCGAAAACCAACCTCGGCATGTCGCGATCATCATGGACGGCAACGGCCGCTGGGCTCAACAGCGCGGCCTGCCGAGGGTGGAAGGGCATCGCCGCGGTGTATCAACAGTGAGGGTGGTTTGCGAGACGGCGACGGAACTGGGCCTTGAGGCGATCACGCTGTATTGTCTTTCCAGCGAGAATTGGAAACGCCCTCAGGCGGAACTTGATTTCTTGATGCACCTGCTGGAGCAATACCTGATCGAAGAACGTCGTTTGATCATGGAGCAACGCTTGGTATTGCGAGTGATCGGTAGACGTGATCGATTGCCCGAGGGTGTGATTCGCGAGATGCAGAAGACGATCGAGATGTCCGCGGAGAATGGCGGAACACAATTGGTGTTGGCGATCGATTACGGCGGACGTGCGGAGTTAACGCTCGCGACCCAGGCGATTGCGGCGGCGGTGGCTCGTGGAGAGCTCAGCGTTGGTGATGTGACCGAACAAACCATTGCCGACCATCTCTACACCTCCGGATTGCCGGATCCCGATCTAATGATTCGCACCGGAGGCGAAATGCGGATTAGCAATTTCCTGTTGTGGCAAGTCAGCTACGCGGAATTGTGGGTCACCGAGCGAGCGTGGCCCGAGTTCAGCCGCGAGGATTTTCTGCTCGCGATCACAGAGTTTGCTAATCGCGATCGTCGTTACGGTGGCATCGCGGACTCGAGCAGCGACGCACCGCTGGGAACTGGTTGAGTTTGGGAATGCATCTGTTCATTTTCTTAACGCAAGGAAGCCGCATTGCTTCGTGATCGACTTATCTCGTCAGCGATTCTTATCGCCGGGACGCTGCTGCTACTTTGGCTTGATTTGAAGCATCCGCTGGGCAGCGTGGTGGCGGTTTGGCTTGTCCCGCTTTTGCTTTTCTTCTCGCTAGGGACAGCGTTTGATCTCGCCACGATGTTGCGAGCGAGCGGCAGGTCCATCAGCAGGCGATGGGTTTTGGTGCTGGCGGGGATGGTGACCCTTTCGCCGTGCGTGCCGATGCTGTGGCCGATTTTTGGCAGCGTCTACCCAGCCGATTGCCCCGTTGGCATGTTGGGTTGGATCGTAGTCGCAGTCGTGTCTGCGGTTTTTCTGTTTTTAATTCGTGAAATTTTGGTTTATCAACCCAGTGGCGAGGGCGTATTGGCGCGAACCCTGTCCGGCGTTTTTGCTTCGGTATATGTCGGGGTACCGATGGCATTATTGGTCGTCATTCGGTCGCTGGGAACAACGGATTTCGCCGTGAACGGAGCGGTCTCGGTGACTTGGGGACTCGCGGCGCTCGTGACCACCATCGCGACGACAAAATCGAGTGATGCGGGGGCTTATTTCACGGGGAAGACGTTCGGGCGACACAAATTGATTCCGCAACTCAGCCCGGGGAAGACCTGGGAGGGAGCCGTAGGCGGTATTGCGGTCGCCGTGCTAGTTAGTTACGGATGTTTTGGCTGGTTGATCCCGGCCCTGGCAAGCGTGACCAACCCTGCGCCATGGTGGGGCCCCATTATTTTTGGAACTGTATGTGCAATCACGGGATTGGTCGGTGACCTTGCCGAATCGATGGTCAAGCGAGAGTCTAAAGTCAAAGACAGCGGCAAAACATTGCCGGGGCTTGGCGGAGTTTGGGATGTGACCGATTCATTGATCGGGGCGGTTATGCCGGCCTGGATCATGCTGGCCTCAGGAATTGCTGGCTCGTAGCTAGTTTGAGCACAGCTACGGGATACAATGGAGACGGCAGCAGTTTGACTCCGACCTTGATAAACTTGCACGGATGATTGAGGATCGGCCTTATAACCATTTCGCCCCGCGGAAGTTGATGACTTGAACGCAAAGTCTGTGACTAGCAATTGAGTCCTCGAAAAGGGGCACAAAGGTGATGAATGACTGAAGCAACATTGGCGGTAACTTCGCCTGACGAGATCCTCGCTCTATTCGGGGCTCGCGACCAACATCTCCGCACCATTCGGAGACTCTTCGACGTGTCGATCACTCATCGGCAGGGACAAATTCGGGTCACTGGTGAACCTGACGCAGTCCAGCAAACCACTCGCGTGCTCGAGAAACTTCGGCATTTGAGCCGTCGAAAAGGCGTGATTAGCCCGCTCGATGTTCAAGCCGCGGCGGCGGAAGAGGGCGTGGGAGGTGAATTTGAATCTGCACCGATGACCGCTTCGGCGATTGAAGTGCGAAACGCCAAACGGACCGTGCAGCCACGGACCGAAGGCCAAGCTCGCTACGTCGAAATGATCCGCGAGCACGATTTGACATTTGCGATTGGTCCGGCGGGAACGGGAAAAACGTTCCTAGCCGTAGCAACCGCCATCGAAGCTCTCAAGGCTCACCAAGTCCGCAAGATCGTCCTGGTCCGCCCAGCGGTCGAAGCGGGTGAAAACCTCGGCTTTTTGCCAGGCGATTTGCGTGCGAAGTTGAATCCCTACCTGCGGCCGCTGCTCGATTCGCTCAACGACATGATCGATTTTGACCAAGCTCGCACATGGATGGAGCAGGAAATCATCGAAGTGGTGCCCCTGGCATACATGCGTGGCCGGACGCTGAACGATTCGTTTATCATTTTGGACGAGGCCCAAAACGCGACCGTTTCGCAAATGAAGATGTTTCTGACTCGCATGGGCCAGCGAAGTAAAATGGTCGTCAGCGGCGATACCACTCAGCTAGATTTACCCGGTGGTGTGACCAGCGGCCTAGCGGATGCCGTTCGCCGGCTGAGCAATATCGAGGAGGTTGCGATTGTGCGATTGGAAAAAAAGGATATTGTGCGCCACCGCTTGGTACAACGCATCGTCGAAGCGTACGAGCAACAGGACAGCTGACCTATCGTCAGCCCCTAAAAATATCAGGCTAAGCCGATCGGCTAGATGAGTACGTCTTCAACTAAACGAGCTGGAAAAGAGCGAATTCAATCGCTCGGGATCCCGAAAAATCGCTTCATCCAGTGGTGGAGTGACCATCGCGGCTCGGGCCTTTGGAGCCGAATGGCGATGGTGCTATTCGCCGCACTGTCGATGATGCTGCTTTGCCGGACTTGGGAACCTCCGTTTCCCTACCGAACCGGCGATTATCCGCCGCGAGATCTGGTTTCTCGCGTCGATTTTCAGATGGTTGACGAAGCGGCGACTGAAGCGGCTCGTATTCAAAAGCGTCGCGAAACGTTGGCGTTTTACGTTAACCGCAGCCAACCCCTGAATCAGCGCCGGGAAGAACTCAAGGACCAATTGTTTCTCGTTCTTGGAGCGTCATCGTTTGAGCAAATGACACCCGAGGAACGACGTGCCTTCGGTGACCTTTATGATGAAGACGAAACCGCCGGTCCAGGCGATACGGCTGCGGATCGTTTCGCCGCTTTGAAGGCGGTGCTTTCCGGCGACTCTGATTTGGTAAAAACCGATGACGCGGTCGGCGTCTCCATGATGCCCGCCATGGAAACCGGGCTCCTCCAATCACTGACTCATACTGTCGAGCAAGGAGACCTACGAGTCATTCGCGTTTACGCAGCCGGGAATCCGCAAGATGCTCAAGCGGTTGAGGTTTCCAGGGTTCGAATCGCTCAAGCGAAGGTCGATCTTGAACAACGTCTCAAGGAGCAGTTTCGACAACGGTTTGATGGCGAATCGGCCCAAAAAGTCGCGTCGATGATCAATCATTGGTTGTCGACACGATTGCCCGAAACGTTGTCTTACGACGATGAGTTGACCAACCGCGCCCGACAAGAAGCCGCATCCACGGTCAAAGACGTGATGAAAACGTACCGCCGGGGCCTGAGTCCGCTTGCACGAGCTGGCGAGCCGTTACAGACTCCGCAGGTCCAACTTCTGCGTCAGGAGTGGCAACAGTTGATGACTCAGATGCGATGGGTCGACCGAATCGCGAGGCTCGGTGCCTACGCCGGGATGATCGCGGCACTCTTTCTTTTGTGTGGCGCGTATATTTATTTTATTGACGACCGCAATCTGATCGGCGACCTGGGCAGACTCGCCCGCTTGTTGGTCTTCATCGTTGCCGTGGTCGCATTTTGTTATCACGCATCTCGCGACCAGTGGCGTGCGGAATTGATTCCTCTGGCGATGGCAGCGATCACGGCTGCGGTGGTCTATGGCCGCGAATTGGCAATGCTCCTGATGGCCGCGATCAGTTTATCGGTCACCTTGTTCATCGGTTCCGATGTCGCCGAGCTTGTGATGATGGCTGCCGCATGTACGACTTGTATCTTGTTGCTCGGTCGCATCCGTAGCCGCACCCACTTGCTTTATGTCGGACTTGGCAGCGCCGTCATCACGGCAGCAACCGTGATCGGCGTCGGAATCGTGACGGGAGAAATGTTTGCGACGGGTGAAATCGTTTCTGAGCCGTTGCTTCTGATCCCCTCGATGGACCTTAGCACTACCGTTCGTGTTTTAATGGGCGAAGCGTGGTGGGCAGCCGGTTGCGTGGTCGTTGCGTCGTTAACGATGACCGGCTTACTGCCGCTGGTTGAAAAGGGTTTCTCGGTTCAAACCGATTTGAGCTTGCTTGAACTTGGGGATGCGAGCCATCCGCTGCTGCGTCGTCTCGCGCAGCGTGCCCCTGGGACTTACAACCACTCGATCAACGTCGCTTCGATTGCGGAGGCGGCTGCGGACGCAATCGGCGCCAACGGTTTGTTGGTGCGTGTTGGGGCTTATTTCCACGACATCGGCAAGATGTTTAAGCCTGAGTATTTTATTGAGAACCAAGCCCAGGGTAAGAACCAGCACGACTCGCTTCAGCCCGCGATGAGCACACTTGTGATTATTGCACACGTCAAAGACGGTGCCGACTTGGCTCGCACCAACCATTTGCCACAACCGATTATCGATTTTATCGTTCAGCATCACGGCACGACGCTGGTCGAGTATTTCTATCGCGAAGCGGCGAAACGCAGCGAAACGAGCCCCAACCGCGAAGAGGTCAGCGACAAGGATTTCCGCTATCCTGGTCCGAAGCCACAGACGCTTGAAGCCGCCGTTTTGATGCTTGCCGACACGGTTGAAAGCGCAAGCCGAACGTTGGTTGATCCAACCTCCGCACGGATCGCTGGCTTGGTTGATATGATCGCTGAGAAGAAGATGGCCGACGGTCAATTTGATGAATGCGGCTTGACGTTCAAACAACTCGACCAAGTCAAAACCAGCTTGGTAAAAACATTGACATCGATCTATCACGCTCGAGTAAAATACCCAGGTCAACAGTCCGCGTGAGCGACAAGCCTTCCATGAAATCTCTTGACGTTCCCATCACCATCGAAACGGATTGCCGAGAACTTGGCGATGAAACGAGCATCATGAATCGAGTTCGCGGCGCGGTCATTGCGACCGCCTCGGCCCAAGGCTTTTTGGTTGGTTCCATTGGTGTCTTGATCACCGATGATGAAACGATCCACCAAATTAATCGAGAACATTTGGATCACGATTACCCGACCGATGTGATCAGCTTTGCTTACGCACAGCAGAGTCCGCACATCGACGGTGAACTTGTCGCAAGCTTTGATACCGCAAAGCGTCAAGCCGCCAGCCTGCAATGGTCAACGCTCAATGAGTTGTTGCTTTATGTGGTTCATGGCACACTTCATATTTGCGGCTTCGATGACGCGACCGCACAACAACGCAAACAAATGAGAATTGCGGAACAGCAGGTGCTTTGTGAATTGGGGATCACCAATTCGGCCCGCTTCGCTCCTGACGCGGAATCAACCGCAACGATCAGCAGCACGCTCGAAACTCGCTCGGATTTAAATTGAATATGTTGAGTCAATGGTGGACCGGATTTGCCATTTTCGGTTTACTCATTAGTTCGGTTGGGGGTCTCGGGTCTGAGCTTCTCGATCGCTTCGCGGGACGAACGCTTGAAGCTTACAGTCGTCTCCGACGCAACCGCGAACGGTTCGGTGCGGTGCTCGATCGTCAGGACGCAGCCCTGGCGGCGTCAAAGTATTTCCGTGTCATCGGCACCTGCGTATTTCTCATCTGCGGTACGGTCGCGGTGGTAAACGATGAAGGCAACCCCTCCGTTCTTCGGCTCACGACCTGGGGCGTGTCCGCGGCGGGATTGATGATGCTGGTTCACTTGTGGTTACCATCCGCGTTGACCCGATTTGCTTCGGCACCGGTTCTGTATCACACATGGCCGTTTTGGCGAACCCTTTCTTATGCGATGGCCCCGCTTGCGGCTCCCGGCGAGTTGCTCGCCGTGATGACTCGTCGATTGACAGGCAACCCGCTTGATGGTGATGAAGATGAGGTCCAGCTCGAAGATGACATTCGCACGATGGTCACTGCAGGAACAAGAGAAGGCTATTTTGGCCCTGCGATTCGCGACATGATTCAAGGCGTGATGGAGCTTAAAGAAGATACGGTCGCTCACATCATGACGCCGCGCAGCGATGTTGAAGCAATCTCCTCAACGTCAAACTGGCAAGAGATTCTGCAAGTCGTCGTCGACTCGGGTAGAACGCGGTTGCCGGTTTACGAGAACACGCTCGATAAGATCGTCGGTGTCCTCTACGTCAAAGATTTATTACCACTACTTTGTGCGGGAACATTGGACTCGATCACGCCCGGTTCGATCATGCGCCGACCGTGGACCGTCCCAATCGATCAAAGTGTTGAGACACTGTTGCGTGAGTTCCTTCATAGTCGCAGTCACATGGCGATCGTTCTTGATGAATTTCAGCAGACCGCGGGCGTGGTGACGATCGAAGATGCGTTGGAAGAAATCGTTGGCGAAATCGTCGACGAATCCGATGAAGAAGAGCAATCGGGGCTCATTATCCTCGATGCGGAAACGGCTCAGGCAGACGGTCGCGTGATGATCGACGATCTTAATGACGAACTGGGATGGCAGTTACCTGAAAGCGATGATTACGAAACCGTCGCTGGCTATGTCCTTCATCACACCGGTTCGATCCCCGAGGATGGGCAGAGAATTGTGATTGGCGACGTGGAGTTCGAAATCGTCCGAGCGACCAACCGACAAATTGAATCCGTTCGACTTCATCATCTCGGCAACAAGCGTGAACGCGAAACGGTCTAAACACGTTTCGCGAACTTGGGGATCAAGGCCTAGAGCGACTCGGTTCCGAAAGTGTCACCGTTGGACAAATCACCTGTTTCAAGTCCTAATCGGAACCACTTGAGCCGCTGTTCACTGGTGCCGTGCGTAAATGACTCGGGCACGACTCTTCCCGCACCGGACTTCCGCTGCAAGGTATCGTCGCCAATCGCTGTCGCCGCCACAAGCGCTATTTCAACATCGCCTGGCTCAAGAATATTCTTCATCCTCTGAGCATGGTGCAAACAAACACCCGCGTAAAATCAGCTTGAAGTTCCAGACGCACGGAATACTCGTTGTACTGCTCAGGACTGACACGCCGGCGAATCTGGTCAAGCTTATCGGTCGTACCTTCAAGGTTTTGAATGTGGTGACCGACCTCGTGCGCGATTACATAGGCTTGAGCGAAATCACCTGGAGCATCCAGTTGTTGATCGAGCTGTCGAAAAAACGTTGTGTCCAGATAAAGCTTTTGATCTCCGGGGCAGTAGAAAGGACCGCTGGTTGCTTCCGCAAAACCGCAGGCGGATTGAACCTGACCACTGAACAACACCATCTTAGGGGGCGAGTACTTCTGGCCCTTTTCAGCAAACAGTCGGTTCCAAACGTCTTCGGTGTCTGCCAGCACGACGGAGGCAAATTGGCCGCGTTTCTCTACCGCCGGATCCAGTGGTTGTTCTGCGCCGCCACCAGACGCTTTCGCCGCCGGCCCAGCTTGTTGAAGAGGTTCTTCTCGGATTTTAGTGGCATCTGTCCAGAATGGGGGATTTTTTGAGGCATCTACTCCTGCGTCCAATGGGAGTCCAAAAAGCAGTCTCGGCGGAGCAACGTTCGTCGAGACTGCC
>Ga0105050_10003089_pt1 | contig 23374 bp, 13 predicted proteins | sample FRY01_FD_78088 | JGI IMG/M metagenome (GOLD analysis project Ga0105050, IMG submission 78088) | Freshwater microbial communities from Lake Fryxell liftoff mats and glacier meltwater in Antarctica - FRY-01 | ecosystem: Environmental > Aquatic > Freshwater > Ice > Glacier meltwater ...
AAACATGAAAATACATGTTGAAGAGGAAATCCTTGGTATTAAAGAATGGGAATCAACCGTGGTTTCTAATTACAATGTTGCGACGTTTATCAAAGAATTTATCGTTGAAATTCCAGAAGACATGAATTACAAAGCTGGAGGATACATTCAAATTAAAATACCTGTTTGCACTGTGAAATATGCTGAAATGGATATTGCAGCGCACCCATTAGATCACCCAGGTGAACCAGATAAATTCAGAAAACATTGGGATAAATTTGGAATGTGGGATTTAGTAATGAAAAACGAGGAAGAGGTTGTTCGTGCTTACTCTATGGCTTCATACCCCGCTGAAGGAAGAAAGGTAATGTTGAATGTTCGTGTTGCTACTCCACCTTGGGATAGAGCGCGTAATGGCTGGATGAGTGTCAATCCAGGTATTGCATCTTCGTTTATCTTTAACCTGAAGGTTGGAGACAAAGCAATGATTTCTGGACCTTACGGAGAATTTTTTATTAACGACTCTGATGCAGAAATGCTTTACATAGGTGGCGGCGCTGGAATGGCTCCAATGCGTTCACATTTGTACGAATTATTTAAAACAATTAAGACCGGTAGAAAAGTAAGTTATTGGTATGGAGGTCGATCTAAAGAAGAACTATTCTACATTCACTACTTTAGAGATTTAGAAAAAGATTTTCCTAATTTTAAATTTTACCTAGTTTTATCAGAACCATTGCAAGAAGACAACTGGGTAGCTAAAAAAGATGTGAGTGATACGGTTGGTGACGGGTTTATTGGCTTTGTACACCAAGCAGTGATTGACCAATACTTAACTAAACACGATTCACCCGAAGACATTGAATTTTACTTCTGCGGTCCTCCAATGATGAATAATGCGGTTTCAAAAATGTGTGATGAATGGGGTGTTCCTCCTGAAAATGTTCGTTTCGACGACTTTGGTGGTTAATCTTTCCTGAAAAAATAATTAAAATCCTGCTTCGGTAGGATTTTTTTTTTGACTTAAATTAAAGACTTTAACAAATCAATTTCTTCCCTAGTGTTAAATGAGTGCAAGCAAATTCTAATACATTCCTTTCCTTTTAATACTGTTGGAGAAAAAATTGGTTTTGTATAGATCCCAGCAGCTTTCATTCGATCAGCAAGCTTTATTGTTTCTTCAATAGAATTCGTTTGAATGATTTGAATTGGTGAATTTAGTTCAGATGGTAAACATTGCGGATCTAAAAATTCATTTCTAAAATACCGAATGTTTTCATGTAAAGATTCTTGTCTTTTCCTACTGTTAGACTTAACTTTTAAGGTAATAATATCATAATCTTGTGACGGTAAACCTGTGGTATAAATAAAAGGTCTGGCAAAATTAATTAAATAGTTTTTTAAATCAATTGATCCCAAAATCGCTGCACCATGAAAACCATACGCTTTTCCGAAAGTGATTATTCGCGCAAAAACCTTATCCTGAAAAGAAAAAGAATCCACTACTCCCCTACCTAAATTACCAAAAACACCTACTGAATGTGCTTCATCAACAATTAAATATGCTTTAAATTCCTCACTTAAGTCAATAATACTTTTCAATGGACACAAATCTCCATTCATGGAATATAATGATTCCACAATAATATAAATTGAACCATTTGAACTTTCAATTTGCTTCTTTAAATCTTTCGAATCGTTGTGCTTAAATGAAATAGAATTTGCAAAAGAAAGTCGAATTCCATCGCGTATACTTGCATGAACTAATTCATCATAAATTATTGTATCTCCTCTTTGAGGCACTGAACTTAATAGGGCAAGATTTGCAGAATAACCCGAATTAAAAACCAAAGCAGCCTTGGAATTAAAGAAATCTGCTAAAAAAACCTCACATTTATCTGCTTGTTCAGAATTTCCTGAAAGCAAGCGTGATCCTGTTGCACCAGAAACTTTCGTTGTTAAATGAATATTTTCTTTAGCTAATCCAAGGTAATCATTGGAGAAAAAATCTATTTCTGAATCAAAAATAGATAGATAACGAAGTGTTCCCTCATTTTCACGTTTTTCTAGCTTAGCAAGAAGCTTTGAATCCATTCTACAATGAATCTACGGTGCTTACTTTTCTTGGCGTAAATCCATTATTTGTAGCATCTAATCTAGCTACTTCTAATTCTTGTTCACGTTGAAGTTGTTTTGCTTTTCTTTCTTCAATTATTTCATCTGGAATGGTAATAGGTTGTTCAGCATCTTTGAAAGCTTCTTTGGAGACTAAACCTAAAATTTTAAACATTTCCTTGTCCTCATTGAAAGCTGGATTCGGGGTAGTTAATAATTTATCTCCCGCAAAAATAGAACCTGCACCCGACATAAAACAAAGTGCTTGAGCTTCCATGTTCATTTTTGTACGACCAGCAGACAAACGAACAACCGTTTCAGGAAAAACAATACGAGTAGTTGCAACCATTCGAATCATTTCCCATTGTTCAATAGGTTTTTGATCTTCTAAAGGAGTTCCTTCAACTGCCACTAATGCATTAATTGGAATAGATTCTGGCGGAGTATCCATCTGAATGTAACTCATCAAAAGACCCATTCTATCGCCAATAGCTTCACCCATTCCAATAATTCCACCTGAACAAACTGTTATTCCAGCTTTACGTGCATTTTCAATAGTATTTAAACGATCATCATATTCACGTGTAGAAATCACATCACCGTAAAAATCTGGAGAAGTATCTAAATTATGATTGTAAGCAAAAAGACCTGCATTTTTTAATCGTTTCGCTTGATCCTCATTCATCATTCCAAGTGTGCAACAAACTTCCATGCCTAAATCATTTACAGATTGAACCATTTCAATTACATTGTCAAAATCTCGATTGTCTCTCACTTCTCTCCAAGCTGCACCCATACACAGACGAGAAGAACCATTTGCTTGTGCATTTTTTGCTTGCTCAACAACAGATTCAACAGTCATTAATTTATGCACTTCCACGTCAGTATGGTAACGAGCTGCTTGAGGACAATAACCGCAATCTTCAGAACATCCACCCGTTTTTATGCTCAGTAATGAGGACATCTGAACTTCACGTGGATTATGATATTGACGGTGAATTGTAGCTGCTTCAAAAACCAATTCCAACAAAGGTTTGTTGTATAATTCGATTAACTGCTCTTTAGTTTGATAGTTTGGATTTACTTTCATATTGCAAATATAAGAACTGAATACTTAAATCATTGAAAATGTAAAATGAAAATCGAAAATACAAAAATCAAGACGAAAAAAATATAAGAATTAGGCTACACTATTTTTTTTCAAGAAGGCAAGTGCAATAAGCCTTTAACGCGCGTCTTTCACCAAAGGAATCTACTTTTTCATGTGTAGTTGCTTTTATTGATACAGCGTCTTCATCAACGTGGATAAGTTGAGCAATTATTGATTGCATTGCTGGAATGTGTGGATTTAATTTAGGTTTTTCTAAAATAACCGTGCAATCAATATTAATAACTGAATACCCTTTAGTTTGTATTTTCTGAAAAACTTCTTTTAGTAAAATTTTGGAGTCAATTCCTTTAAATTGTGGATCAGTATCTGAAAAATGAAAACCAATATCGCGCAAATTAGCTCCACCTAATAAAGCATCGCAAATTGCGTGTAGTAGAACGTCGGCATCTGAGTGACCAACAGCTCCTAAATCAGATTCTATTTTTAAACCGCCAATCCAAAGGGGATAATTTTCAGCTAGTTGGTGAACATCAACGCCGTATCCGATTCTAATATTCATAGATTATTCTCCAGCTGAAGTTCCACCGCCACCTTGACCCAAATACAAGCGAATTGTAAATCTTAAAGTGTTAGCTAATGGACTTTGACGACCGCTAATTGATGCTAAATAAGAAAAGTCAAATGCAAACATATTGTATTTCAAACTTGCACCGAAGTTCAAGAATTGACGATTACCTTTGTTTTTGTTTTCGTAAAAAATTCCAGTTCTAACTGCAAATACATCGTTGTACCACCATTCAACACCTGCGGCAATATTGATTTCAGCTAATTCTTCTTTTAGCCTAGAACCTTTTACGATTTCGTAAGTTCCATCTGTGTTTTGAATAAAAACACCGTCAGCATCTTTTGCAATTACACCAGGTGCATCATAAAAAGATTGAATCAATCCACTGATTACACCAACATCATTTGATCTACCAATGAAAGCATCATTAGGTAAAGCACTATAACCAACTGTCGATTTAGTTATCCCTGGAGTTGGAACCAATAATTTTTGAAGGTCAACTGAGAAAGTTACGTGATTATACTTATCAAATTCTGCTTTAAATGAATTTCCGATTTTCATATTCATTGGAATAAAATCACGTTGAGCAAGTTCTGAATAAGCAACTTTATTCCCAATATTATTAAAAGTCGTTGCGAATGTGTAAACTCCATTTAACTTACCAATTTTAGCATCGTCATTATAGTAAGTAAATGATAAATCAGCTGCACCGACAACTCCTGGTTTTGTATTTACACCTCCAACAGTAAGTCCACCAGTTAAATTGGAATAAGCAAACTTTCCATTCAAACCTATACTTAATTTATCTGCTAGCCTAAAAGCATAGGCTCCTGTTAATTCAAATTCACTTGGTTTGTCCTCACGAATTACGTTTCCAGATTGGTCAGTAAATGTAATTTCACCTAAACTAAAAAACCGCAATGATCCACCAATTGTGTGAATTTTATTTAATTTAACATAACCAGACAAGTAAGATAAATGGATATCATTAGTTAATTGCCTCAACCAAGGAACATAAGATAAACTCACTTCTGATTTGATTTTAGAGAAACTCAGAGCAGAAGTATTCCAATAAACGGAACTTGAGTTTGGACTTAGAGCGGTTCCAGCATCTCCCATTCCTCCGGCTCTTGAATCTGGAGTTATTGACATAAACGGTAGCGCAGTCGTTATTGTATTTAACTGTAAATCATTGTCTGTAACCCCTGAACCAGTTGGTTGAGCAAAAGATACGAATGAGATAATTGTAAAAAAAAGGATTATACCAGTATTTTTCATTAAGATTTGATTCAAATAAAGATTTGTAAATATACGCAAAGTTGAAAGGTTTATTGTTTGATTAGCGTAAAATAACCAATTTTTCCGTTTTCTCTGTCGTCAATCCATCTGAATTTTTAATTTTCAAACGATAGACATAGACCCCTTTAGCCAATTGATCTAGGTATTCATCTTTTCCATCCCACTCTATTCCCTCTGCTCTAAATCCAGTCGTTGGTACAATTGTATTAATTGTTTTGACCAATCTACCAGAAACAGTAAATATCTGAATTTGAGTTTCTAAACTGTTGCAAGCCTGATTGTGTTCAAACATAAAAGAAGTTTTAGTAGTAAATGGATTTGGGTAATTATAAACATGATCGAGTTTCGGTTCTTCTTTTTCTTGCACAATAAAATCAATCAATACAGAAGATGAATTATTGTTCACATCCCATAATTTTACTTCTAAATTATGTTTACCTTTTTCTAAGTTATTTAATTGATAGCGAATTTCACCTTTTTGAAAATTATCTAATTCAGCAATATAAAAGTCGTTCAAATTAATTGGATTTGCAACATCACCATCTATCACAGCCAAAATATCATGTCCAATTCCGTTTCCAACGGTATTAATTCCATTTTCATCAAAAGCCTTCAATAAAAGAACTGGTTCTGAATCTGTTACACTTCCATTTATAAACTTTTCGTCGTTCATAAATGCCTCTAAAGTAGGACCTTGATTATCAATAATCCCATTTGGATTTATTCCTCCAATTATCAAACTTGTGTCATAACCGAAAGCATCATCCGTATCGTTGAAAGCATAATAACTAATCTTTCCGACACCAAAGTTTAATGCTATATCTTTTGGAACCACGAATGAAAATTCAAAATATCCTGCTTTTATTGAAGCCTTCCCTTTATAAACAATATTTCGCTGTAACTCGTAATTCATAATAGGTGAATTTTGGTCTTGCCCTAATGTTTTTTGAATTTTGATTTTATCAAAAATGGAGGGGACTAAAATTCCATTTAAAGAAGTCAACAATTCATTATTGAAATTCTCTAAATGACCTTTAATCGTAACTTTACTTAAAGCTTTTAAGGTGTCAATAGATACGAGCGGGTTTTTACCATTTATACTATCCGTAACAATTTTAAATTTAGGAAGTGCAATTTTTAGAGCTGGATCACCAATTAAAGTAAAGCTTCGTTTATTGTCGCTATTTCCAGCTTCATTTTTTGTTCTTCGTACAATTTCACCAAAAGTTCTAGGAACCCCTAATGCATCGCGTTCAAAAACATTTCTGTAGAATGCTAACCCTGTGTTTGAATTCACACCAAAATAAACGGATCTAGTAGTTGTCATTAAAGCAATCGCTGCTCCATTTGGATTTAAAGAAGCCCATTCACCAGCTGAAACACGGGAAGGATCATCATACTTTGTAAATTCACACGTTGCTGAAACAAATAAATTCATTGCGTTTATATTTGTCCAAGATTGAATTTGTGGAATGGTAACAACTCGTTCTTCTGCCAAGCCAACTTCCCCTCCATGACCGACATAATTTACTACTAAAGCGCCACGTTGAATTCTATCAGAAATCGCATTGTAAACATCTGGATAACGTTGACCTCCAGCAGAAGTTTGCTGTGGAAAAGCGTCCATATAAAGTTTATCACAATTCATTTCTCTGTGATGTTTCTTAACCCAATTATATTGGGGTTCAGTGTCATATTTCAAAAAATAACCTCCTTCTTCATCGTCAGCAACTTGAACATATTTTAAACGCCAATCACCATACGTATTAGCACTATTATCTCCTAAACAACATGACGCACCTTGATTTGCAAATAAACTTGAACCATTTTTCATGTAATGTTCGATTTTATCGACTTGTTGTTTCGCCTGATTAGTGGTGCTTGCCAAAATTCTTCCAATTCCAATATCCAACATGTCGGTTGAAGAAATCGCTTCATTATTATCTAGCATTCCATAGAAATCATCCGTAACTAATGCGGAAATATGATTTTCACTGTTGTCCACTTGATATGTTAATACAAAATTATTATTGTTTGAAATGCGATTTTTTGGATCAAAAGTTCCATCACCAAAAAGCAACATGTATTTTGGTTTTGTTGTCGGATTCAGTACGCCACGATCATAAAACATTTTTGCAAACATTCTAATTGCTCCCGCGTCAGTTGCACCTGAACTATATTCATTAAAAATATCTTCTGTTTTTACAACATGTACCGTCAAACCTTCTTCTCTGTGTAAATCTGCTAAACGTGTTGCCTGAGAAAAAAAGTCTGAATGAGTAACTATCAAATAATCTGCTTGAGGTAAACCGTGCAGATTTTGATTAGCAACAGAGCCAACTCTATCGGGAGTAAAAAACGAAGAACCGTTTGAAGCAATAAATTCTTTATACTCGTAAGAAGATTTAAATGTAAAATTTGAACTTGACGAAACACCATTAATTCTTTTTGGTTGCTGTCTGTCAGTTACATCCCAAACAAATCCCGCGCTTGGAAAACTAGAAATAACATAAGCCACCGTTTTTGTAGGTTGATTGATAACCAACGATCTAAATCCAAATTGAGTTCCATAAAACACAAGTTTTCTTTTAGTGTTTAATAAAATTCGATCCAAATAGGTTAACATATTGGGATTATTTCTTACCACTGAAATTTTCAATGCAACTGTTGATGGTGGGTTATTTAAGGTAAATGATTTTGTAGATCTTGAAAAATCTGTCCCTCCTGTTCCTGGCAATAATTCATTTAAAAGTTGTTGATTGTTAACCGAAAATTTTTGCGCAGTTCCAGCTGATGAAACAGCGTTTGAAGCCATTGAAGATTTAAAACGTATTGGTGAATTATCAATATTAGGTATGGAAAAATTGATTGTTCGTTCTAGTTCTACATCGAATAATTCACCGTACCACCTTTGACCTCCACTTACTAAATTAAGTAAGTCATTTTCATACACATCGCGGAAATCATAATTCACAAAAGTTGTATCAACACCAGTATCTATTAAAGGGGCGTTTGTAATTCGATTGGGAGATTCGTTTGGATTTACGTTAATAAAATAATATGAATAGTCAGAGTACGTATTTCTTCTTTGTTCAAATTCAGCCGTGCCATTTGCGTACCATTTATGAGCACCCCAAGCATTAAATAAAATATAATCATTTGCATCAAAGCTTCCATCTTGATCTCCTGCTATAAAAATGGAATTCTTGATTAAATCATCGGGCCTTGGAACAGAGTTTAATTCAGGAATTGAACCTTCACCATTTCCGAAAATATTAATATGATTTGGATTCAGACCAGCAGTTGAAATACCGCATGCTTCTAAAAAGGATTTATCAATTTTATAAATTCCATCTTTTTGAACTGAAATTTTGTACCATGTTCCGGATCCTTCACGAAGAACAGAATTTTCAACAAAATCCTTTTCCACTGGAGCATTGGTTATTTTCGTAACTTCAAATTCAATGCTTTTTAATCTGTAAAGCTGATTATTGAGTTTTTTATATGGAACCGCATGAACAACGAAATAGTTTTCTAAACCTGCAGAAGTAACCTTGTATTCTAATTCAATTTCAGAATTTACCTCAAAATGAATTAGTTCGAGGTGCTTTTTATCTATTTCTGGGGCTAGTTCAAATTCAATTGAATTTATTTTAATTGAAGCATTCTTAAATTTTACTTCTTCTTTCACGAAGAAAAAAGGAACACCATTATCAATACCACAATTTTTAACTTGCGAGAAAACAAAAGATATTCCGTTTTCATCAACGGTACTTTGTTGCTGCCAATCAAGTGTATAAGCAAATTTCTGTGTAAAAACAGTTAAGTTTAGCAGACAAAAACAAAAAAGAAGAAAGCTATTTTTAAACATAATATACTTTGATTTCCATGGTGAACAAAGAAAAAACGAATAAACATCTTTTTTATTTCAATAAATATTCGATATTTGTAACCTTAAAACCAAAACCTCGTTAAGATTGTTCGTGCTTAAACCTAAGTTTGTGAAGACATACGGCTCTAAATTATTTATACTTGCAATGATAATCATTGCATCACTTGGTAATGCAAGTTGGTCCCAGGACCCCACATTTACTCAGTTTTACTCTAATCCTATTTACCTAAACCCAGCTTTGGCGGGTTCAACAGGTTGTTCGAGGATAGCATTGAACTATAGAAATGAATGGCCGCAACTGACCGGTAATTATGTTACCTACAGTGCAGCTTTTGATACGTATGCTAAAAGTGTATCAGGTGGAATTGGAATTATTGCTACCCACGACCAACAAGGGTCGGGTACAATTCAAACAACAATGATTGGTGGAATTTATTCTTACAACTTAAAAGTAAATCGTAAGTTTTCCATTATGTTTGGTGCCAGAGCAGCTTATTATCAAAAATTCTTAGATTGGGATAAATTGACGTTTGGTGATATGATTGATGCTCGTCGCGGATTTATCTATCAAACGGGTGATGTTCCAAGAGGAAACGGAAGAAGAGGTTTCTTTGATGCTTCCGCTGGATTTGTTGGTTTTGGTAAAGGATTTTATTTTGGTGGAGCTGTTCATCACTTGAATCGTCCAGATGAATCAATGATTTTAGGAGAATCAAAACTTCCGATGCGCTTCACGGCACACGCAGGAGCTGACATCGCTATCGGTTCTAAAGGTCGCTATTCAAGTACAACAAGTATTATGCCCAATATAATTTACCAATATCAAAATGGTTTTCAAGAGCTTAGTATTGGTACTTATATAAAATATGGAAATTTTACAGTAGGTGCTTGGTATAGAAACAGGGATGCTTTTATTCTTTGTTTCGGTATTACAACAGAGAAATTTAAATTAGGATACAGTTATGATTTAACAGTATCAAAACTAGGTAACGGTATTTCTGGAGGTTCTCACGAGGTTTCCATGGGATTCAATTTAAAATGTAAGAAAAAAGCTAAGAATTTTAGAAAAATTTCTTGTCCTTCTTTCTAGTAATGTAACTTTTTAACGTTTTTGAATTTATTTTCTACACTAGACATCATATTATGAAAATAACTAAGTTAAATTTATTTGGAATCTCACTAATTGGATTGGTGCTAATTTCATCTTGTGCTAAAGAAACCTCTTCTTCAACTGGTTGGGAGTATAACAACTATGAAAATGGTGGTTTCGAAAAATTCGTTTCGAGGGAGCAAGAAACGGGTCCTGGTTTAGTAATGATAGAAGGTGGTACTTTCACAATGGGTCGTACAGAGCAAGATGTCATGTATGATTGGAATGCAAGAGCCGCAAGAGTTTCTGTGTCTTCTTTTTATTTAGATAGAACTGAAGTTACTAATCTACATTGGTTAGAATACATGTACTGGATGAAACGTGTTTATTATAAAACGTACCCACACGTTTACAAGAAAAGTTTACCTGACACCTTAGCTTGGAGAACAGCTTTAGGATACAGAGAAAAATATGTTACTTACTATTTACGTCATCCATCTTACCGTGATTACCCAGTTGTAGGTGTTTCTTGGTTGCAAGCAAATGACTTTTGTAAATGGAGAACTGACCGTGTAAATGAAGCAATTTTAGTACGTGAAGGAATTATCAAATGGCATTTTTCAGATAATTCAAATCACTTAAACACGTATAAAGGTGGTAGTGATATGGGAGACGTTGGTGCTGCAAATGCGCCTCAAAAAGATTTCCAAAAAATGGTATCAACTCCTCAAAACATGTTTAGTACTGAAAACTACTTGAACGGAGCATATAATACAGAAACTGGAACGGTTGACGAAAACGGAGTTTCAAAAGGAGGTTACACTTTAGACAACGGAACTAAAAAAATTCCTTTAGACAAGAAAACTGGTCGCGGTATTCCAAGAGACCCATATCAATTAGAGAATTTTGACCCTGTTTTTGCAAACGTTGAAAGTGGTCGCTTAGGCTCAAGACCAGTAAAATTAGAAGATGGTATGTTATTACCTAACTATCGTCTACCAACTGAAGCCGAATGGGAGTTTGCTGCTTTAGGATTGATTGGAAATTTAGATCCAAACTCAGAAAATATCAACGATAGAAGAATTTATCCTTGGGATGGACATTATGTTCGTCAATCGGAACAACAATTTGCAGGAGCTATTCAAGCAAATTTCGTTAGGGGAAAAGGTGACATGATGGGTGTAGCTGGTAATTTGAATGATGGTGGAGATATTACGGTTCGCGTAGATGATTTTTGGCCGAATGATTACGGCTTATACCACATGGCGGGTAACGTTTCTGAATGGGTAATGGATGTTTACCGTCCAATGTCAAGTGAAGTGTTTGAGGAATTCATGCCATTCAGAGGTAATGTGTACAAAACTCAACTTCTAGTGCCAGACGGTTTGTATGACAAGCCAGTTAAAGCGACAGAAAATGTTTATGACGTTCATGGGATGAAAGAGTTTGTAAATGAGTTTGCTCGTATTAAATACTTAAATTATGCAAATTCTGCTTACCAACAAGGAAAAGGCTCTGCTTATCAAACAAACGTTCCTAGTGGAACTGCTGCTACTAAAAACGATACGATTGTGAACAATAACGCAATGAATTCTAGAATTTATTCAAGACAAGACCCTAGAAAATATCAGTTTAATTCACCAAGTTCTAGTTATGTATCTAATAAGAATAAATTTACAGATCAAGAAAGATTACAATTTGAATTCTTAGATACGTTGAATATGTTGTTAGATACTTCTATCGCGTTGTTTAACCAAGGAAGAACTGTTGCAGCGTCAGCTTATATAGAAAGAGTTTTATTCAATAAATTGCTTCCTACTGACATTAAAGACGGAGCAACAACCATAAATCTTTTGGAAAACATAATGATGCCAGCTTTTAATATGCCTGTTATTCCTTCATACATGGGTATTGCTGTTGCTGGTGACCCTCAACACATATTCAGTAAAGAATATTTGGAATTCAAATTCCAATCTTATTATTTAGATCCAACAATTACAACTTGGATTATTACTTTAAGAAATGGATTAACTGAATTCATTACTGAAACAAAAGGAAAACAACGTTGGAGAAATGTGACAGTGGAAGAAAATGCAGGTCGTTTGAATTACCGTCAAGACGATTACCGCGATGCATTAGATGGTGACTTAGAATCGTCAATTTTCTACAACAATCCAACACGTAAAAATGACATCAATCAAGGTAGAAGAAATACAAAACAAGTGATGTACCAAAATGAACATGAAAATGAAGATTTAGAAGGTAACTCTATTAATAGTTCTTCTAGCGGATGGCCAACAACATTAATTTCAGATAAATCAAGAGTTTACAAAGGTGGGTCATGGGCAGATAGAGCTTATTGGTTATCCCCAGGTAATAGAAGATTCTTAGATGAAGACAAGGGTTCAGCGTTGATTGGATTTAGATGTGCGATGGATAGAGTCGGAAGTTCAAGACCAAATTCAAAGAAATCGAATAAATAAATAAATTTAAAAGCTCGATTTAATCGGGCTTTTTTTTTGAAATTTGATTCATGGAGAAATTATTTCAACTTTTTTATGAAACTTCAGGTGTTTCAACTGACACGCGTAAAATCAAAAAAGATTCACTTTATATTGCACTTAAAGGAGATAACTTCGATGGTAACACATTTGCAAATAAAGCAATTGAACTTGGAGCGAAATACGCACTAGTTGACAATAAACACTTTGCAAACGAAGTCACTATTTTTTGGGTAGAAAATTCTCTTGCTTTTCTTCAAAAACTTGCAAATTATCATAGAAAACAATTTCCAATTCCACTAATCGCAATCACTGGAAGCAATGGAAAAACCACAACAAAAGAGTTAATAAATACAATTCTTTCTAAAAAATACAGTGTTCTATGTACAGAAGGAAATCTAAATAATCACATTGGAGTTCCTTTAACCTTATTGCAACTTACAGATAAACACGAAATTGCAATTATTGAAATGGGAGCTAACAAGCCCAAAGATATTGAAGAATTATGCTCAATCGCTGAACCAAACTACGGAATAATTACGAACGTTGGCAAAGCACATTTACAAGGTTTTCTAAATTTCGAAGGTGTAATCAAAACAAAAAGTGAGCTATATTCATTTATAAAAAAGGAGGGCGGTAAAATTATTATAAACGGTGAAGATGAAATTTTAAATAATCAAGCTAATACATTTGACTTAAGTAAAATCACCTACGGAATAAATGAAAACAATTCAATTAAAGGGGAATTAATTCAGCTTACGCCTTTTGTTGAATTAAAATGGGAAGCCAGCGACTATTCATCACCTCTTATAAAAACCAATTTAGTTGGAAAATACAATTTCTTAAATTTTCTAGCAGCTATAACTTTTGGAACGATTTTCAATGTGAAAAATGAAGAAATTAACAATGCAATTTCAAATTATATACCAACCAACAATCGTTCGCAAGTTCAAGAAACTGAACGAAATACGTTGATTGTGGATTGCTACAACGCAAATCCTTCAAGCATGTATGTTGCGATAGAAAGTTTTAAAGAAATCGTCCATCCAAGAAAAATTGCAATTCTTGGCGATATGTTTGAACTAGGATTAGAAAGTGAAACTGAACACAAAAAAATCATTGATTACTGCACCGAAAGTGACATTAAATTTATTACAGTCGGAGAAAATTTTAAAAAACATAACTCAACTGGTTTCATTAACACGGAGCAAACAATTGAATACCTAAAATCTGTAAATTTCAATAATTCATTAATCCTTTTAAAAGGATCACGAGGAATTGCATTAGAAAAATTAATAGCCTTGCTATAAGGTCGAAACTAATGACACATTTAGTGAAAATTCAAAATTTTTAGATATTTTTTCTTAAACTGAAACCTAAAACAAAAATTGCCGTTCTATAACTCACAACTGACAAGTTATGAAGGCGATAAATTTATTTGTTTTTGGGATTGTAATTTCTTTTGGATTAAAAGCTTCAAGCAATTTATCCAAGAAAGAATACATATCCGTTTATGAGAAAATTGCCATACAACAAATGAATCAATACAAAATTCCAGCAAGTATAACAATTGCGCAAGGAATTCTTGAATCAGGAAGCGGAAATTCAACACTTGCTAAAACGTCTAACAATCACTTTGGAATTAAATGTCATACAGATTGGAAGGGCGAAAAAGTATATTTAGATGATGACACAAAAAATGAGTGTTTTCGGTCGTATTCTAAGGTTGAAGATTCGTATGAAGATCATAGTTTATTTTTAAAAAACAGAAAAAGATATGAAGCTTTATTTGCTTTAAATAGCGACGATTACAAAAGCTGGGCTATCGGATTAAAAACTGCAGGTTACGCAACCAATCCAAAATATGCTGATCAATTAATTCAATTGATTGAAGAGTTAGATTTAGATAAATTAGATAGGTCTTCCATTTCACCAGCGAGTACTAACCAACCAGCGGTTTTTTCAGTTAAATTAACCCATGAAAATAACGTAGATTATGTTGTTGCTAAAAAAGGAGATTCGTTTTATCAAATTGCTAAAAGAAACGGACTAACACTTGGGCAACTACATTCATACAATGATTTTAATCCGGAAAAAGACATACTTGAAATAGGAGATATTATTTACCTTGAGCCAAAAAGATATTATTCAAAAACTAAAAACACGATTATTTTAGATCGTGAAATGAGCTTGCGGGAAATTTCGCAAAAAGAAGCTGTAAAGCTTAAAAAACTGATGAGAAAGAATCAAAGTTCTTCTCCTGACGAGCAACTACCAAAAGGAGAAAAGGTATTCCTTCGCTAGATTTACAATGTGATTCTGAAGGAATTGTTTGTTGTTGTTTGTTTATGAAAGTCCCGTTTATGCGGGACTTTTATTTTTTCTAACTGAACAATCCAACACTTTTTTATTCCAAGTAACTTGCTTTTTTTTTGATAAACCTAATTGAAAATCTTTGCATTTTAACTCTAATTTTTCGTCAATTTCTTTAAGCGGCTTTATCATGTTTTCTCCGCACTTACAAGGAGTTAACTTGGAATTACAAGCAGTTGTAAAATAGAAAAGTTGAAAAAAGAAAAAAACTTTTATCATGGAAAAAAACCTCATATCACGAAGTTAGTAAAAGCTTAATTAACAGTAGTCGGTTGAAAAGAATTTATTGCTACATTCGCTACGAAACATGAAAAACAAAAACTATTTTTTACTTTTTTTTATTTTAATAAGCTTTTCTTCAACAGCTCACAGGTATTATTTTTCCTTCGCTGAAATTGAATTTAATGATTTTTCATCCTGCTTTGAAGTAACATTAAGTGTTACAACCCACGATTTTGAACAACTTTTAAGAAAAGAGGGGATTCTCATAAAAGATATTGACCATACAATGCAAGATAGTCTGGGGGGAAAAGCAGTAGAGGCAATCATCAATAATTCCTTTCAAATTTTTTATTTCGAAAACCAACTAAAACTAAAAATCGAAAGCCATATTAATGAATTAACAGGAATAACCAATTTTTATATGAGCTCAGAAAAAACGAAAATGGGCAACGAATTAAATTTCAATTTTCCCTTGTTGATGAATTTATATCCTGAGCAACAAAATAAATTAACCTTTATACATCGTGGAATTAAAACAACCGCAAACTTTATTTCAACGCAACAAAAACAACTAATAAAACTCGAAAAATGAATAAAATTATAGTCTTATTTTTTATTGTCTCAATAAGCACCAATTTCTCCTCTCAAAAGAAATTCGAACAATTAGATCAAGAATTACCAACTCCAAACGAATATAGAAATGCTGCTGGTGCACCCGGACACCACTATTATCAGCAAAAAGCAGATTACAAAATGAACATTACTATTGACGATGAAACTCAAAAATTAAGTGGATTTGAAACAATCACATACACCAATAATTCGCCTGATAAATTGGATTATTTATGGTTGCAACTAGACCAAAATATATACTCCGTTGATTCCGATTCTAAAATTATTGAAGTGGAAAAAATGGAAGATTTTAAAACTGTTGGTGACATTCGCAAGAAATCGTTTTACTACGATGGTGGATTTAAAATCGAAGAAATAAAGACAGTAAGTGGACAGAAAATGCGCTACTTCATTAATAAAACAATGATGCGTATTGACTTGGATAAACCTTTACTTCCAAACACAAGTATTTCATTTCAAATAAAATGGTGGTATAACATCAATGATAGAATGGCAGTTGGCGGTCGTTCAGGATACGAATATTTTGAAAAAGATAAAAACTATTTATACACTGTTGCCCAATATTTCCCAAGAATGTGTGTTTACAATGATGTTACAGGATGGCAAAATAAACAGTTTCTAGGAAGAGGTGAATTTACTTTACCTTTTGGAGATTATGATGTAAATATCACAGTTCCAGCTGATCATATTGTCGGAGCAACGGGTGAATGTCAAAATTTGAGTTCGGTTCTAACTTCAGAACAAAAAAAACGATTAGATCAAGCTCGCAAGTCAGATTCACCCATAATAATTGTCACTCAATCCGAAGCTGAGAAAGCAGAGAGCGGCAAAGTAAATCAAACAAAAACTTGGAATTTTAAAGCAACTAATGTACGTGATTTTGCTTTTGCCAGTTCAAGAAAATTCATTTGGGATGCGCAAAACGTTACTGTTGGTGGAAAAAATGTACTTTGTATGTCGTATTATCCGAAAGAAGGAAATCCACTTTGGGAACGTTATTCTACTAAATTAGTCGCACATACCATTAAAACTTATTCAAAATATACAGTCGATTACCCCTACCCTGTTGCTATTTCTGTTCACTCCAAATGGATTGGAATGGAATATCCAATGATTTGTTTCAATGGAGGTCGACCAGAAGCAGATGGAACTTATTCTGAACAAGAAAAATATGGCATGTGGGGAGTAATTATTCATGAGGTGGGACATAATTTCTTCCCTATGATTATTAATTCAGACGAACGTCAGTGGTCATGGATGGATGAAGGATTAAATACATTTGTACAATATTTAACCGAACAAGAATGGGAACGTGGCTATCCTTCACGTCGTGGTCCAGCTTATTTAATTGCGGACTACATGCGTGGCGACAAAAAAACGATTTCACCAATTATGACTAACTCTGAATCCATTTTTCAATTTGGAAACAACGCTTACGGTAAACCAGCAACAGCTTTAAATATCTTACGAGAAACGATCATGGGTCGGGAACTATTCGACTTTGCCTTCAAAACATATTGTAATCGCTGGAAATTCAAACACCCAACCCCAGCTGATTTTTTTAGAACAATGGAGGATGCTTCAGCAGTAGATTTAGATTGGTTTTGGAGAGGTTGGTTTTACAGCACGGACAATGTTGATATTTCTGTAGATGAAGTTAAATGGTTTCAGTTGAACACACAAAATCCTGAAATTGAAAAAGCATTTAAAAAAGAGCAAGATACCCAAAAAGATAAATTTATTGGTGATGAACGAAATAAAACAGCGATACAAGAAACCGTTAATGAGAAAGATAAAAATATCGACGATTTCTATGCCAAACGCAATTTGTATTTTGTGGATGCTCTTGATAAAAAAGAATACGATGAGTTTCTCGCTAAAGCAGATAAGAAGGACCTCGAATTTTTAAACGCTGGAAATCAAATTTATGAAGTGACGTTTTCAAATATTGGAGGTTTACCAATGCCCTTAATTATCGAATTTACATTTATGGACGACAGCAAAAAAGTAGTTAGAATACCTGCTGAAATATGGAGAATGTATGAAGACAAAGTAACTAAAGTTTTTATTTTAGAGAAGGAAGTTAAATCACTTCGTTTAGATCCATTCTTAGAAACAGCAGATACGGACTTAAATAATAATACTTGGCCGAAAGAAATGCACACAAGTAAATACCAACTATTTAAGCAACAAGCAATTAAGGAAAATCCGATGCAAAGGCAAAAAAAACTAGATGAACTTAATAAACAATAATAGTAAGGCAACGATTTGATGAAATATTCGTTATACAACTACTCTAAAAAAAAACTATGAAAAGTACACTTTTTTATAAAGTTGTATTAATTTTTTACCTCATTTCAAATTCAATATTTGGACAACAAAATGAGCAACTAGCTCAACGTAAAAACCTAGCTAATAAAAAAGTACCAATCGAGTTTCATTCACATCCTGAATTCTTACACTTACAGCTTGAAAATCTACCAGCGAATATCGAATTAATTCAATTTAGAACAGTAGATCAAAGAACATTCTTAGACATTGAAGGAAATTATCACACTCAAAAAACAGGTGGTTATTTTAGTTATCAAAAGGAAAATAAATGGTTAAGTATTCAAGACAAACTTTCATTCAATTCAACTGAAAACTCAATTGGAATTTTCAATTCTGAATTACCAATTTCAATAAACAAATCAAGTGCATCAACGAAACTGATTTTGAGCAAAAATTCAACTAAAAGTTTTGAATTTGGTCAAAATGCTTCTTTATCTTTCGTAAATGCTGAATTTCAACAAATTGGTTTAATTGAAAAAAATAATCAACTTGGGAATGAAAACTATCAGTTCAATGAAAATTCTGTAGCAATCCAAGATTATTTTCAAGGAATAAATAGAGAACAAATCATAAACTATTGGAGTGTTCGGACTAACTACACTATTCAATCACCTTTAAATCTTAATTCAGAAATAAAATTTATTGAATTAAAAGATAAACTTAACTTAGATTCAAGTTTTACAATTTCTTACGATGAAGGAACTCAAACAGCTTTTGGATGGTTAGGAACTTTAAAAATAACAAATCAACAAGGTGAAATTGCTGGAATCATCAGTCCAGCACAAATTTTTGATGCATTTGAATCACCTGTTAAGGATGAAGCAGCGAAGCATGTCATTCCTGGATATTATCTAATCAGAAAAACTTTGGACGGAATTGAACTAATCATTCGATTTGATGCTACTTATTTAAAAAGAGAAGATTTAGTTTATCCAATTACAATTGATCCGACTGTTTCAAATACCTATTCCAATAACCAACGCGTTCAAGACAAAAACACGCAATTCAACGCAAACTGTCAAGCAACAATGACTTTAACTTTTCCAATTAGTTCTTTTTCTGTGTCAGGAACAAATACAACTTGGAGAATGTGGGCCAAAGGATATATAGTTGCTTCAGGATCATCAGAATATTACGCGGATAAAGTTGAGCAAAGATCCAGAGTTGGAACGAATGGAAATTGGACAGCAACCCAAAACGGAAACGGCACAAATTTTAGTGGGTCAAATTACAACTACACTTCAGCTAACAATGGCGTAACTTATACTGTCAATAATTCTACAATTGCTAACGGGTGTTACAATCAAAATACTATAAACTACGTTTGGCAAGGTTATCAAACCTATTTTCCATTAAATGTACATGCACTTACAAATGTTTCAGGTTGCGTGTTTAACTATCAAGAATTGGTAACAAACACGTGGCAAGTGACAACTACGTATAATGCTGGTGCAACGATAAATCCAGTAAATAGTCAAGCACTTTGTGCAGGTCAACAAACATCAACCACGTCATTTTCAGGTACAGGAACAAGTTACAATTGGGTTAATAATACTCCTGGAATTGGTTTGGCTGCGAGTGGAACTGGAACAATTAATGCTTTTACAAGTGTTAATACAACTGGAACACCTTTAACTGCCACAATAATAGTCACTCCAATGTTGAACGGGTGTCCAGGTACACCTACAACTTTTACCATAACTGTAAATCCTAATCCAACTGTAACAAACCCAGGAAATCAGACAATTTGTGCTGGTCAAACTACAAGTACCATTAATTTTACGGGAACAGCAGGTGCAACTTTTAATTGGACAAATAACGCCATTGGAACTGGGTTAGCAGCTTTTGGAAGTACTGATATTTCTCCTTTTGTTGGAATAAATACAACAGCTTCACCAATCACTTCAACTGTTTCAATTACCCCAACATTAGGAACTTGCAATGGAACTGTTGCTAATTTTACAATAACAGTTTCACCAACTCCAACCATAACAACGCCTAACAATTTATCGCTTTGTTCTGGACAGCAATCTGGTATAATTTCTTTAACAGGAACTGCGACTACCTACAATTGGACAAATGATAATACCGCAATAGGATTAGTAGCAAATGGAACAGGAAATATTGCTTCATTCACTGCCGTAAATTCCACAGCAGCTGTAATTTCAGGAACTGTGACTGTAACACCCGTTTCTGGATTATGTACTGGTTCACCAATTACCTTTACGATTTCTGTTTCAAGTCAAATCATACCAAACTTTTCTCAATTAGGTCCATATTGTCAAAATGCTGCTGCCGGAACTTTACCATTGACTTCAAATAATATCCCAAGTATTAATGGAACCTGGTCAGCAACAACAATTAGTACTGCAACTGCTGGAAATACTACTTACACTTTTACACCGGCGGCTAATCAATGTGCTGGAACAGCAGCGATGGTTATAAGTACGATTACGCAACCAACAGTTACTTTTAGTCCTCAAACAATTTGTGCTGGACAGAATGCAACATTAGCACCTACTACCAGTCCAGCTGGTGGAACCTATTTATGGTCAAATAATCAAACCACTTCATCCATTACCGTAACTCCCGCTGCAACCACTTCATACTCAGTTTTATATTCTGTATCTGGATGTAATGCAACAGTAACAAATTCAGTCACTGTCAATCCTGTTTTAGACCCAACTTTTACTCAATTAGGAAATTATTGTTTAAACGAAACACCTGGGACATTATCTGGAATCTCTTTAAATGGTGTAACTGGAACTTGGAATCCAACAACTATTAGCACTTTAATTGCTGGAAATCAAAATTATACTTTTACTCCGGTCGTTGGAATCTGCGCAAATATAGCATTTATGTCGCTAATAGTTAATCCATTGTTAACTCCCACTTTTGGAAATTTTGGTCCTTATTGTCAAAATGAAAACCCTCCTATTTTACCAGGAAACTCTACCAATATACCTTCCATTGCGGGAACTTGGTCACCACCAACAATTAATACGGGAATCGTAGGGACAACCAACTATACATTCACACCCACTAATACAGTTTGTACAGGAAATACCCTAATTCCTATTGTTGTTCAATTAGCTCCTGAGCCACTAGTCAATTCAAACATTACACAAGGGTGCAACCCGCTTTCTGTAATTTTAAGTAGTCCAAATCTTCCAAACGCAACTTATTCTTGGACAGCAAATGGAAATGCAATTGGCACTGGTTCAAACTTAAGTACAACATTTCTGTTACCTGGATGCTATGACATCTCTCTAACAGCCTCTTACAACGGATGTGTTGCGACTGCTTCAATAACGGATTACATCTGTGTTGAAAATTCACCTATAACCTTCTTCAATAACTTTCCAATAAGTGTTTCTGAAAATACAGAAACCATAAATTTCAACAATAATACAACTGGTGCGGTTTCCTACTCTTGGGATTTTGGAGATGGAACAACGTCAGCTTTAATTGATCCAAATCACCAATTCACTACTATTAACGGTAACCTTCAAGTGACATTAACCTCATTTAGTGCTTTTGGATGTTCTAGTTCCTACACTGGTTCAATTCCGTTTAAAGACCCCGCAATTTTTTATGTCCCAAATACGTTTACACCTGACGAAGACCAATTCAACCAAACTTGGGGTCCCGTTTTCTCAAGAGGATTTGATCCGCATAATTTTAGTTTGTATATTTATAACCGCTGGGGAGAATTAGTTTGGGAAAGCTATGATGCCAACGAAAAATGGGATGGGAATTATGGTAAATCTGGTAAGAAAGCAGCCCAAGGGATTTACAGTTGGAAAATAAATTACAAGCCGAAAGAAATAGATGATAAGATTTCAATTTTTGGACATATTAACCTTTTAAAATAAAATATAATTCAATGTATAAATTAATTTTCTTTTTTACCTTTTTAACAAGCTTCTATCTTTTCAGTCAAAATAAAGAGATGGAAAGTAGGAATTCAAATTTCACTTCCTTTTCACCAAAACCATCAGCTGAAAACATGGATTTTTGGAAAAAATACAACAATTCTAACTTTTATACGCACCCTGAATTTGGGGTTTTAAGTCCGAATACTCCTTGCACTGAATGTATAGAAATACTTGAAAAAAGAAATGAAACTGAAAAATATTTTATTTCAATTAAAAACCCTTCAATCTTTTATCAGCAAAAATCTTATGGCGCTATTAATTATTTTAAGAATGGAAATTGGCTGACAATTGATGACAGATTATCCAAAAAATCAGACGGAATCTATACTTCAGAAAGTCAGACCGATCCTTTAGGTATAAACTCGAATCTGAAAAATTCTTACATTAAAACACTATTTGGAAACGTTCAATTCAACAATTGGAAGCTCGTTGGTGTATCCGACAATACTGAAACACTCATTTCTGAATCTAATTGGTCCGATTATTCGGTTGGTGAAAACGGTATTCGAATTAAAAATATTTTTCAAGGTGTTGACCTAGAATTAACTGTTTATCGAGGCTCTATTAAATCAAATTTCATTCTTCGGGAAAATCATTTTCAATCTTTTGATTATCTAATTTTTAAAGATGAATTTAACGCAAATAAAAAAGGTGAATTTAAATTTTCCAATAGTTTAGCAGCTAAAAAAGGTGTTGGGGAATTAGTATTCAAACTAAACGGTGAAAACGCACTTGAATTAGGAATGGCTCAAATTTATCCTGAAGGTTTGGTTAAAGAAAAAACAACTTTTGCAGAATATATTATTAATGAAAATTCAGTAGGAATTATAATTCCTTTGAATTGGATTAATGAAAATTTAACTTCAAATAGACCTCTAATTATTGACCCGCAAGTGACTAGTTCTAACACTCTAGCTCAAGCATCAATAACTGGTTCTGGTTACAACGCTTTCTGTTTTAATGGGTTTTGCACTTACAACTTAAGTGTTCCAACACCAGCAAATTCAACTGTTACAAATGTTCAATGGAGTTTTAATTACATAGCCAATTCACTATGTTGGTTAGAAGATGGAGCAGTTACGTTTTTACTTGGTTCATGTCGGAGTCCTTCAAATAATTCGTTGTTTTGGTTTTGTAATTTTCCCAACCCAGGCACATGTAATGGTAACAATATCTCATTATATTCAGATATTAGTTCTTGTATACCAGCCCCGTCTTGCGCTCCACAAAACTTAAACTTTTCAATGCGATTTCATCGTTGTTGGTCAGCGGGTGGAGGCTGTAGCAACTCGTGTATTGGCGCAAACTCCCCTTGGACAATGACT
>Ga0105050_10003090_pt1 | contig 23373 bp, 25 predicted proteins | sample FRY01_FD_78088 | JGI IMG/M metagenome (GOLD analysis project Ga0105050, IMG submission 78088) | Freshwater microbial communities from Lake Fryxell liftoff mats and glacier meltwater in Antarctica - FRY-01 | ecosystem: Environmental > Aquatic > Freshwater > Ice > Glacier meltwater ...
CGCTTCAACAGGCGCTACGATCTCGCGGCCATGATCCCCCGCCTCACCTGGGCCAGCGTCCGAACCCCGCCCATGCCTTATCGTCTTCTCAAGCTGGCTGAGGTTCATGCGTAATCAGGAAAAGAATTGCCGGCGCAGTGAAATGGGCCGTGTTTCAGCCATCGGTGTCGTGCCGCGCTAGATAGCCCAGCCCGCGCATGGTGACGATTTCGACGCCGGCGCCGGCAATTTTGCGGCGCAGACGTGAGACCAGCAGCTCGAGCGCATTTTCCGATCCGCCGTCCTCGAGATCGAATAGCTGCGACATCAGCCGCTCGCGCAGGACGACCCGTTCTGGAGACGATAGCAGCGCCTCTAGCAGCCGGAATTCGCGCGGGCCGAGGTCGATCATTTGGCTGCCATGCGACACGACATGCCCGGCGGGATCGAGGGTGAGCCGCCCCAGTTCGAGCCGTGAGGCCAGCTGCCCGACCGGCCGCCGCACCAGCGCGCGTAACCGTGCCTCGAGTTCACGCATGTCAAAGGGTTTGACCAGATAGTCATCGGCACCAAGGTCCAGCAGGCTGACTTTATCGTCAATCTCGGACCTAGCCGTGGTGACCAGCACCGGCAAATCCTGTCGGTTGCGCCGCAGGGCGCGCAGGATGCTGATCCCGTCAGCGGCGGGCAGGGTCAGATCGAGGATCACCGCGTCAAAGCTGTCAAGGGCGAGCGCCTCTTCAACGTCATGCCCATCGGTGTTCCACGTTACCTGATGGCCAGCAGAGCGCAGCCTCCGAACGATTGCCTCACCGAGATCGTGATTGTCCTCAACCAGCATGATTTTCATGCGTGCATGCAAACATGAGGCGGGCGTATAAGTATAGTCCTTGCGCCAACCTGACTGATTTTGCCGGGCAGGGCGGCGCCTCGCCACTTGTTATTTATCGAGCGATAGATAATCTGGGTGAGCGCAAAATGAGAGAGCGGATGAAACCAACTGCATTTGACTATCAGCGGGCCGGTTCTGTCGCCGAAGCTGTGGCGATCTATCATCATGCGGAAGATGCCCGCTATCTTGCGGGCGGGCAGAGCCTGATTGCGGCGCTGAATTTTCGGCTGGACGCGCCGGGTCTGTTGATCGACATCAGCCGGATCGCGTCATTGCGTGGTATAGAACGGTTGGGCGATACGATCCGCATCGGCGCGATGACCCGACATGTCGAGGTGATGCACGATCCGCTTGTCGCGACGCATTTGCCACTGTTGCGGGACGCGGTCGCGAGTGTCGCGCATCCGGCGATCCGCAACCGGGGCACGATCGGCGGCAGTATCGCCTTGTCTGATCCCGCCTCCGAAATGCCGGCATGCGCGCTCGCACTTTCCGCTAAATTCCATGTCGAAGGGCCGGACGGCGGAAAGACCGTTCCTGCAGACGATTTCTTTCTGGGGGTTTATGAGACGGCACTGACGCCGGGGGAGATATTGACCGCGATTGAAATCCCGATCCCTGGGCCGGGTTGCCAGCATGGATTCGCTGAACTTGCCCGCCGCAACGGCGATTATGCGATGACTGGTCTGGCTATGATGCGCGGACCCGATCCACGGATCGTCTGGTTTGCGATGTCGGACCGGCCGGTCCGTGCTTTGGCGGCGGAGCGGGCATTGCAGGCCGGGGCAGAGGTGAGCGCAGTTCTCGCGCTGGCGACGGACGGAATTGACGTATTGGGTGATCTGAACGCGTCGGCGCAGATGAAGCGGCACTACGCAAGGGTGCTGCTCGGCCGGGTGTTGCAGGCGGAGGTGGCGCGGTGAAGATTACGCTAACCCTGAATGACGAGCTGATCAGTGCCGAGGTTGAACCCCGCCAAAGCCTTGTCGATTTTCTGCGTGCGCTGGGACTGACCGGGACCCGGTCGGGCTGTGAACATGGTGTGTGCGGTGCCTGTTCGGTCCGGGTGGCGGGGCAGGTGGTGCGCGGCTGTCTGATGTTGGCGGTGCAGGCAGATGGCGAAGTTGTCGAGACAATCGAAGGGCTGACCGCGACGGCAGAGATTGCGGACCTTCAGGACGCATTTCACCGACGCAACGCGTTGCAATGCGGGTTTTGCACGGCGGGCATGCTGCTGACCGCACAGGACCTGCTGCTGGCTCAAGCCGCCCCGACAAGAGCCGATATCCGCGCCCATCTTTCGGGGAATTACTGTCGCTGCACAGGCTATCAGGCGATTGTCGATGCTGTGGCAGAGGTCGCGCAGGCGCGGGCCGCCCGATGACCCAGGGCGATCCGCAGATCGGCAAGTCGATCCCACGGCCCAATGCCCGACGCCTGTTGCAGGGCAAAGGCAGGTTTGTGGCCGACAAAGTGTTGCCGCGTATGCTGCATGCCGCCTTTGTCCGTTCACCCTATGCCCATGCCCGTATATTGCACATTGATCTTGCCGCGGCCCGCGCGTTGCCGGGCGTGGTGGCGGTGTACGACGGGCCTGCGATTGCCGCGCAGGTGGTGCCGTTTGTCGGCATTCTGACCCATATGACGGGCATGAAATCGCCGCCGCAACCAGCGCTGGCCTGTGGCGTAACCCATTGGCAAGGCGAGCCTGTGGTGATGATCGTGGCACAAAGCCGTGCGCTGGCTGAGGATGCCGCAGGGCTGGTGGAGGTCGACTATGATCCGCTGCCACCGGTCTGTGACATGGCAACCGCTCTCGCCCCCGATGCGCCGCTTGTCCATCCTGACCTTGGCACGAACTTGTGTTGGGAACGCCGGATCGATGTGGGCGCGGTGGATGATGCATTTGCGCAAGCGACGCATGTGGTCGAGCGCCAGTTTGTCATTGGCCGCCATACCGGGGTGACGCTGGAGCCGCGGGTTTGTATCTACGACTATGATGGATCGGAAGAGCGTCTGACCCTGCACTATTCCGGGCAAGTGCCGCATATGATGCAGGCAGTTCTGGCCAAACATCTTGGACTGCCGGAGTCGCATGTCCGCGTTATTGCCGAGGATGTGGGCGGATCGTTCGGGATCAAGATCCATACCTATGGCGATGAGATTGCGACAGCGGTCGCGGCCAAGCTGCTGCGCCGCCCGGTGCAGTTTGCCGCTGACCGCTATGAAAGTTTTCTGTCGGACATCCACGCGCGCGACCATCGCGTCTGGGCGCGAGCAGCGATTGATGAGGCGGGGAGCCTGACAGCGCTCGAGATCGATGATCTGACCGGGATCGGCCCCTACTCGGTTTATCCCCGTTCCTCTGCCATTGAGGGTAATCAGGTTCTGAACCTGACCGGCGCGCCCTATCGGATCCCGGCCTATCGCGGGCAGTTGCGGGTCGTGTTCCAGACCAAGGTGCCGACCTGCCAGTATCGCGGCGTTGGACATCCGATTGCAGTCGCAGTCATGGAAGGGCTGATGGATGATCTGGCCGCTGTGTCAGGCCGCGATCCAGCGGTGCTGCGTTCGATTAATCTGATTGCCGATGACGCCTATCCGGTGAAATCGCCACAAGGGATGCTTTTTGCTGACCTGTCACATCAGGCCTGTCTGACCCGGCTCAAGGCGCTGATGGATTATGACGGGCTGCGCGCGGAACAGGCGGCGTTGCGCGAAAAAGGAGTCCATCGCGGTATCGGTCTGGTCAGCATGGTGGAAATCACCAACCCCAGTCCGGCATTTTACGGCGTCGGAGGCGCCCCGATTGCGGCACAGGATGGTGCGACGGCCCGGCTGGACGCCTCGGGCGAGGTGCATATCGCCAATTCCGTGACCGAGCAGGGGCAGGGGACCGAAACTGTGCTGGCGCAGATCGCTGCGCAAGTGCTGGGCCTCGATCCGGCGCGCATTACGGTGACCACGGGCGATACGGCGACTGTACCGTCGGGTGGCGGCACTTGGGCGTCGCGCGGGGCGGGGATCGGCGGTGAGGCGATGCTGCGGGCGGCGCAGGCCCTGAAGCAGCAGATTACCGGCATCGCGGCGGCCATTTTGCAATGCGACCCTGAAACACTCGATCTGGCAAATGGTGCAGTGGTCGATGCGCAGGGACAGGCTAGGATCACGCTGCAGGCGCTGGCACAGATGGTTTATTACCGGGGTAACGAACTGCCTCCAGGCCTAGCGACCGAACTTGTCGCGACGCGGCATTTCCGGGTCGAAGGGATGCCATTTGTGTTTTCCAACGGTGCCATGGCCTCTTATGTTGAGGTGGATGCCGAAACCGGGATTGTCCGGCTGCTGGGGCATTGGGTGGTCGAAGATGTAGGGACGATCCTGAACCAGCAACTTGTGGATGAGCAGATCCGGGGTGGAGTGGTGCAAGGCATCGGTGGCGCGCTGTTTGAAGAATGCCATTATTCGGAGGAAGGGCAGTTACAGAATGCAACGTTGGCAGATTACCTCGTGCCGATGGCGGGCGAGATGCCAGATATCCAGATTGCCCATGTTGTGACCCCGACCCGGACTTCGGCTCTAGGTGCGAAAGGCGCGGGCGAGGCTGGAACCACTGGTGCGCCGGGTGCAGTCATGAATGCGGTCAATGACGCGCTGCGCCCGCTGGGGGGCCAAATCAGCCAGATGCCGATGACCCCGGAGCGTATTCTGCGTGCGCTGGGCATCATCGAAGGCCCATTGCATGACGAGGCATAGGGTGCGCAAATCCGCACCGTCACCAAGAGGCAGAAAGGCCAAAGGATGCTGAATGGACTGGATTTTGGCACCCTGCTGGCAATCGCCGGGATGTTGGCAGTTGCAGGTGCTGCGACCGGTGTTCTGGCGGGCGTATTTGGTGTGGGAGGCGGCGCAATATCGGTGCCGATCCTGTTCTTTGCTTTTGGCCTGATCGGCGTTGAAGATGCCATCGCGATGCCGATGGCCGTGGGCACGTCGCTGGCCATCATCATCCCGACCTCGATCAAATCCGCGCGAGGGCACTATGCCAAGGGTGCGGTCGATATGGCGATTGTTCGCGCTTGGGCGCTGCCTGTGCTTCTGGGCGTCAGTATTGGCGCGGTTGCGGCTCGCTATTCCGAGCCTTGGGTATTTCAACTGGTCTTTGTCATCGTCGCCCTGAGCAACGCGGTAAAACTCCTGTTCGGCAAATCCACATGGCGGGTGGCCGAGGACCTGCCCACTGGGTTGGGCCTGCGCGTTTATGGCGCCTTTGTGGGACTGTTCTCAGCACTGATGGGCATCGGCGGCGGCGCCATTTCCAATCTAATCATGACATTGCATGGCCGCCCAATTCATCAAGCGGTTGCCACCTCGGCGGCGGTGGGTGTGCTGATTTCGATCCCGGGTGCCATTGGCTATGTGCTTGCTGGCTGGGGTAAAACGGGACTGCCGGTTGGATCGCTCGGTTTTGTATCGCTGTTAGGGTTTGTCCTGATCGTGCCAACCACGCTGCTTACTACGGGGATCGGTGTCCGGCTGGCGCATAGCCTGTCGCGGCGGCATCTGGAAATGGGATTCGGTATTTTTCTTTTGCTGGTCAGTATCCGCTTTATCCTTTTGCTTCTTGAATAATTTCACGTCCCTCCAATTGACTTCTCAGCGGAGCGCTCGATAATTATCGAGTGATAAAGGAGGTGCAGATGCCCCGGATAGCCGATCTTGACACCGCGCGCATGTCGCCAGAGCAGGCACGCATCCATGATGCAATTGTCGCCGGACCGCGCGGATTGGTCGAGGGGCCATTGCGGGTTTGGTTGACCAGCCCTGGACTGGCCGCGACCGCGCAGGAACTGGGTGCGTTTTGTCGGTTTGGGACATCATTGTCTCCGCGCCTGTCCGAACTTGCGATCCTGATAACAGGTGCCTTCTGGCGGGCCGGGTTTGAATGGGCCGTGCATGCGCCGATTGCGGTCAAGGCCGGGATCAGCCCGGAGGTAGCAGAGGCGATACGTACCGGGTCAACACCCAACTTTGCGCGCGAGGATGAGGCCGTGGTGCATGATTTTTGTACCGCTTTGCACCACGATCATGTCGTTGAACCGGAGACCTATGCCCGCGCTATTGCTACGCTCGGTGAGAAAGGCGTGGTCGAACTGGTCGGAATCCTCGGCTACTACACATTGATATCAATGACGATCAACGCCTTTGAAGTGCCGTTGCCCAATGGGGCGGCAGACCCATTCCCGAACTGAACGGAGGAGCGAAATCATGATCAACGCGGCTATCGTGGGATTGGGCTGGTGGGGCAGGACGCTTGTACGGGCGGTGCAGGGGATGCCTGACATGAAAATCGTGGCCGGAGCCACGGGCCGGCGCGCGCTGGCCGAGGATTTTGCTGCGGAACAAGGGTTTGATCTGCGGGACGATCTGGAGGCGCTCCTGTCCGATCCGGCGATTGACGCGGTCATCCTTGCCACGCCGCATCTTGATCACGAAGCGCATGTGGTTGCGACGGCACAGGCAGGCAAACATATTTTCATTGAAAAGCCATTCACCCTCGATGGCCCAAGCGCCAGCCGCGCCATTGCAGCGGTCCAGAAGGCGGGTGTGGTGATTGGTCTGGGCCACAACCGCCGTTTTCATCCGCATATGAGCATGCTGCGTGACAAGGTGCGCGCCGGCGAGTTGGGCACGATACTGCATGTCGAAGGTACGATGACGGCCCCCAACGGCCTTTTTCTGAAACCCGACAGTTGGCGCGTAGATCCGCGCCAGTCGCCTGCGGGTGGCATGGCCGGGATGGGCATTCATATGGTCGACAGCATGATCGACATCGTCGGAACAATTGCTGATGTGTCCTGCCAGAGTGTGCACCGCGTGGTGCCATCTGGTGCGCAGGATACGACGTCGATTCTACTGGCTTTTGCGGATGGCACGACCGGTTTTGTGTCCTGCATGTCGGCCACGGCACCGACCTATCGGTTCTGTGTCTATGGATCAAAAGGCGTTGTCGAAATCCGGGGGCAAGGGCTCGATCACTACAGCTTTTCTCCCACTCCGGATGCACCGCTGGGCGGGCATGCAAGCGCCAAACCCATCGAGACATCAACCCTGCCGGGTGTGGACACGGTGCCGCTCGAACTTGCCGCATTCGCGGCGGCGGTGCGCGGCGAGATGGCGTTTCCGATCACCCATGAGCAAATGATCCACGGCGCAGCGGTCTTTGGCGCGGTGGCGCAATCGGCGGCGGACAGATCGCGCGTCAGCCTGTCATGACGGCAGCGACGCCAATCTTTCTGATCTTTGCCATGTTGTTTTGTGCCGGCGCTGTGCTTTCGGTTCAGACACCGATCAATGCGGCGCTGGCCCGCGGGCTCGGCGATCTGGTTCTGGCAGCATGTGCCAATTTTCTGGTCGGTTTCCTGATGATGGCCGTTGTGTGCCTGTTCCGGGGTGTCTGGCCGAATGCGGGGTTTTTCGGACAGGTGCCGGTCTGGGGCTGGATCGGTGGCGCAATGGGGGCGTTTTATATCACCGCCCTAATCCTCTGCGTGCCTTTGACCGGCGCGCTGACGGCCGCGGCGGCGGTCATCTTTGGTCAGCTGGCCATGGCGATGATTATCGACAGGTTTGGCGCATTCGGTCTGCCGGTTCAGCCCATTACATGGCAGCGTGTGGCCGGTTTGGTGCTGGTCATGGGTGGATTGCTGTTGTCACGTGCCTGAGATGGCGGCGCCCCGGTACCAATCGGCAATTTCGCAGCCTTTCATCCATGCAACACCGTCATGGCCAAGCATGTGGTCAAGCGACTGCTCGAAATAGCCGATTCGATGAGGAACGCCGGTCAGGTAAGGATGCAAGCTGATCGCCATGATCCGCGCATTAGTCTGACCGTCGATATAGAGCCTGTCGAACTGGTCGATGCAGCGGCGCATGAACCCGTCGGAGGGCAGATGCTGAACCGCGTGGACCACAATATCGTTGGTTTCCAGCGTGTAGGGCACCTGCAACATGTCACCGTGTTTGGTGTGAAGCACAGAGGGCAGATCGTCGATTGGCCAGTTGGCTACATATTCGATTCCAGCGGCGCGCAGATGGTCAAGCGTTGATTCGGTTTCGGTCAGACCGGGGCTTTCCCACCCGACCGGGCCTTTGCCGGTGAAACCCCTGATCGCCGCGACTGTCGCGTCTATTGCCGCGCGCTGATCGTCGAGCTGATGCATCGGGCGCTGCACAAAGCCGTGCCCCATGAACTCCCAGTCAGCCGCAAGTGCTGCTTCGGCAATGCGCGGGTAGCTGTTCACGATATTGCCGTTCAGCGCCATCGTGGCCTTGAGCCCGCGCTTCTGAAGTGCCTCAAGGATGCGCCAGAATCCGACGCGCATGCCATATTCGTGCCAGGCCCAGTTTGGCAGGTCAGGCATTAACGGGGTCCCCATTGGTGGGGTCAGCACATTGCGCGGCATTGGTCGCTCGATTGCCCATTCCTCGATATTCACGATGAACCAGACCGCGACACGCGCATCATTCGGCAGGTGCAGGCGGGGCCTGTCGGGGAAGGCCTGAAACGGGGCACGGTCACTCATGCGCATGGTATACTCCAGTCAGAAGGCGGGGCTTTGCCGCTCAAGCGGGCGAGCGGCCCCTGAGGGAAGGGGGCTTTGCCCCCCGGCCCTTGCGGGCCGCCCCCCAGGATATTTACGGCCAAAAGATGTGTGACGGGTCAGTCAAGACCCAAAAGGCGACGGGCCGTGCCGCCGGCGACTTTCGCCGTATCCTCGGGTGACAGCCCGGCGCTGATCACATGTTCGACCGGGTCGTAATCGCACATGTCATAGGGGTAGTCGGTGCCCATCACGATCTTGTCGGCGCCATAAAGCTTGACCAGATATTCAAGCTGATGCGGTGTAAAGACGACGTTGTCGAAATAGACTTTGTGGAGGTAATGCGTCGGGGGATGCGGCAGGTCGGCGTGGCTGTCGCGCCGTGCGCCCCATGCATGGTCGATGCGTCCGGAATAAGCGGGCAGGTAACCGCCGCCATGCACGGCGAGGATCTTGAGGTCGGGCATCCTTTCCAATGTGCCGGAAAAGATCAGGTGATGCAGCGCGATGGTGGTCTCGAGCGGGTTTCCGATGACGTTGGAAAAGTAATAGTCATGGAACCGGTCGCCATGCGTGAAGCCGTTCGGATGGATCATCACCAGTGCGCCATGCTCTTCGGCCCGTTTCCAGAACGGAGCGAATTGCGGCGCGGCCAGTTCGGCGCCATGGACGTTGGTCAGAACCTCGACCCCTTTGAAGCCGAGCGACATGCAATAGTCGAGTTCCTTGACTGCCTCTGCCGCGTCCTGCATGGCGACGGTGCCGAGCGCCGCGAATCGATCTGGTCGTTTGGCCACAAAGGCGGCAAGGCCGTCATTGACCATGCGGCTCGCCTTGACCGCATGTTCCAGCGGGACGGAGTAATAGCACTGAAAGGGCGGCGGTGCCACGACCTGAAAATCGATACCCATTGCATCGAGCACGGCGAGGCGGTCATCCATATCGACCATCGCCAGTTTGCGATCGGCATCCTGACCCATGTTCACGGATTTGGTGTCTGCATTGGCATGACGCACCATCGCGATATCGGTCATGACCAGATGCGGCGTGATATAGGCCGCAGCCTCGGGCACAGCGATATGTGCGTGAATGTCGAGTGTGGGCGTTGAAAGACGCTTTTTCGATCCCGGCAAAGCGCGGGCGGCAGTAGGGCCGTAGCGGTTGTGGCTATCGCTGCGGTCGATTGTGTCGATGATCGAGTGGTCCATCAGGTTTTCCTTGTCATGCGAATATCTGGCAAAGCCGCAATGAAAGCGGCTCTGGCCGATCAGGTTCTATGGGAGTGCGAGGGCGGCGCGGCCATGTTGGGGCCGCGCCGGTCTTTGATTTACATGTTTTCTGCGAGCCAGGCGGCGGCCTCTGCTTCAACTTCGGCGCGGTCGAAATCATTGGCCGCGTCGATATAGATGTCATTGAGGAAACTGGTGACATCGACTTCCGAAGCAATTGCTTCGGAAGAGAGGAGCCGTGGCTGCAAGGCGGTCCATACGTCGGTCTGCAGGTCGCCTAGACGCTCGGTTGTGGAGAGGTTCATGCCGATCGACATTTCGAGGAACATCTGGCCTGCTTCTTCATTTTCCCATTCAGCCGGGACACCCTGACGCAACATCTCTGCAACGGCTTCGGGGTTGACCTGGGATACATACATCCCTTTGGTCCAGGCACGCAGAAAGCCCTCCATCGCGTCACGCTTTTCTTCGAGCGTGGCGGTATTTGCAGCGAAGGTATTGGCGGGGCTGGCAAGCAGCTCTTCGGGGGTGATCAGTCTGACCGGGATGCCATTGGCGATCAGGTTGATCCAGTCAGGGGCCGCGCCCGAAATGGCCGAAACATTGCCATCGCGCAGCGCCGCCGCGAGCGTCGGCCCGCTTTCGCCCAGAACGACAGTCTGCACGTCGTCGATGGATGCGCCAACAGTGTCGAGCGCCGCCTGCAGGAATGCGCGGTCACGGTCAGAGACGAGGCCCACGGTTGTTCCCACAAGATCAGCAACAGAGGTTGCGGTGCTGGATTCCGAGATGCCGATCCCTTCAGGCGCGTTCTGCATCACTTCGTAAACAGTGCTGATTTCCGCACCGGCGTTGCGCGCATTGATCGTTTCGACCGGGTCCAGCATCGCCAGATCGGCCTGACCGTTCTGAATGAAGGCAACGTAGGGGATGGAGGTGTCGGAGGGCAGGAGATTGACTTCGACCCCTTCTTCCTCGAAGTACCCTAGTGCTTCGGCCACGACCAACGGATAGAAGTTGGTCGAACGTGGCAGCGGGTTGATCATGTTGACCGTCGTGAGATCCTGCGCCATGAGCGCGCCGGGAACCGCTGTCACACAGAGTGCCGTCGACAGCAGCATTGCCTTGTACATTGTCATTTTAGCTTTCCTCCCTAGGTGGTTGTTCATTTACTTCATCTGCCCGTCTGCGCCTTGAACGCACGGGCGCGCGCACGCGAAACCGCAGACATGCGCGAATCTCTCCGCCAGAACACGATCCGGTCATCGAGAATTTCCATTGTGTAAAACAGCAGCAAACCGATGATGGTCATGCTGAGCAGCGTGGCCAACGAGGCCGCCATGTTGAGCTGAAACGAAAATCTGCTCATCAGCACGCCCACGCCATCCGTAGCCTGCGCAAACTCGGCGACGACCGCACCGATCAAGGCTGTTGTCAGCCCGATCTTGAGCCCGGCAAAGAGCAGCGGCAGCGCCGCTGGAACGCGCAGTTTGCGGAACACCTGGTAATTGCTGGCGCCGACCGAGCGGAACAGTTCCTCGCGGTCTTCGTCTCGCTGGGTCAGGCCGGTCAGCGTGTTCACAAAGATCGGGAAAAAGCAGATTACCGCGGCAAGTGCGATCTTGGACCCCATGCCATATCCGAACCATGCGATAATGATCGGGGTCAGTGCGATGCCCGGCGTCACGTTCAAAATGACGGCATATGGCGTGACGTAGCGCCGGAACCCGTCTGAGAGTGAGGACCAGACGGCAAGTGTCACTGCCACGCCAGCGCCGATCAGAAATCCCACCACCGCTTCGGTCAGAGTGATGAAGAAGTGCTTATAGATCGTGCCTTCCGTCACATAGAGCGTGACGATCGCGCCGATGATCGCGCTGGGGCGCGGGATGATGATCGAGGTAATGATCCCGAAGCGGACGGCCAGTTCCCAGATTGCCAACAGAGTCAGGAATAGCAGGAGATGCGGCAGCAGTCTTAGCAGCCCGATTTCCATTTTGACCGACTTGGGCGAGGCTATGTCTGACATGGTCTCAGCCTCCTATCGCCATGGCCCGGCGGCGACGGTCGCTGACCCTTTTCATACCGGGTTCGTTTTTCCAGAAGGCAATCCGTTGATCCGCCATTTCCATGCCTTTGAAGATGAGAAACCCGATGATCGTCAGCGTAAAGATGCAGGCGAATGCTGAAGCCATGTTCAGGTTGCGGGTATAGATCAGGATAAGGGAACCGATGCCTTGGTCGCGCTGAATGAACTCGGCCACCAGCGCGCCGGAGAGGGCTGCGGTGAGGGCCAGTCTTTCGCCAGCCATGATGACCGGAATGGCGTCGGGTAGAACGAGTTTGCGCAACACTTGCATTTTCGACGCCCGCAAGGATCGGAACAGATCCAGCCGGTCCTCATTGACGTTGATGACGCCGGAGAGCGTGTTGATGAACGGCGCAAAGAAGCAGACCAGCATGATGATCGCAATTTTTGAAGGTGCGCCAAAGCCCAAAGCCGCAATGAGCAGCGGGGCAACTGCGATGCGCGGTGTCGCTTCGAGAACGATCACATATGGCTTCAGAAAGCGCCGCACGACAGGGTTGAAACCCACCAGCGCGCCCAACCCGACACCCAGCACCGATCCTGCAACCCAGCCGAGGAACACGAGGCCGAGCGTGACGTAAAGGTGATACCAGATATTACCATTGACGACGAAAATCAGCCAAAAAGAGTTCAATATGGCCGAGGGGCGAGGGTAGAACAGCGGGTCAAGCCATCCGAGCCGCGAGCTAATTTCCCAGAGCGCGATCAGCGCAATAAATATCCCGGCGTGGATCAGAATCCGGCGATTGCGTAGCGATATGCCGGTTCCCGTGCGGGCGGCTTTGACGGCCATATAGTCCTGAACGGACATCAGTGATCTTCCCCCAGAATGTCACGCACTTTGGCCACAAGCGTGTTGAACTCTGGCGAGGTCTGGATCGACAGCGGGCGTGGCCGCGCAAAGGGCACATCGACGATTTCGAAAATTCTGCCGGGCCGAGGCGTCATGACAAACACCTGATCGGCAAGGAAAATCGCCTCGGCGATGTTGTGCGTGACAAATAGCGTCGTTGCCCGCACTTCGCCTACAATACGCATGAGCTCGATATTCAGGCGTTCGCGAGTGAATTCGTCGAGTGCGCCAAAGGGTTCATCCAGCAAGAGTATATCGGCGCCGGTCTGCAGAAGGCGCGCCAAGGCGACCCGTTGCTGCATGCCGCCCGAAAGCTGGCTCGGAAAGGCAAAGAGAAAATCCTTGAGACCGACGAGACGCAACAATTCTGCCGCTCGCTCTTTGTCGGCCTTTGTCGGTTTCCTGATGATCTCTGTGGGCAGCAGAACATTCTCGAGCGATGTACACCAGTCGAGCAGAGTGGCGCGCTGAAACATCATGCCGACATCGGTGTGCGGACCATCGACCGCTTTGTCATGGACTGTCAGGTCACCCGAGGTTCGGTCGATAAGACCTGCAATGAGCCGCAAAAGGGTAGATTTGCCGCAACCTGAGGGGCCGACGAGCGAGACAAAAGAGCCTTGGCGGATTTCAAAACTCGCGTCTTCAAGGGCGATCACCGCGCCGTTGCCGAACGTCTTGCCGACGCCAGCACCTTGAATCACGATGGGTGCTTGTGGTTCAGACTTCGGGTCTGTTGACGGGGCACGCGTCGCGTTCATGGCTTCACTTTCTTGGTCAAAACAGCGTTTCGTGGGATTTGTGATATTCTAGAGAGGCTTAGAGACTTTGGGTGTACTGGTTACGGACTTGCAATTATTCAACTATCGGGCGGCGCCCCAGCCCGCGCATGATTGCGGCACGTGAGGTGCTCACATGTTTGGCGACTACCCGCGCTGCGAGCGATGCGTTGCGGGCCTGGATGGCGTTGATGATGGCAACATGATCGGCAAGGGGTGCTGCAAAGCCGGCGTCGCCGCGTTGCGCCTGAAGCGAAATCACGCAAAGCCGGTCGTAGAATTCCATTACGCGCCGTGTTTCTTCGGCCAATCGCTGATTGCCCGACATCACGCTCAGCCGATGGTGGAATTGCCGGTTATAGTGCGTAAAACTTGAAATTGAGGTAATATCGGTGGTTCTGTACACATCAAGTGCGGCGACTTCGTCATCGCGCGCTGTCGTGATGATCTTGCGCACGGTGCCTGTCTCAAGAATGATCCGCAGTTCGAGAATGTCTTCGGCGTCGGAAACAGAAATCGGTTTGACTCGGTGCCCACGTCTCGGTTCGATTTCAACCAGACCTTCGAACTCAAGCTTTTGCATAGCGTCCCGGACTGGCGATTTTGACACGCCATAGCGCCGCGCCAGTTCGACTTCGCGCAGCTCCTCGCCCGGCATCAGCGTGCAATCAAGGATTTCACCGCGCACCAAATCGAATATCTTGTTTCGGACAAGACTCACGTTTTCTAGCCTCTCTGATATTTCAGAGATCATGGCAAGTGGCGGCTTCTGCGTCAACATGTTCTGTGCAAGTCCTAGACTTTAGGTCAGCTTCAGAGAGTCGATCCGCACCGGGCGACCTTCGGCCGCCGACCGCACGCTAGCCTCGAGCACGGCAATGTTGCCGATCTTTTGCTCATCACTGAAAATATATGTCGCCCGGCCCTGCGCCGCCTTTGCGAAAAGTTCGAGATTGGCGCGCACCGAATCGGTCCAGTCATAGTTGACCACGCGTGCGGGCTGTCCGGTGACCTGAAATGTCAGCGTCGCAGGGCCGGGCGTGTCGGGGTGGGTATCGCACCAGTATTCGACCCAGGCATGGCTACCAAACACGCAGAACCGCAGGTAATGCGGTGTGTAAAGGATCGCGTTGAGATATGTCGTCAGCCCGCTTTCGTGGCGCAAAAGCACCGAGACGACATCACCGTTGTCACCTTCAAGAACGCGGCGCGCGGTCATAGCATGGACTTCTTCGACTGGGCCAAAAAGATTGATGTAGGCGTCCGCCAGATGAATCCCCATCGCAGTATAACCTGCGGCGGGACTCTCGCTTGCCGAACGGCGCCAGTCCGTTACCGGCACATTGATGAGTTTGTCATGGCTGAAATTGGATTCGGCATGCATGATCGTGCCGAGTTCGCCAGCGCGAACCATGCGCTCGATCTCGATCGCGGCAAGCTCGAACCGACGTTCATGGCCGATACCGAGTTGCACACCGTGTTTGGCGCAAATAGCCACAGACGCCGCCGCGTCAGCACGATTGAGAGCGAGGGGCTTTTCACAGAACACATGTTTGCCAGCGCGTGCCGCTGCGGCGACCTGCGCGGTGTGCAAGCTGTTGGGAGTGGTCAGGATGACCGCGTTAATTGCAGGATCGGCAAGGACTTCGGCATAGTCGGAGCATACGGGCACGCCAAATTGCGCGGTGTAGCTGGTCTGATTTTCGGGAAACAGATCGACGGCGCGGGTGATGCGAAGCTCGTCCGACGTTGCCATACGACCGGTAACAGTCTTGCCCCACCAGCCCAGCCCTACGATTGCTGCGTTCAACATCTGTGTCTCCTTGATCCGGTATCTGTCGGGATTGATGGCCTTACGGCTTTTGACCATAGTCGGGCGTGAGGTCGGTGGTCCTAATCGCTGCAACGGCGCAATCCTCGTCCATGTCGGCTGTGTCGCCGCTCACTCCGACGGCACCGACGATATGCCCTGTGTGGTCGCGCAGCAGGACGCCACCGGGGTTGGGCACCATCCGCCCGCCGGAGGCTGCAGCGAGTGCCGTAAAGAAATTAGGGGTGCCGGCAGCCCGTTCATTGAGCGTCCGGCTGGCCAGCCCCATGCCTAACGCACCCCAGGCTTTGCCATGCGCAATCTCGCATCGCATGATACCTGAACCGTCTTCTCGTTTGGTGACGATGACATGCCCGCCCGCATCAAGCACGGTGACGGTGAGAGGTTGCGCATTACGGGCCCGCCCTTCTGTCAACGTTGCATTTGCGATCTGGTCGGCTAAGACGAGAGTAAGTCGGGTCATGCGAGAGCCTTTGCCGAGAGTTGCTGCAACACGGCGTAGAGTGCTGCGGTATCCTCGCGAGCACGCCCCTGTGCCATTGCCGCGCTGTAAAAGGGCAGGGTGGCAGCCATGAGTGGCACCGGACAATCCACGTCGCGGGCGTGATCCATGATTAACGCCAAGTCTTTTTGATAGAGCCCCATGCTCATCGTTGCAGGCTCGTACCGCCCTTCGATCATCAATGGCCCCCGCACTTCGAACATGCGCGAATTGCCTGCGCCGGTCCCGGAACTGATCGCATCGTAGACCATCTGCAGGTCGAGTCCTGATTTCTCTGCCAGCAGGAGCGCCTCGGCTGTGGCCAGGTTGTGGATGCTGACCAACAGGTTGGCCACATATTTGAGCTTCATCCCGGCGCCAAAGGGGCCGACATGACGGATATCGCGGGCAAGGCCGCTGAAAACTGGCCGGATATATGCGATAGCGGCACTGTCGCCGCTGGCATAGACGGCGAGATCGCCTTTGGCCGCCTGTGCGCCGGTCCCCGATACGGGGCAATCGAGCAGGATTGCGCCGGCTGCCGTGACTTGGGCAAGTGCGGCCTCTTTCGCGTCGATCGGCAGGGTGCTCATCTCTGCAAGCACATGACCGGACCGCAACGCAGGTGTAATCTGAGTGATGATCTGTTCAAGCACGGCCACAGATGGAAGCGCCAGAAGCACCACATCTGATACTCTCAAAACCGACTGCGGATCGAGCGCGGCATGGCCGCCACAATCCGTCAGTGCCGACATGGCGACGGGTATCGGGTCATAACCCGACACCTCAAATCCCGCCTGACGCAGATTGCGCGCGTAAGCTGACCCCATGACGCCAAGGCCGATGATGCCGACGCGCAGGTCAGTCATATTGTCGCTTCCAGCCAATCGGCGAGTGCTGCGCCAAAGACAGCAGGACTCTCCATGTTCGGAATATGCGCGAGGCCGGGGAGCACGGTCAGACGCGCGCCCGGCGTCGCGGCGGCCATTGCAGCCATAGCTTCTTTGGGTGCGCCAAGGTCTTCTGCTCCGCAGATATAAAGCACTGACGGCTGCATCTGCCCAAGGTTCTTGAGGTAGTCCAAGGATTTCAGAGCATGAGCGCAGCCAATATAGCCGGTTGGCGGTGTCGAAATAATCATCGCTGCTGCACGTTCCGTGACAGTCGTCGGGCAGGCGGAAGTGAACCAGCGTGCCAACGTGCCCGCAACAATTGCCTGCATTCCATTCGTGTTGATCGCTGCGATCCGGTCATCCCAACTACTGACAAAGGGAGCGGGGGCGTCAGCGCGCGCGTCGCAGATCACCAGACGGTTGACTCGGTCGGGATGCGCAAGCCCAAGCCCAATTGCAGTCATTCCTCCAAGCGACAAGCCCATGACGTCGGCGCACTTCACGTTCAAATGGTCAAGAATCGCAACCATATCGCCGACGAGCATCGGAAAATCATAGGCACCTTCTGGCAAGTCGCTTTGCCCATGCCCGCGGGTATCGTAGCGGATAACCCGGTGAGTGCGGGTGAGAAGGTCAATCTGGTCGTTCCACATGCTCATATCTGCGGCGAGCGAGTTCGAAAGCAGGAGCCAAGGTTTTTCGCCTGTTCCATCGACCTGCACGGACAGAGAGACTGTGCCAGAGCTCACGCGCTGCCGTGTCATTCTGCTGCCTTTGCGGTGCCGATTGCCGCATTCACCCGCGGCAAAACCTGTTCCGCCATCAGAATCTTGGAGCGGCGAGCCAAAGCAACGTCGGTCCAGTCATGGCCCGCATAGACCAGCGAACCGAAAGGTCCGACTTCTTCGCGGAAGGCCAGAACCTCGTCAGCGACCTTGTCCGGTGTGCCCCAGATGACCAAACGGTCGAGAACATAGTCAAGCGTCACCGCTTCGTCGGGCATGTCGGGGTCGTCTTTGAACAGGTTGGCCCGACCATTCTTTTTTAGCTTGGTGACGAGTGAATTGTAGTAAAACACGTAAGGGCTGCCCGGGCCACGGGCATAGGCACGCGCGGTTTCCATATCATCTGCCACAAAGATGCTCTTGGCGACGCGCCAATTGCTCAGATCGACGGGCCGTCCGCCCTGAATGCAGCCTTCTTCATAGCTTTTGCGATGCGTTGCGACCCATTTTGGCATCAGGAAGTTTGCTGAAATAGGATCCCAGCCGCGCGCGGCCGCAGCTGTCACACCCTTTGAGAAGGGTGCAACTGCTGTGACGACAATAGGCGGGTGCGGGCGTTGCAACGGCTTGCTGACAATGCCTTGACCGATTGACTCCATCAGGGTCCGCTCGGTCGAGATGTTCCAGTATTTGCCCTTGAGATTATAGGGTGCGTCCTGTGTCCAGAGCGCCAGGACCATGTCGATCCCTTCGAGGAACATGGTGTTGCGGTCGTTGTCGAGATTGCCAAAAATCTCTGCGTCCGACAGCAGCCCGCCCGGGCTGATCCCGAAGTTGAATTTGCCGTCAAGCAGATGATCGAGCATGGCGATCTGACCGGCTACATGCGCGGGGTGGGAGTTTGGCAGGTTAACAGTGCCGGTCCCGAGTCGCATGTTCTTGACCCGACCTGCCAGCGAGGCGAGGAACACCACGCAAGATGTGATGTTTTCCGCAAGGTCAGTTACATGCTCGCCTGCATATCCTTCGGCAAAGCCCAGCTCGTCGGCCAGCAAGAAGGCGTCCTGATCTTCGCGCAGGCACTGCCGCCAGTCTTTGCCTACTGGATGAATAGGCATGGTGAAAAAGCCAAGCTGCATCGAAAGCGCCCTCCCAGGTCAGAAGCCGGACGCTATTGCCAATGAGGTTTCAGTGGAAACGATAAGATTTGATGACAGGTATCAGGCAATCATATAGCTGTCAGCGGTCGGGCCGGGTTTGTTCGAGGATACGAAGCCAGTTCTGTTGGCTATGAACATACTCCGCCTCCAGCCGTTGCAGGAACAGGGTTGCAGCAGGGGAAAGAGCCTTTCGGGATGGCTCCATGACAGCGTAATTGACGCTGAGCGTTGGTCGGATGATCGGATGAAGCCAGCGCTGGGTGCCGTCGATGTCTTTGCCACAGATCGTCGCTGGCAGGATGGTGGCGTATTCACTGTCGGCCACAAATTCCAAGGTCGCGATCATAGCGTCCATGCTCACGATGGTGGCGACCGGCAGGCCATTCACAGCAAAAAAATCGTCCAACCGGTCGCGGCGGGCATTGCCGGGGGCGGGCAGGACAAGATGCAGCGGCGGCTGCTCTGAAAGGCTGACAGGCGTGAGGTGCGCCAACTGCCCACCGGTCCGCCGCACGAGCACTTCCTGGTCGGTACCGAGGTGTCTGCTATGCAACCCGTCGCGGTCTGCCGATTGCGGAACAATGGCAAAGTCGACCTCTCCATTTGCAAGTTTGTCGATAAGCAGGGCGGAATAGGCTTCGACCACCAATACTTCCACGTTGGGATAATCAGACAGAAACCGCGACAGGACAGGTGCCAATATACCGCGCGTAAATGTCGGCATCAGGCCCACACGCAGGCGGCCAGTGACAGTTCCGGCGAGATTGCGGACCTCAGCCTCGGCACTGTCGAGTTGCCGTAAAATCCCAACGGCAGTCGCGTAAAGTCGGGTGCCCGCCAGCGTGGGTGTCACACCCTTAGCCGTGCGGTCAAACAGCGGGCTGCCCAGACTGTCCTCAAGATTTTTGATCTGCATCGACAGGCCGGATTGGGTCGCGTTCAACCGCATGGCCGCCTTGTTGAAAGAGCCTTCTTCATAGATGCCGACAAAAGTGGACAGTTGCCTAAAATTCATTGGGTATCACCATTTCTGATAACAACTGCAAAATCTTATTGTTACTGTTGAAGTGCATCTGTCAACTATGTTCTGTTGAGCTGAAAAACCTGGATACATCCATGAACGCTTTGAACTCGCACACAGCGCCTGACCGGTATGCTTGTGATCCTCTGACCTATAGGGACGTGATGGGTGCGTTTCCTACAGGCGTCACCGTGATGACGCTCGGGAGCAACGATGGCTTCAGGTTGGGTGTGACGGCGAGTTCGTTCAATACCGTGTCGATGGACCCGCCACTGATCTTGTGGAGCCTTGCGCTCAAGGCGCCGAGCCTAAGGCATTTTCGGGAGAATGATCTATTCGCAGTCAATGTGCTGGGCGCAGATCAGCGCGATATCGCGCTGCAATTCGCGCGTCCGTCGGATGACAAGTTTGCTGGCGTGCAGATGGAAGATGGTCGCACGGGACTGCCATTGATTGCCGGCGCTCTGGCGCATATCGAGTGTCGCGTTGTGGCACGTTATCCCGGCGGGGATCATGAAATCATGTTGGGTGAAGTTCTGGCACTGAGGCGTGGCGATGCTGCGCCGCTGGTGTTTCAGCGTGGCGCTTTCCATGCTCTGGCCTCCGTCTAAAGCGAAAGCGGCGCGTTGGGGCTGCGCTTGTCCTCGACCGTGGTAAAGGTCAGAACAGTGTCGCCGATATTCTCGAGGTCGTGAGTCATGAACTGGCTGGTCCCAAACGTCAAGTGTTGTGTCTGGCCCAGCCCATATCTCGCCTCGACTATACTTCCATCGCCGTAATGTGATCTGGCAAGCCCAGCGGATGTCGCGACCCAGAAATAGTTCAGCACATGGGTGTGAAAGGGTAGACGTTCTCTGGGGGAAAGTGCGATCAGCCAGATTCTGTACTGGTCCGTTTCACTGACCAGCGTGTTGCCGACATGCCCATTTTGTCTGGCCTGAACGAGTTCGCTGCGCAGCGACAGTGGCCAAGCTGAAAGCGAAGAATCATCGTGCATGATAGGACTTTCATGGCGCTTGCTATGTCTTATTTATACACCGATAAATAGTGAGTGGCGAGTCTGTTGCCGCGGCAATCGCAAGGGAAAATCATGAGCCGGCGCGCGGTAGTCTGCGGTGGATCGATTGGAGGATTGTTCAGCGCAGCATTTCTGCGCAATGCCGGTTGGGATGTGGTCGTGCTGGAGCGGTCGCGCACCGAACTGGCGGGGCGGGGTGCAGGGATTGTGACGCATGATCTGTTGGATCGATTGATCCGGCTGGCGGGGGCGGAAACGACTGACTTGGGTGTGCAAGTGACCGAGAGAGTCGCCTTTGACCTGACGGGCGCGCGCGTCGCAACATTGTCCTTGCCGCAGATCGTGACTTCTTGGGACCGGGTTCATTCACTTTTGCGGGCGCTGATGCCTGCGGGAACGTATTGGCTCGACAAAGCCGTCTCGGGTTATGTTGAGACTGACGGGCAAGTGACCCTGCAACTTGAGGATGGCACGACCGAGGCTGCGGATCTGGTTGTTGGCGCTGACGGTTTTCGTTCGGCGATACGGGCGCAGATGCATCCGGAGGTTCAACCGCAATATGCGGGCTATGTCGTCTGGCGCGCGTTGGCACATGAAGCGGATTTGCCTGCAGACGTCCGGCAAAGCGTTTTTGACCCTTTCGGGTTTTTCCTACCGGATGGAACGCAGATCATCGGATATCCGATTGCGGGGCCGGGCAACGACCTGCGGTCGGGGCATCGCCGCTACAACTTTGTCTGGTATTCGCCCGTCACTCCCGCCGAGCTGGCCGACATGCTGACGGACGCTTCCGGCCACCGCCACGACCTTACAATTCCGCCGCCGCTCGTCCGCGAATCCGTGCTGGCGCAGATGCGGCGCTTTGCCGACTCGAATCTGCCAGAGCCCTTCCTTGAAATACTGGCGCGATCAGAACGTCCATTTTTCACACCGATCTATGATCATCTGTCGCCGTATTTCGCAAAGGGGCGGGCGGCGCTGGTTGGTGATGCGGCCTGCGTGGCGCGCCCACATGTGGGAATGGGCGTGACCAAGGCGGCAGGCGATGCAGAGGCACTGGCGCGTGCATTGACGGGTACTGACGTAGTTACGGCATTGGGCCATTATTCATTCGAACGCAGGAATGCTGGCCAAGTTGCGCATGACACAGCACAGCGCCTTGGCAGCTATATCTTTTCTGGTGGCTCGCCGAAAGAGTCGCCGGCCAACCATGACGGGCGGAGCAACCCACGGATATCTGTGATAATGGCAGAGACGGCGGTCGTACCCGCCGCCCTGCTTTGATCGTCTGCTACTTGATGGCCTGTGGGTTGATTGGCGAGCCGCAGCCACCGGGCAAGTTCATCGGTGGCGCACAAAAGAAGAATTCGTAGATTCCATCCGCCGCACAGTCCTCGGCGAGGTCTTTGAGGTAAAAGATTTCGCCCATAGTGATGCCGATTGCCGGGATCACCACCCAGTGCCAGGGCTGGTTGGCCTCGTCGGTTTCATTTGGACGGACTTCACAGCCCCAGGTGTCGGCGCAGATGGCGGCGATATCATGGGACTTGATCCAATAGGCCGTCTCAAATGACAGACCCGGTGCATCGCCGCCCGCGTAGCCAGACCAATCCCCTTTAGCGAGACATGCCTCCTGCTGGCCAGTTCGCACAATGACAAAATCACCGCGGCGAATTTCAATTCCTTGTGCGGCAGCGGTGCCGTCCAGATCATCATTGGTGATGCCATAGCCATCGGGCAATGCAGCAAGCCCTTTCCAACGCGCGACATCCAGCAGCACTCCGCGCCCGACCATCTTGTCCTTGGTATGCTCGATCCCGTTCTTTTTGGCCCCTTTCACATCGACAAGCGTCGCCGGATAGCCGTTGTACATCTTGTCATCGAGAAAAATATGCGCGAGCGAGTCCCATTGCGTCGAGCACTGCATCGGTAGGTTGATCGCATCATCGGCATAGCGGAGGTAGGCCTTGCCGATGTCCTGCACGCCCGCCGCAGCATTCGTGCCTGTGGCGAGCATCTGATGGATGGGGTTCCAACGGCCGCCAAAAAGGCCGGACTGAATCTTTTCTGTCAGTGGAAGGCCCAATGCAAAGGTCTTGCCTCGTTTGATCAGCTTGGCGGCATCGGCCACATCCTGCGGCGTCACCAGATTGAGCGTGCCAATCTGGTCTTCTGGTCCCCAGCGACCCCAGTTCGAGAGTTCTTCTGCGGCAGCATAAATTGCTGCGCGATTGACGGTGATGTCCACGAGTACCCCTTCGCTATGTTTGCGGTCTGGAATGACCGGTATTTATCATGCGATAAAGAAAGCATTGCTGCGGCTGGCGCGCAAGTAAAACTAAACGAAGCTGACCGATGGATTGAACGCGGCAAGGTCCGGCTGTTACAATGAACCGCAAAAGTGACAGGACATTCCTTGAACCAACCCGCCGACAGGTCGACGAAGACACAGCAACACGCTACCGAAGCTGCTACGGATAACACACGGCGCACCACACGGATGCTGCCCGTCGAACGCAAGAAAGAGCTGTTGGCGCGGGCTATCGAGTATTTTTCTGAGGCTGGTTTTGACGGCGGCACCCGCGCGCTAGCGCAGCGGATCGGAATCACGCAGCCCCTGATCTATCGGTACTTTCCTTCAAAAGACGATCTGATCAACGAGGTCTACAATTCCGTCTATGTCGCGCAATGGAAAGACTCATGGACCGTGCAGCTTGGCGATCGCGATCTTACATTGCAGCGTCGTTTGACCGAATTTTATCACGATTACGCGCAGGTTGTGTTCAACCGCACCTGGATGCGCATCTTCTTTTTCGCAG
>Ga0105050_10003094_pt1 | contig 23353 bp, 23 predicted proteins | sample FRY01_FD_78088 | JGI IMG/M metagenome (GOLD analysis project Ga0105050, IMG submission 78088) | Freshwater microbial communities from Lake Fryxell liftoff mats and glacier meltwater in Antarctica - FRY-01 | ecosystem: Environmental > Aquatic > Freshwater > Ice > Glacier meltwater ...
GTGATGCTATTAATGGTTTTTTTGATGAGACTTTGCCAAAAATTGCGCAGTCACTTCGGGGGCGGATTAATGATAACTTTCAGACGATAAAACCAGTACCTTCATGTTGAATGGGTATAGATGCTAAACCACGCATTTTAAAATATGACGCTGAAGCTTATGGCTGGGTTGCTGAGGATATTTTAAACAAATAAATATAGGAAATAAATCATGACAATAATACCTAGTTTATTAGTAAAAATTTGATTATATCAGCTCGAAAAGTTGTTAATAATATTTTTAGCACTGAGGGAGTTGCTCTTATCAATCTATTACAGCTAAAGTTAATTATTCTACATCAAAATCAAAATATTCATCTTTAAAAGGCTCATTCTGCAAAGTATAATGCCACCATTCTAAGCAGTATGGCTCAAAATTATATTTCATCATTATAGAACGCAAATAATTACGATTTTGTAAAGATTTTTCACTAATCAACTCACTGTCGTGCCAAGATGCTTTATCCATTAAATCAACTGAGCTATACATATCGACGGTATTATCATCGAAATAAGGAATATCTCTATTGTCTTTTAAAGAACGCTTTAACATTACAGGAGAGTTACTTATTTCCTTACCAATTTCTATAATAGTTAAATCTACAGTGCTTCCACGGCTATGACCTGATTTTTTACTAACATATCCGTCAAAAATATCTTCTTTATTAATATAAGGGTAATAACCATCTTTCATCTTCTGATCATTAACATCTTGTCCCCAATTAACAAAATGCTGCACTGCTTTTTTAGGTCGATAAGCGTCATATATTACTAAAGAATATCCGTCGCTTTTTAGCGCATGCTGCACTTTTTTTAAAGCATTTGCTGCTTCTATTGTTAATATTGCTTTAGGAGCTTTATAGCCATTAACCCTGGCTCCTATAAAATTTCTTTCATTATAATACATCATATTTTGAATTATCGTTGGATCTATGTGTTCGATATATACAAAGCCAATTGGTAATGCAGCTGATTTGTTTAACATATTTATACTTAAAATTATTTATTTTCTCTATGGTAAAGTTATTTAATGATTTTAGCTAATAATTTTTATTGTTAATATAATATATTGACTTTATTATGCAGTTTAAAAATTTATTAAGCCACATCCACAGAAGCTAATGAAAAAAATTGTTATATCGGGAATGATCGGTAACGCACTTGAGTGGTATGATTACGCTTTATATGCACAGTTTGCTTTAATAATAGGCCAGCATTTTTTCCCTGATTCTTCAATGCAAGAAACATTGACATTTGCAGTTTTTGCTGCAGGTTTTATAGTCCGCCCATTGGGTGGTATTGTATTTGGTAATATTGGTGATAGATTTGGCAGGCGGACGGCTTTAGTTGTAGGTATCATAACGATGGCAGTACCTACTGCCGGAATTGGATTGCTTCCTGGCTATAATACTATCGGTATAGCAGCTCCTATTATTCTAACTTTAATAAGATTAATACAAGGATTTTCCTTAGGCGGAGAGTTTAGCGGTTGTATATCATATATTGTAGAACACGCACCTCATGATAGACGCGGTCTTGCTGGCAGCGCTTCATTTGTTAGTATGTGTGCTGGTATGCTTTTAGGCTTAGCTACAGCTAGCGGGTTTAGATATTTTATGTCGCCAGATATCTTAAACGATTGGGGGTGGCGTATACCATTTGTCGCTGGCTTATTTATTGGTGTAATTGGACTTTATATTAGAAAAAATTTAACGGAAAGCCCTTTATATAAAAAAGCTAAAGAAGCTGGTAGCCTATCCCGTGCTCCTCTTTATGAAACATTAACAAAATATTGGCTTGAATTAATTGTAGCGATCGGTCTTTATATAACAGTGACCGCACCGTTTTACACAGCGACGGTATTTATCAGTAATTTTATGAAAACTTTAGGGTATAATCAAGAGCAAACTTCTATAATTAGTAGTGTAATTTTGATTACTATGATGCTAATTTTTCCTATTTCTGCTGCTATTTCTGATAAAATAGGTCGCAAGCCAGTGCTTATTACCGGTATATTATTAATGATTATATTGATTTATCCTATTTTTCTAGGGCTCGGATCAATGAATTTCCCTATTGCGGTCTTAACTCAAATTATATTTGCTGGAATAATTGCTATTTACATGGGACCTATACCCACCGTACTAGTAGAAATATTTCCTACTAGTGTTCGTTTTACTGGAGTTGCATTATCGTATAACCTAGCAGCTGCAATATTTGGCGGCTCAGCGCCTATGATAGGTATGATGCTGATGGAATATTCAGGTAATCAATATGCAATCTCTTATTATTTGATTACTCTAGCAGTATTATCTTTAACAATATTAAAGCTTTATAAAGAGACTTATAGAAAAGATTTAGCAGGTAAATATGACTGAAATATTACAAGCGCCAGGTGGTGAAAATAAAGTATTATTACACTCTTGTTGCGCTCCATGTTCCGGCGATCTTATGGAAAAAATGTTAGAATCAGGTATTGATTTAACGATTTTTTTCTATAACCCAAATATTCATCCAAAAAAAGAATATGAAATTCGTAAAAGTGAAAATATTCGTTTTGCGGAAAAAATGTCTATTAAATTTGTTGACGCGGATTATGACGTACAAAATTGGTTTACCAGAGCAAAAGGCATGGAATATGAACCTGAGAGAGGTATACGTTGTTCCATGTGTTTTGATATGAGATTCGAACGCACAGCATTATACGCCTACGAAAATGGTTATAAAGTCATTACCAGCTCCTTAGGCATTTCTCGCTGGAAAGATATGAATCAAATTAATGAATCTGGTACTAAAGCTGCTTCACATTATGAAGGCGTAACATATTGGACATATAATTGGCGTAAAGATGGGGGTGGCAGCCGAATGTATGAAATTGCCAAACGTGAAAATTTTTATAAACAAGAATATTGTGGTTGTATTTATTCTCTTAGGGATAGTAATAATTGGCGTAAATCAAACAACCGCGCTGAAATAGAAATTGGCGAAGAATATTATACTAGTTCTTAAAGGAAAATACCACATGACTGATAATTTCAAACAAACAAGTTTCTTATTTGGCAGCAATGCCGTTTTTGTAGAAGAATTATATCAACTATATTTAGTCAATCCCGATTCAGTTGATCAAAGCTGGCAAATATTCTTTAAGGATATGAGTGGTGATGCTAAATTTGCTAATAAAAGCACTGCTAAAATAATTACAGAGATGGAACTCCCAAAAACTGCAACGGTAGAATCGTCGACTACAATAAATAAGTTCAAAGCTAAAGCATTAATCGAAGCTTATAGAAAATCTGCTCATTATTTGGTTAAACTTGATCCATTAAATCTTGAAGTTTTAAAAACCAAAAAAGAGCTGAAGCTTCAGTTAGAAAACTTTGGTTTCACCGCTGATCAATTGAACGATATTATAAATATTGACGGTGAATTTTTAGGATTGCTAAGCTGTACTCTTAATGAGCTTATTAATTATCTAGATCAAACTTATGCTAGACATATTGCTATTGAATTTGAGCAAGTAGAAAATATTGAAGAAAAAAGCTGGCTTTTTGAACAAATCGATACTGTGAAAATTGAACTATCAAAACAGCAAGAAATACTTCAGGATCTAGTAGAAATTGAAGGGTTTGAGCAATATATTCATGTTAAATTCCCCGGCGCTAAGCGTTTTTCTGTAGAAGGAGGAGAGGCATCAGTGGTTGCTCTGGATAGGTCAATCGATATTTCTATGGAGCTTGGTGTTGAAGAAATTGTAATAGGAATGGCCCATCGCGGTAGATTAAATACGCTTACTAAAGTTATGGGTAAACCATATAAAGCTTTACTTGCGGGTTTTATGACCGGCAATAGTTTGCCAACTAATTTAGGTATTTCAGGCGACGTAAAATATCATATTGGTTATTCATCAGATAGGATGAGAGAGAAGGCAAAAGTGCATTTATCGCTAGCAGATAATCCTTCTCATTTAGAAGCCGTTAATTCGGTAGTAGCAGGTAAGACTAGAGCTAAACAAGATATACTTAAAGATACTAAGAAAGTAATGGCGATTTTGATACACGGCGATGCTGCTTTTTGTGGCCAGGGTGTTGTAGCTGAGAGCTTGATGATGTCTACACTGGAAGCTTATAAGACAGACGGGATTTTACATTTTGTTATTAATAACCAAGTAGGTTTTACCGCTAATAGTAAGGATACACGCACAGGCAGGTACTCTACTGAGTTTGCTAAAATAATAAAGGCTCCTATACTACACGTAAACGGTGACGATATTGAAGCCGTTCTTAAAGCAACTAAAATTGCAGTTAATTACAGACAAAAATTCGGTAAAGATGTAGTTATTGAGATAATTTGTTATCGTAAATACGGTCACAATGAAGGTGATGAGCCGTTATACACTCAAGGGGTTATGTATAATATTATCAAAAACAAGCCATCACCGGCGACGGTCTATGCTGAATATTTGTTATCACAAAACATAATTGATTCTAACCATTTGGCTAAATTAAAAGAACAGTTTAAACTTGCAATGGACCGGGAATATGAAGAAGCTAAAAAATATCAACCGAAAGCTCAATATTTAGAAGGCATATGGAAAGGTTTTGTTAGGACAGAGCCGAAAATGTTAGCTACTGGCGTTGATAAAAAAATGCTACAACAATTGGGCATAAAATTATGTCAAATACCGGAAAATTTTTCTATTAATCCAAAGCTTACAAAATTATTTGAACAACGCGCTATTACTTTAAATGAAGATAAACCTATTGACTGGGCTACTGCTGAGCAGCTAGCTTTTGCTAGCCTACTTAATTCAGGAACAAATATTCGTCTTACCGGTCAGGATTCCGGGCGTGGTACATTTTCTCACCGTCATTCTGTATTGCATGATCAACAGGATGATACGACTTATCTACCACTTAATAATCTCGCGGAAAAGCAGGGACGTTATGAAGTAGCGGATAGTAATTTATCAGAATATGCTGTTTTAGGATTTGAGTATGGTTATTCTCTAGTTAACCCAAATAACTTAGTAATTTGGGAAGCTCAATTCGGGGACTTTGCTAATGGTGGTCAGATTGTTTTTGATCAATTTATTTCAGCGGCAGAAGCAAAATGGCTACGTATGAGCGGGTTAGTAGTATTACTACCGCACGGCTTTGAAGGTCAAGGACCGGAGCATAGTTCGGCACGCCTTGAAAGGTTTTTGCAGCTTGCGGCTGAGGATAATATACAGGTGGCTTATCCCACGACTCCTGCATCAATTTTCCATTTATTACGCCGGCAAATATGCAGCAACATCCGTAAGCCATTGATCGTTATGACGCCTAAATCATTATTAAGGCATAAGCTTGCGGTATCAACTCTTACTCAATGTAGTGAAGGAACAAACTTTGTACCAATTCTTGATGAAGTTAATGATACTATAAAACCAGAGAGCGTAGCAGGGTTGATATTATGTAGCGGTAAAGTTTATTATGATCTATTAGAAATGCGTACCAGTAAAAATATCACGGACATAGCTATTATTAGGCTTGAGCAGCTCTATCCTTTTGAAAAAGATGAAATAATAAAATTATTGAGTAAATATAATAATGCTAAAGAATTTATATGGTGTCAAGAAGAACCGAAAAATATGGGGGCATGGCAGTTTGTCAGACCGTATCTAGAAGACTGTTTGCAACATAATAGAATTAAATATGTAGGAAGAAATGAATCAGCTTCCCCTGCTACTGGCTCGCTGCAATTGCATAATGAACAACAAGAAAAATTACTTAAAGAAGCTTTAAAGATAGGAGAAAAATAATATGGCTGTGGAAATTATAGTTCCTTCGTTAGGTGAATCAGTATCTGAAGCTACTATCGCTAAATGGCATAAAAATGCCGGCGACTCTGTAAAAGTCGATGATTTGCTGCTTGAGCTTGAAACAGAGAAAGTAACGTTAGAAGTAAACGCGCTTGCTTCAGGTATTGTAAGCCAAATACTAAAAAAGGAAGGAGAAAACGTAGCGGTAGGTGAAAGCGTCGGTCAGATTACAGAAGGCCAAGCTTCAATAGAAGCTCCAACTATTGCGCAAACACCATCTCAACCTACACCGCCACAAAAAACCGTTGCATCAATTCAGCAAACGGCACCTCTTACTCATGGTCCTGCCGTTCAGAAGCTGGTAGCCGAAAACAAACTAAATACCTCCGATATAAAAGGTTCCGGTAGAGAAGGTAGAATTACCAAAGGTGACGTATTAGAGGTATTAAATACTCCGTCACCTATAAAAACTGATGATAATAGAATCGAACGCGTTAGAATGTCCCGTTTGCGTAAAACCATTGCTCAGCGTTTAAAAGATTCTCAAAATACGGCTGCTATACTTACGACTTTTAATGAAATCGATATGTCGCGTGTTATAGCTTTACGCTCACAATACCGCGAAGAGTTTGAAAAAAAACATAATGTTAAACTTGGCTTTATGTCGTTTTTTGTTAAAGCTACGGTTGAAGCATTAAAATTAATTCCATCAGTTAATGCTGAAATAGAAGGCGATGATATTATCTATAAGAATTATTACGATATTGGGGTAGCCGTCGGAACGCCACAAGGCTTAGTAGTTCCTATTGTTAGAGACGCGGATAGATTAAATTTTGCCGGAATTGAAAAAGAAATTGGTAATTTAGCTAAAAAAGCTCGCGAAGGTAAATTATCGATGGCGGATTTATCAGGCGGTACTTTCTCAATTTCCAACGGCGGTGTTTATGGTTCATTATTATCAACGCCAATTATTAATCCTCCACAATCAGGTATATTAGGCTTGCATAAAACAGAAGATAGACCGATAGCAGTAAACGGTAAAGTTGAGATCCGCCCTATGATGTATATTGCGTTGTCATATGATCACCGAATTATCGACGGTAAAGAGGGGGTGACTTTTTTAGTAAAAATTAAAGAATTCATTGAAAATCCTGAGCGTTTATTGTTAAATATTTAATTATCTACTGCTCAATCGAGAAGCGCTTTTACCTAATATTCAATCATTTGAAAAGCATCTACCATATTATGCAGAGCAAACCAAATATGCATATTGTAGGTCTCTTTCGTAATTTCATCTATCGGATTATATAATTACGAAAGAGATATATTAATTAACTTAGAAATTAACTACTTAAAGAAAAAATTTAAGCCCCTGGCTTTTAAATAAATAACGATTTTTCTCTCTAATGGCCTAGACCATTCCGTGACCTAGCAATGACGGTTTACCTTACATGAGTTTGCGCAGCTTATAACTCTTAAGAATAAAAATCAAAAAAAACTTTTATATTCATAGATTTATTAAAAAATATAATTTATACTTTTTTAGTTATTAATGCTTACTACGATTAATATCCCCAAAAGATTTTGAGAGTCGAATTTGTTATATAGTAGTGAGCGCGTTAGAACGCGAAAATAATGAAGAGCAACTCTTGAGACAAGCTTAGTATCCATAAATAATATAATTAGGAGAATTAATATGAAAAATATATTTAACACCAATGATATGCACGATGTTAAAGACAATATTGAAGGAATGAAAAAAGATTTTATGAGTTTACTGCACCGTTTTAGCGGCTTAAAAAATAATGCTTATGATATTGTACCTGATCAAATTAGCAACTTTTTTTCTACCCTTTCTAATATAAAAAGTAATGACTTTTATAATGGTTTTTCTAGAAAAAAATGTAATATGATGACAAAAATTCTTGGTTCTACTTGTAAGCATTCTACAAGAAATATGCTAGTTGGCTTTGGCATTGCAGCAGCAGTAATTTACTTGATGAAGAAATAACTGCTATTGGGAGGAAACACTCGGCAGGAAGCAATTTTAGGGGTTTGGTCGTCATAGATTAGGTAAATTTTTATGCGTCTCAGGCAAATTCATAAAATAGACTTTCAAAGTTGAGTAATCACCTAGTGTTTCCTCACCATAACGACCCATGTTTATTTACCTTAATATCAATTCTTACTTATTTTTCCCCTTTATATATCTTCTTTAAAAATTTCTGGCTTTCTCAATTTGTTCAACAAGGTTACACAACCTTTTGTCATAGTCTCCGCAATCACCTATACTATCTTTAGCAATGGGCCTTGATATAAATTTTCTTTTAGTTAATTATTATTAAGTTTATAACAATTTATTATTGCGAATAACTTTAATGCTTAAATTAAATTACTACTAAAAAGGTCAAGTGAGCCATTATGTTAGCAATTGAGATATACAATATAATAAGGTTTTACAGGAGTAATCGATCTTTTAAAATACTGTAAATACGCTGCTCTTTTAAAACCTTGAAAATAACATTGCCTATAACTATTATTATTCCAGTAATAAGAACGCTATAAAATATGTCAGCAGGATAATGCATAGCAAGACTAAGACGCGATATAGCTACTAATATTACCCCTAAACAGGTAAAAACCTTACCAATACGGCTAATATAAGGCCAAACAAAGTAACAAGTTAATATAGCTAGACCAGTATGACTGCTAGGAAAACTTGATAAACACCTTTCAAGCTCAACATTAGCAATCGTTATAAAACTGCCAATTGGCATAGAGCAGAAAGGCCTAGGAAGATTAATAGAAAATTTTAATAAAGCAAATGATAGGCCAAAAAGCGTATAAATTATTCCTACTTGTATCATTTTGTCATATATAATTGAAAACAATTTGCGCGATTTTTTCCTTAGTTGAACATAAAAAATTATGCCGCATAAAATATAGATTATTGCAAAATTACTAATGTTAAAACAAAAAGAGATAGTTTGTAGAATATATGGCAATATGCTATTATTAGTTAGGTGATTAATTACTAAAAAAATTTGCTGATTTAGGCCGAAAAAATTATAAAAAAATTCAAACATTTTACCAAATTATTTAATTTTATGTTACAAATAACAGTTTTAGGGTGCGGATCATCATTGGGTGTACCAGTGATTGGTTGCGATTGTAATATATGTCATTCAAGCTCAAGTTACAATAAAAGAACTCGCTCAACAATCTATATTGATAATGGCGAAAGTAAAGTTTTAATAGACTTTGGTTTCGATATTAAAGACCAATTGATAAGAGAAAATATAAAGATATTAGATGGTGCGATATTATCCCATGATCATTCAGACCATACTTGTGGTATTGACAATTTGCGAATGTTTCCTTTTATTCAAAAGAAACCATTAGAGATTTTTACAGATAAAATAACAGCTGAAGCACTTGAAAATCGTTATTCATATTTATTTGCTCCCACTAAACTGGTAACGCGACCTGTGGATTTTTTTGCTAAATTTAAAATAAAAACTTTAAACGTGCAGTTTTTTCGTCAAAATCATGGCGCTATAGATAGTATAGGAGTACGTATAGATGACTTTGTATATTCTAGTGATGTATCAGCTTTTCCTCAAGAATCAAGAATATTTTTAAAAAACATTAAAGTGTGGATATTAGATTGTATGTCCTATACATCCAACGCTATGCATTCAGGTCTAGATAAAGTATTGGAATGGAACGAAGAATATCAACCAGAGCAAATATTATTAACTAATATGAATCATTATATAGATTATCATGAAATATCCACAAAATTACCTTCTAATATAAAGCCGCTATATGACGGCTACAAATTTGTAGTATAACCATGGTAGTGCTTGATAATATATCTAAAAAATATAGCTCTGTATTTGCTGTCAAGCAAGCAAGCTTACATTTTGGCAAAAAAGAAACAACTTCTATTATAGGACCATCTGGTAGCGGTAAATCTACATTATTACGAATTATGAATAATTTAGAAATCCCTACTAGCGGTCATGTACTAATTAATGGTAAAAAGCTAACCCCTAAAAATAGCCGCAAACTATGTATCAAAATTGGCATGGTTTTCCAAGGATTTAATCTCTTTCCACACTTAAATGTTCAAAATAATCTTACTTACGCACCAATTAATGTTCTAAAGATGAAACCTAGTGAAGCTAATTTAAAAGCTGAAAAGCTATTAACACAATTTGGTTTGCCACAAAAAATATTGTCTTTTCCTGTTAACCTATCCGGCGGCCAGAAACAACGTGTAGCAATTTGCCGGGCGCTAATGATGGATCCTGAAATAATGTTGTTTGACGAACCAACTTCAGCTTTAGACCCTGAAAATATTAAAGATATTATTGAAATAATATCTAAACTTAAGGAACAAACAACTATGATAGTCGTGACGCATCATATTAAATTTGCTAAAGCTATATCTGACAGGATAATTTTTATGGATCATGGACAGGTGTTAGCTGACCAACCTGCCATAGAATTTTTTACTAAACCCAAATCGCATAGAGCTAGGTTATTTCTCGAGAATATTGGTGATTTGTAATTAAGTAATTTTACTCATTATTATCATTTGGAGTCATTGCGAGCGCGCATAATCTTTAGAAGTAAAACGTCATTTGCAAGGCTAGATAATCTCCCTTAAATATTCAAAAAATGAACCATAAGAATTTTATAAAATTAATTATTATCTTTTCTATATTTATATGTGGAGCGTTGGCTGTCTATCACTATATACCTGAGCAATTTTTAAATTTTACTGCTAATACTCAAAAAACTATTTCTTTTGTTACAATAGTTCTAATTGTGCTTAGCGTTCTTTATAGCGTTTTGAGAAAAAATAATTTGAAAAAGTTTGCTAGCCAATTACTAATCTGGATATTAATTCTTTTAAGCGTAATAATTGGCTATGCTTTTAGGTTTGAGCTTAATTATTCTGCTCAAAGAGTGATGGCGGTATTAATACCATCTCACCATTGGGTAAATAAAGATGGAGAACTAGTTATAGCTCGCAGTACAGACGGCCACTTTTACATTGACGCTCTAGTTAATGACGTAAAAATAAAATTTATGGTTGATACTGGTGCAAGCGATGTTGCACTTACCAAAGCGGATGCTCAAAAACTTAAGTTTGATTTATCCAAATTGCAATTTACCAAAACTTATGCTACTGCAAATGGTTCAAGCGCCGCAGCTCCAGTAAAGCTAAATACTATTATTATAGGCGGGATTTTTAAGAACGTAGAGGCGCATATTGGTCGCGGTGATCTAGACATATCACTACTCGGTATGTCAATGTTAGAACGCTTTAAAGGTTTCAGAATAGATAGGGACATGTTAATATTAAGTTATTAACGTAATATACTCACAATATTTTGAGAATTGAATTCATTATCGACTAATGAGCATGCGCAGCGTATGTTTATACGTGAGTCTAAGAGCCTACGAAGATAACGAAGAACAATTCTTGAAATATTTGTGAGTATACTCCGTTTTTATTTAGTATAAAGCTCCCCATGCCTGACCTCGTATACTTTATCCATTCGTTCTGCTAACTCAATATTATGAGTCACCATAATAATTGAGGTATTTTGCCGCTTAGTGATTTTTAAAAATAAATTAAAAACTTCAGCAGCTGTATCTGGGTCTAAGTTACCAGTCGGCTCATCAGCTAAAATAATTGAAGGTTTATTAATAACGCTGCGCGCTATAGCAATTCTTTGTTGCTCTCCCCCAGATAATTCGCCCGGCATATTGTAACCCTTGGTGTCTAAACCTAATTCACTTAATAATTGATCAGCTTCTTGCAGCGCAGTTTTATAATCACCGTTCGCAATTAATTTAGGTAATGCAATATTTTCTCTAGCATTAAAATCTTTTAATAGATGATGTTGTTGGTAGATAAATCCTAAATGATGTAACCTAATTAAATGATTATCTTTAAAAGTCGAACTAGGTAAAATTACTTTACCGCTAGTAGGACTATCGAGCAACCCGGTTATATGCAATAAAGTTGATTTGCCACTTCCAGAAGCCCCAACAATTGCTACCATCTCACCAGCTTCTATAGTCAGGTTGATATTATTTAAGACTTTAATAATTGACTTGCCCTGAATATATTCTTTAGAAATATTCTGTAATATTAAAGTTTTATTCATATCTTAACGAATCCACAGGGTTTAATCTCGCTGCTTTATATGAAGGGTAAATCGTAGCTAAAAAGCAGAGAATAATTGAGAGTGAAGAGACTAGAACTATATCATTTAATTTGACCTCAGAAGGTAAGGTGTATAGGAAATAAATAGCCGCTTCAAATAGACTAGCTCCTGTGAGTTTTTCTAAAAATTCTCTGATTGATTGAATATTGTAGGCAAAACTACTGCCTAATAGCACACCACAAAAAGTTCCGAGCAATCCTACCATCATCCCGTTACAAATAAAAATTACCATTATTTGACTAGTACTGGCACCAATCGTTTTAAGAATAGCAATATCGGAAGTTTTGTCTTTAACTAGCATGAATAAGCTAGAAACAATATTAAATGCAGCTACCATAATAATTAAAGACAAGATAGTAAACATTGCAATCCTTTCTACTGCTAAAGCATTTAGGAATTGTAAATGAGTCTTTTGCCAACTTGTAACATTTAGTTCACTCCCTACAAGATTTTGGATTTCCCATGCCATAATTTCAGCTTTTTCAGGAATTGTCGAGGTTATTTCAATTAAATTAATATTACTGCCAAACGATAGAAAATTTTGCCCAGCAATAAGTGGCATTAAAATGGTTGCTGAATCATAATCATACATACCGCTAGTAAAAGTAGCTATCACTCTAAACTCTTTAGACCTCGGCATGCTGCCAAAAGCTGTCGATATTGAATTTGGCGATATAAGTTTAATCTTATTGCCAGCTTGTACGCCAAGATTAAGAGCTAAGGCATTACCAATTGCTACCACGTCTTTACCGGCAAAATCGGTAAAGCTGCCGGAATTAATATTATTCAATATCTCATTTTTATACTTAAGGTCTTCAAAATCTATACCTTTAATTAACGCGCCGCTATTAGTACGCTTGCCTAAAGCTAGAGCTTGACCGACAAGACTAGGGGTTATGTATTTTATATAATCCTTGGTAATTAATTTAGCCTTAATTACGTCATAATTCTCAATATAACGCTCAACAGGCGTAATGGTAATATCGCCATTAAGACCAATAATATTTTTAGTTAGCTCTGTATGAAAACCGTTCATTACTGACATAACTATTATTAAAGCAGCAACCCCAATAGTTACACCAAGCAACGAAAAGCCTGAGATAAGTGAAACGAATTTTTCATTTTTCTTAGCTCTAAAATATTTTAAGGCAACTTTTAAAGTAAAATTATTTTGTATCATTATTAGCCTCTCAAATTTATAGTTGTGTTATAATAACGTCTAGTCAGCAGTCCTACTGAAAACTGTTTCTATTTGGAACAACTTATAACATGCCCATAATCCTATAATTATATTAATACCCATTGCTATAGCTATCGGCGTAAAAGAATCTTGATATAATAAACTGACTAGCTGTAAATTTATCACTGTTATGATTAATCTTCCAGAAGTAACCAAGGCTGCCATACGTGCTTTACCATCCGGTATTGCCTCTAATAATAATGGCCATAATATATTAATAGGATGGATCATGCCAACTGAAATTAACTGGGTTACCAATGTTATAATTAGAGGATTGGTAGTTGGGTATATCACCAATATTAAAGTGGCGATGAGAAATGCTATAAGGGAAGCTATACTAAAGAAAAAACATCTACGTTGGCCAAATGTTTTAAGAAAATAACCACTACTAAAGCTCATCACTGAAAATACAGCCGACATCGCTCCTTGATATATACCAAATTCCTTTAGAGAGACTCCTAAAGCTTTCATATATAAAATAGGTGATAATCCGATAAAAATCCAGTAGCCTTGCGTAAGAAATATAATAGTTGCTAAATAATACATAGCTTTTTTAGACTTAAATATCGGTATATATTCTTTAACAGATATTTTAACTTTACTATTAGATTCCCCTTTCTTAATAAATAATTGTCCAAGGATTAAGCAGAGTACTGATAATATTAATAATATTACAAAATTACCACGCCAGCTAAAAAATAGGTTAACATAACTCCCAATAACCGGTGCAAAGGACATAGCTAAAGTGATGGTGCCGTTTAAGGTACCCATCATCCTTTGTTGCTGTTCTATTGTGTAAACATCGGCAAGTACTAGGTAACCTAGCACTGCTGCTCCAGATATACCAATTCCTTGTAAAAACCTACCGAGTAATAATATCCAATACTCATTTGCAAATACGCAAAATATACTGCCAATTATAAAAATAATAAAGCCCATATTGATAATCGGCTTTCTACCGTACCGGTCGCCTAAGTTACCAACAATCAGCGCTGTAATACAGTAAGCCGTGAGGTTTACTCCTAGTGATAATTCTACCATAAAAGTAGAGAGATTAAATGTTTTCTGTAAATCTGGAAAGCTAGGTACGAATAAATCTACTTCGGCACCTACTAAAATTTCCATAATTAAAACGGTGATGAATAAAGTCATATTAGTAGTAGTTTTTGTACTTTTTAAGAGAATCTTGTTTTTGATCAATTAGTTGGATTTTTATGCTCACCAACTTATGCGTATTGGTTCGTTCAAAATGATGACAATGTCGGACTGCTTAGAACGGACAACGCCGTCATCCTGAGGGAGCGCAGCGACCGTAGGGATCCAGTTTTTTTACAATTTAGAATAATATCAAGAAAGGGAAAAAAAGAAAGTAGAAGACCGTTTATTATGATAATAAACCAAAAGAAAATAGTAGGCACGGATAAATCATCCATACCTACCCTTTAGAAGAAAAGAAAGATAAAATTATTTCTTTTCTTCTTCTTTTATTTCGGTTTTTTCTTCTACAACGTTTCCTACAGCGTCTACTTTTTTAGCTGCTTCAGTTGTTGTAGTAGTTTTTTTGTCTGCAGCTACATTAGCAAATGCTGATGCAGAGAAAGCCAAAGTTAAAAGAATTGTTAATAAATTTTTCATGTTAAACCTCATTTTTTGTAAGTGCTATTATACCTTAACATTGCTCCCTTTCAAGGCTATTAATACAAAGATTAACTTATTTATTTTTTACTGAATTATTATTGTCACACTTTTTAAAATGTCTATTACAAACGAACTTCCAGGAGCGCTATAATATCTTGAAATTAGTAACATAGTTACTCATATTCAAGCCTGCTTACACAAATTCCTCTATAAACTTCGCAGCTCTCTAATAATTCCTTATGGGAGCCTTTACTTACTAAGGCTCCATTATCAATTACTAAAATTTCATCTGTTTGCTCAATACTTGAAATACGGTGAGCGATTGATAAAATGGTTTTTCCTCTCATTAATTGCTTTATAGCATTAAGGAGCTTTTGCTCACTTTCACTGTCAAGCGCGCTCATAGCTTCATCTAGCAGCAAGATCGTCGGTTGGTAAAGGAGAGCTCGAGCAATGGCAATCCTTTGTTTCTGTCCACCTGATAAGCGCACTCCTCGCTCGCCAATTTCAGTATTGAGGCCTTCTTTAAACTGGCTAGCAAATTCCGTAATCCCTGTTATTACAGCTACCTCTGCGATTTGCTTTTCACTAGCATTTGGATTAGAAAACGCAATATTAGTTTTAATCGATCCAGAAAAAATTCCAGCTTCTTGAGAGACATATGCTATAATGTTTCTAAGCCGCCCAGTATTTATTTTTAATATATCCTGATCTTTTACTTTAACTATTCCTTTTATATTGCAATAAAATTTAAGTAATATTTGCATTATGGTACTTTTACCAACTCCTGACCTACCAACAATTCCTATAAATTTACCGTATTGTATAGTGAAAGATAGATTGTTAAGCACTGACACATCTAACCTTGATGGATAAGAAAAGTACACATCCTGAAATTCTATAGCGATTGAAGACTTACCCTCACGAAAATCATCTTCATTTTCTCGACATTCATTTTTTTTATCTATTAATGCAAACACTCGCTCAACAGCAGCTAGAGGCGTATGTATTTCGCTAAATAATTCAAATATACCACCACTGCTAAACCCAGCAATTACTGCAAAATAAATAAATGAAATCATTTGACCGGGCGATAGATTACCGCTAGCTATATCCGTACTACCTACCCATATTACTGTAATAATAGAAAACAATATGGCAGATATTGCTATAGCAAAGAATAATGATCGGATTTTTAATCTAGCTGAAGCTTGCACTAGGTAAAGCGTAATTTGCTTATTAAAGTCGGCAATTTTATTCTCTTGCTGGTTAAAGGCTTGAATAGTACGAATATTTACAAAACTTTCTTCTAAGGTAGAAGAAATAGATGCTTGAGCTTGTAAAGCATGTCTCGATAAAGTTCTCACATATTTGCTAAATTTCATTAAAGGTAATAGCAACAAAGGAATAGTCACCAAAGTAATTAGAGCAAGTTTAGGGCTCTGTAAAAACATCAAAGCTACGGCCCCTATAAACATTATTAAATTACGAATGAAAAACGATAAAAAGTTAACGATAAGTTTGGCTATTAATTCTATATCCGTAGTAAGGCGGGAAATAATATCACCAATTTTTAGTTCTTCAAAATCGACAATATTACGTTTAATTAAACTATAATAAGCATCTTGCTTAATTTTACCGACAGCTTTTTCAGCAATATTATTAATAAAATACGATCTAAAGAAACTAGCAGTACCGAAAATTATTATTAAAATAACAATAAATAAAATTGAGTTATTAATTGATTGCAAACGAGGAACATTTAGCCCACAATCTACCAGCTGTTTAAATGCTCTACCCATCATTAATAATGAAGTGGCTACAAATAATAGCGATAGCATAACTACTATTAGGTCTAGTTTGTATAATTTGAGGTAGATAAGGAATTTTTTAGCAGAATTCATATTATATATGGTGCCGGATGTCGGATTTGAACTGACGACCTACCGCTTACAAGGCGGTTGCTCTACCACTGAGCTAATCCGGCAAAAAGATAGATGATATTGGAAATACAGTGTAGTCGTCATTACTTATAATAAGTAATTTAAAAAAGAAAAAGCTTAGAACCGTCATCTTACGTGAGCCCTAGCTTAGATGACAGCCTTTAGCTTTTTTTCCTTAAATTATACTCTAAGCCTTTTTAGCTTCCTTCTTAGGAGCTTTTTCTTTACGGCTTTTTATTTTAATTTCCATCTTCTTCTTAATACCATGAGGTAATGCGATACCAGCTTCTTCAATGAATTTGATAACACGTTCTGTTGGCTCAGCACCAACATTTAACCAGTATTCAATACGATCAGTTTTTAATATTACACGGTTAGCATCTCCTTTAATCAACATAGGATCGTAGGTACCAACTTTCTCTAAAAAGTCACCATCGCGAGGAGCGGTAGCATTTGCGACTACTATTCTATAATGAGGACGTTTTTTTGATCCGCCTCGTGCTAAACGAATTTTTGTTGCCATATTTACTCTATTATATTATTGCTACTTAATTTTTTCTTCTTTGAAAGGAACATGTTTTCTAACTACTGGATCATATTTCCTAAACGATAATTTCTCAGTCAGAGTTTTAGGGTTACGTTTTTTTACCAAAAAATACCCTGTGCCCGCTGTACTAACAAGTCTTACTAAAATATTTTTATTTTTTTTAGCCACAACGCAAAACCTTTTTAATATATATACTATCGCCCAAGATAAAGGCAAGTTAATAAATAGTCAAGATTAAAATATATTTAGCTTTAATGCCTAAAAATGAAAATGCTTTTTCTATAAATTTTTGCTAGACTAATTGAAATAATAATTATATAAATTCTTTTGCTACTATAAGCATAATATTTTATCTATATTTATCTTAAAGGGCCTGTAGTTCAGTTGGTTAGAACACACCGCTCATAACGGTGTTGTCGCAGGTTCAAGTCCTGCCGGGCCCACCATTCTTTGGATAAAAATAGTCATCTTCACTATTTTTCTTACGCGGTAACTCTGCATTTTTTCTGAGTTTGTGCATGCCGCAGCTCTTCTATAACAAATTCAATTCTTTAAATTTTAAAGATATATTTAGAATTTGGGTCGCTATTATGAACCTTAAAACTCTTTCTTTATATTTATTAAGGCTATACAGCGCTTATTTTATCGGCATATTATTACTTCTCATAGGCGTTTTCATTCTTTCTAATATTTTTGATATCTTACAAAAATATAAAAGCACTTATATCCAATCTCATTTTTTTTGGAAACTTACAATTTATAAAATACCTTATTTACTAAACGAAGTAGCCTCGTTAGCAAGCTTTGTAGCAATGTTATTTTTTATTAGAAGATTAACTAAATATAATGAGCTGTTAACGATTTCAATTAGTGGAATTCACATTTGGAGGATACTTATGCCTGCAGTTTGTGCTACTTTTGTTTTTGGTATAATATTAATAGCTGTAGTCAACCCTATTGGTATCGTGGGCTTAAAAAAATACGAGATATTAGAAAACAAATTAACTCACAAAAAATCTATAGACTTAACTCTATCGCAATCTGGCTTATTATTCTTTGAGCTGTATAATGAAGAAGATAGAATTATTCAAAGCCAAGCTATTAATATACAACAAAATAAATTGACTCAATTAATTATATTATTTGTAAATTCAAATAATTATTTGATAAAAAGAATTGATGCGCAAAATGCATTTTTAAAAGATAATACTTTCATATTAAATAAAGTAAAAATTCATACCGATGATAAACTAGAAACTTATGAAAGTCTTATTATTCCGACTAATTTATCGATTAACAAATTAGTAAGTAACTTAGTTTCGCCTGAAATGATATCTATTTGGGATTTGCCTAATTCAATCACGCAATTAACTAAGTCTGGGTTGCCAGTGACAAATTATCAAATATATTATTATAAACAATTATTTAAGCCTATAATGATGGTAGCTACTGTTATCATGGCAAGTTGTTTTATCAGTTTAAAACAACGCGATAATTCACAGGGCAAAATATTAATAATTGCTATATTTATTGGCTTTACTGTTTATTCATTATTAGAAATGTTAATAAAAATATTAGCCTATAATCGTTTCGAACCTTACTTAGCAGTATTTTTACCAAATATATTAATTATACTTATTAGCAATTATATAATTTTGCATATGCAGGAAAATTGAGATAGTAGCGAAAAGAAATGTAAGTGTAAGGAAAAAAGTGTAGAATCGTCATCCTGAGAAAGCTTAACAAGCTTAGGGATGATAGCTTTATAATATATAGTCCTTAAAACAGCCATTATAATAAAAATAAAAATTAGAGGAATAACAAATGTTTGAGAAGTTTTTTAGTAGATTTGCATCTGATATGGCTATAGATTTAGGCACAGCTAATACGTTAGTTTATGTAAAAGGTAAAGGTATAGTACTTAATGAGCCATCAGTTGTAGCGCTTATTAAAGAAAACGGCGCATTTAAGCCTTACGCTTTTGGTCATGAGGCAAAAATGATGTTAGGCCGCACTCCTACTGATATTGAAGCAAAAAGACCTTTAAAAGATGGCGTCATCGCTGACTTTAAGGGCGCAGAGGAAATGATTAAGCATTTTATACGGTCAGTACATAATCGACGATCTTTTACTGGTCCAATGATTATAATATGTGTACCTTCCGGTTCCACACCCGTTGAGCGCCGCGCAATTCAAGAAGCTGCAGAAAGTGCTGGTGGTCGAGATGTATACCTTATAGAAGAACCAATGGCTGCGGCAATTGGAGCTGGTTTACCTGTAACTGAACCTACAGGCTCAATGGTTCTTGATATTGGCGGCGGGACTACTGAAGTTGCAGTTTTATCTTTGGGAGGAATAGTTTATTCTAGATCTGTTCGAGTTGGCGGCGATAAAATGGATGAGGCCATTATATCTTATATTAGAAGACATTATAGTTTGTTAATCGGTGAAGCTACAGCAGAAAAGATCAAAAAACAAATTGGTACAGCTTACGTTGATAGCAGCTTGGAACCACGAGTGATGGAAATTAAAGGGCGTGACTTAATACACGGTATACCTAAAGAGATGTTATTAAATGAAAAACAAATTGCTGATAGTCTAATTGAGCCAGTCAGCCAAATTGTTGAAGCGGTAAAAGTAGCATTAGAATGTACTCCTCCAGAGCTGTCATCAGATATTGTCGATAAAGGTATTGTGATGACCGGCGGTGGATCATTACTGCGAAATCTTGACCATGTAATTAAGGAAGCCACCAAATTACCAGTAATAGTAGCAGAACAAGCTTTATCTTGCGTAGCTCTTGGAACAGGCCGAGTACTTGAAGAATTTACAAAATTAAAACATGTTTTATTTAAACAAGATTAAAAATGGCGATACTTGCAAATAGGTCAAAAATTACTAATAGGTCGATTGAATTTACTAGATTTCTTTTAGTAAGTTTAAAGCGTTTTTTGCTTTTACCTCTTATATTATCCGCCTTATATCTATTTATTTCTGCTCCTACTAAAATTGCTACTATGTCCTTAGAAATCGAAGGGTACGTTATTTCAAAAGGATTAGTAGTTTATGAAGTTATATTTAAACAAATTAATTTGATTAGTAATAAAATAATATATTTACAAAATTTAGCTAAAGAAAATATTGAGTTAAAGCTTGAGGTAACCAAATTACGGAATGAACAACAATCTATTTATTCACTGCAAGCTGAAAATGAAGAATTAAGAAAATTACTGAAAGTTACTAAGGAAGAACAATATAACTGTATTAGCGCTCGTCTACTTAGTGTTTCATTAAATCCGTTTAGTAAAACCGCCTTAATAACAGCTGGCAGTAAACATGGTATTGAAATTGACCAAATAGTAACTAATAGCGAAGGGTTAATAGGACGAGTAATTCAAACAAGTAGTAATTATTCTAAAATATTGTTAGTTAATGATATTAACTCAAGAATCCCGGTAACTACTGCATTGTCGCGAGAAAAAGGTATTCTAACCGGCCATGATAGCGATGCACAAATAATCTATTTACCAAAAAATCACTCGATCCAAAAAGGGGAAAAAGTAATTACTTCAGGTTATGGAAATATATATCCTTCTGGTATCACTGTAGGCTATGTTAAAAATGTAGCAGAAGGAAGCATTAGAGTTAAGCAAATTGTTAATTTATCTAAGACTGAATTTGTCAATATATTAATAGCTGTTGACTAATAAGCCACCTTTTTAGTTGACCTATCATTACATAATTATATAATCATTTTTTCATAAAACATGGCATTGGAATGATAAAATTTTCTAAAATATTTATTATAATTTATACTTTATATTCTTTTTTAACTTCTATTGCTTACTCTGATAATATTAATAATGAAAAAATAAGTAGTTTCTTATATATAGGAACTGAACTTGGTATAGTAGAGCCAATTATATCCAAATTCCGTCATAAGCATTCCAAAACTGATATAACATTAAAAAGATCTCCGATGTATAGAGGCAAAATTGGTTATAGTTTTTATCCACAAATGGCTATAGAATTTTCTTTTACCCATCAACCTAAATATAATTTAAATTATGTTTTACCAGAAAAAAATTTAGCAAATGGTATGACCATCCCTAAAACACCAGGGAAAACTACCGTAATATCAAATATTTTCATGCTAAATCTAGTATACGATTTAGCAGAAGCTAAAGGGTTTACACCATTTGTTATATTAGGCGGAGGCGTAGCTCAGATAAAAGTCAAATCAACTTCTTCACGTTGGGATACAATAAATAGAGATTTTTTCAAAGTAAAAACTACCATAACTAACTGTCCAGCTTGGCAAGTCGGCTTAGGATTTTCAAAAAATATCACACCATCTTTTAGCTTGGATATTGCGGCAAGGTTACAAGTTGCTCATGGAGTAAAAATCAACTACGATACGCTAGATATAGCAAGCCAAAAGTTTATAGCAGCAAGCCCTATAAAAAAGACGATAGGTGTCGGCGAGTTTGGCATAGGTTTTACTTATAAATTACCAGTATAATATTGCTATCAGATAAAATACTTTCAATGATCTTTTGTTAACTCCATCAATCTACGCTCTAGTTCACTATTATTTTGCTCTTCATTATCCGTGAGAAATAGAGGCGCTCCTATTGATACCGTTATTTTACTAAAAAATAATGGTATCAATAGTTGATCCCAGCTTTTAAGTAAAAAATAGCGTGAAGCACTGCAAGATATTGGTATTAATTTCTTATTGTATTTTCGGGCAATATTAGCAATACTACTATTTATTTTATAAACAGGACCTTTCGGACCATCTGGGGTGATAACAATATTGCTTCCTTCATTTAGCTTTTTTATTATTATCTTTAGAGATACTAAAGAATTTTTATTAGTTGAGCCTTCGATAATCTTGTAACCAAATTTAGTAACAATTTGGCTAATTACTTTTCCATCAGAATGTGGAGATATTAAAGCATAAATATTTTTATGCCCTGCAAATATAGCTGGGCCAAAAACTAACCTATTGTGCCAAAAAGCAAAAATTGTGCTCCCTTGAGAAAGGAATTCTTCTCTATTATAATTCTCAGGAAAAATAAATTGCCAGCGAGATGTAAAATAAACCGCTTTCAAATAAATATATAATAAATTAATAACAATTATATTAAAGTATTGGTTATGCTTTAAGAAGTTTTTTAGAAGGCTACGAATCATAGAGAATTATTTTATCTGAGTTAGAATTGCAAAACTAGATGATTTAAAGTCTTCTTACAACTAATTTCATTATATATATAAAATGAGCGAAAATAATTATGGAAATATAGTTGGTAAACTGCTATAAACCTACAATATACAAATATTTTAACAATTTAGTTTATAAGTATTGTAGCACGAATAGGCAGCTTACTATGAAATATACGAAATAAACATAGTAATAAAAAGCATATTTAAGTCTACAAAGAGCATAAAGGTTGTTTTTGAAATATTAGTATTTTATTAATGGAGAGATGGCCGAGAGGCCGAAGGCGACGGTTTGCTAAACCGTTATACGGGTTAAACCGTATCGAGGGTTCGAATCCCTCTCTCTCCGCCATTCGGTACGATCAGTGGTTTTAACTGTTGCGGTTGATCCTGAAACAATTCCTCCAGCAAATGCTCCAATTAACCCAATATCTTTACTCACAGTTGCTGATTGACTACTTTTTCTTACTACTCTGATTGATTGCTGTAACGATAGGTGATATATTCTTTTCTATTATATTATAATTATTACCGATTAGAGCTTTAAGTGAAGGAAGTGTAATAATGACAGTGGAATGACTATGTCAAGCAGCATTTAATATAGCCATCCTCCACTTATCTTCCCATTCACCTTTACTGTGCATAGCTGCTCTTATTTGTAATAAAGGATTTA